>Ga0153995_1000215_pt1 | contig 11937 bp, 18 predicted proteins | sample TSNC079MetaG_FD_104678 | JGI IMG/M metagenome (GOLD analysis project Ga0153995, IMG submission 104678) | Attine ant fungus gardens microbial communities from North Carolina, USA - TSNC079 MetaG | ecosystem: Host-associated > Fungi > Mycelium > Unclassified | place: USA: North Carolina, Lumber... | reverse complement strand
GGTTGTGCTGGTCGGCGCCACCGTGGTTGTCGTCGTCGTTTTTCGGACGGTAGTGGTGGAGGTGCTGGTCGACGGAGGGGAAGTCGATGTCGAGGTGGTGAGGTTTCTGTCCGACACCGAGGTGGCCGGGGTAGGTGTGAGCGCGCCGCCGGCGAGCATGACACCGAATGCGACGAGACTGACGATGACGGCAGCTCGCCTGTTGGGGATCCGAGCCCAGCCGATGTGGCCGCGCAGGAGCGCGATCACGCCGATGACGAGCGCGATCAATCCCACAAGTATCAAGAAGGTGGCCACGAATTCTCCCGGATTCAGCAATCACGAAGCAACATCGAGGCAAATTCAACCACGTCGATATGGCCGGAATGCGAAGAGTGTCCCTTTTTGATGGGATGCGGGCTGGTTCTGGTCGCGCACTTCTGTCTCAGAGGTTCTGTTGCCGGTGCCCCGGCAACCGATCGAGCCGACACGTTGAGAAGGCCGAGAACCGTTATCCTCCTCGCCGAAGCTGGCGCTGGGCGCTCGGATTCGCGGCGGCGGGGATTCCTGACGCGCATCAGTTCGCACCGTTATAGGGGTATGTTCTGCGGTGCTGTGTTTTTCGGGCGTTGTCCTGCACGCGGGCCGCGGTTTTTCGGCATCCTCGTGCGAGGAACTTCCGCGATTGTGGCGGTGTTGCGGTTGAGGTGGCGCCGGGCCTGGGCATGTCCTGCATTGGTGTGTGGCGCTCGTTGATGTGTTCGGTGTAGCCGCATTCCGGGATCGATATTGGGGCAGCCGGCCTAATATGTGAGTTGCGCTCGGGTCTGATGCTCCGCGCCGACCGTCGGCGTCTTTTCCGTTGGGTGATGACGTGGTTTTCAGTCTCGATCGGCAATCCGTGCGCAAAGCATGGGGCGGAAGATCGTCGGCGTTCGTCGTGTGAGGTTGCAGTCGGGTCTCGGGCCGTCGGCATAACGCGGCGAGCTTCGCTGGCGCCGAGGAGTGGGCCACGAAACGGCGGCCCGGGCAGATGTGCGCTACGCGAACGAGAACACGTACTTGGTTGTCGGGGGGTTCTCGAGTACCCGCCCTGCGTGGGCCGACGGATGTCGAGGCACTCGGTCACCGCTACGCCGGTGTTGTCCGAAACAATCACAACGCCTGATCCGTTCTCGGCCAGGTCCGCGATCGAGCTAGTGGACGAACGCGATCGAACATGCAAAACCTTTACCCATCAACTGCTTCGGTAGTCCCGAGAATTCTCTCGATCAGTGCGGGTCGGAGTGGGTGACGTCGAGTGGTGTTCTTCGATGAGGGTGGAGGTTTGCTTGTGGTGATGTTCAATTCGCTACCGATTGCGACGAATGTTGTGGTTGCTCGGTCCGTAGGTGCGGAACACAGACGCGGCGCCCTCTGGGCATGTGGACGGGACCGACTCTCGTAGCATCTGCAGGGTGAAGCAACGACCGAATTGTGGGCGCCCGACGCGATCGGGCGCCTCGTGTGGCGCGCTGGTGCGTTTCTCGCGACCGCTCGGGAAGTTCGCGCCGGCATGTCGACCGCATATGACTGATGCGGAACGTCGTGCAGTGGACGCGGATCCGTTGTGGAGCGACGAGGGCCAGGTTCTGTGGCTTCTCGAGCAGGTCAGCGGGGCTGATGAACTCACTTCCGTGTCGACGATCGCCGCGGAACTGGGATGTCAGCCGCCGGTGGTCGTGTCGGCGCTGCGGAAACTGGAAGAGAGTGGAGAGGTCGCCTCGCGTTCGGTGGGCGGCCGGAAAGTGTGGGGTACTGCGGTCCAGATCCATCGAATGGATGTAAACCAGCAACAGATCGAAGCAGATCGTGTCGAGAGCGCGCAGCGAATCGCCGATCGAAATCGGGATCTGGAAAAAGTGCGGCGCCAACTCGCGGCGAGTCTTGGGGGCCGGGGGATCGAGGTGACCACTGTCTCTCGGCTGTATCCGTCGGCATCGAACGAGGGTCGGATCGATCAGCTGTTGGTGACGACGGACGATCCGGACGCAGCAGGATGGTTGCTCGGCAGACTCTCCGATCCTCGCTAGTTGCTGACATTCAGGGCACGAATTCGGGATACGGCAGTGCTGGTGCTGGTTCTCGAAGCGGGTTGCCAACGCGTTCAACACTTCCGGTTGCGGGCGTTTTCTTCGTTGCTCACCGCAGACCCAAGTAGTTGGGGATGGTCTCATTGCCAACGACTACAACCGCTGAGGTGTATAGGAGTGCCCCTTGAGCTGATCAGGGCCTGCGATCACCGACGCCGGAGTGTCAGATTAATGCGCAGAGATGGGCTTGGACAAGGTTTACAGCGATTGGACAACGGCTTGCTGATCGGGTGCTCGTGTTGCCGGGGAAATGTGATCCGTTCGAAAACGAATCACATTTGGGCCGTCCGCTGCTACGCTTTGGCTTGCTGAGCAGAGTGCCGCCGTTGTTCTGGCTACCCGTCGATGGTGTGGTGAAACTGCAAATGTGTTTTTGAAAATGAAACGCACTGACTACCATGCCACTCTCGTCTGTGAGCGTCTTCAGCCGGAAGGGCGTATCGACATCCCTAGGAGCTATATGGGTGTCGCCCAAATGAGCTAATCAGGACATACAACTACGGTGACACGTTTCATTGGGGAAACAGCGTGAACGCCTAGCAGAGATGACGACTAACCCGGACGATGAGACCTACTACAAGTACGCCTGCATCAGTGCGATGACACAGTTGAGCCACTTCTACTTTGGCTTCGCGGAGCTGGTCGATTCGGCGCTCGGCTACGCACGCGTCACTACCTCGGTGTAGGTCATCGAGGTGGTGCCCATGTCAGGGGTAGGGCCTTCGCTTCTGCAGTTTGCCTAGGTCTTTGACGTCTTGTCAAAAACGTGGTGCTTTGTTGTTTGGGAGTCGGTAAATCGCCAGTACCCCACGGGATTTCGCAAGTCCACCCCACATTCTTATCCCGTGGTTCTTCCCTGGAACTGTGTGCACTTTGAATGAGTGCCGCCACTCGCAGGATCGTACCCGCCTTATCCAGCTTCTCTGGAACCCCCGATAGCTTCGGTGGATTGGCGCACGTAGTCCGCGAGGTCAAACTGTGGGGGAGTGGCGGGCGTGGTTGGGTGGGGGATGGCACTGGGTGAAAACTACGTGGACTGGCGTTTTGTCGTGCCTCTCGGGTGCGCACGGACACGCTTGGGTATCGTTTGATCCCGTGCCGACACTGAACCGTATTCACGTAGCTGGACTTCTTGGTCGATTCGAACACGAAGTCGAGTTCCCAGAGGATGATAGTTTCGTCATTCTGCATGGGCCCAATGGTGTGGGCAAGACCCATTTACTGATGCTAATCCAGTCCGTTCTCTCGGGTGAATTCTGGAATCTCTATTCGATTCGTTTCGACACATTTTCTCTGAATTTTTCCGAGAATTACAGCCTCAATGTCAAGCGAACCGTGGGTACCAAGAAGCAAATTCGAGTTCGACGACAGGCCCAGGTAAACCGGCGAGTCAAGCAGACTGTTGATCGTCCTACATTGGAACTGACCCTGCGGCATGGGCGCGAGGTGCTGTCGGTATGGAATTCTGACAGTGAAGACCAAGAGACTGGTCTGAATCCAGCGGTGCGAAGTCTGCTCGAAGTAGATCTTGGTTTTGATCGATTTGGTCCCGACGAATGGTACGACACACGAACTGAAACTATCATGAGCACCGATGAAGCGATTTCGCGTTTCGCCGCAATGCGGCCAGAGCGCTATCGCGAGAGCTTCTCGGCGATCTATCGACTGCCAACGCCGATCTCTGAGTTCTTGGCCAAGCTTCCGGCGAAGTTTGTTCAGACTCAGCGGCTGCTGGTTGCGAACGATTACCGCGTGAGCACAGGTGCTCGACGAGGGAGTCTGAAATCCAGGCAATCCACAGTTGTCGAGTTCTCTCAGGACATTTCGCGCATCATTTCTGGCAAGCTGGCGGAGAACTCCAGGATATCGTCGCAGCTGGACAGAAGCTTCCCTAAGCGAGTGCTGGAGCGTGCGGACGACCCGAGTATAAAGACCGAAGACCTCTTGCAGAAGTATCAGGAACAGTCTGCGCTTCGAAATAAGCTCGCGGAAGTTTCTCTCCTGGATCACGCAACGGATATCCCGCTACAAGATCGTGAATTGAATACCACTGAGCAGCGGGTCTTGGCAACGTACCTGGAAGATGCTGAAAAGAAGCTGGGAACATTCAAAGATACGCTCGATAAAATTACCCTATTACGGGATATCATCAACGAGAGATTTCTATACAAAACCCTCAGGATCGATTCGTCCGAGGGATTTGTCTTCGAAACCGAGGGGGCAGAGGAAAGGGAGACGGTAAGCCCGGACCAACTGTCCTCGGGCGAGCAGCACGAACTCGTCCTGCTGTATGAGCTACTCTTCCGCACTGCACCCGGTGCGGTAGTACTTATTGATGAGCCCGAAATCTCGTTGCATGTAAAGTGGCAGAGAGAGTTCATTAATGACTTGATCTCCGTGTCGAACCTGTCCAATCTTAGATTCATTATTGCAACTCATTCCCCCCAGATTGTCGGGAATTGGCACTCCAAGTCGATCTTCCTCGCTCCAGGGGAGGACTGGCAGTGAACATGTTTGATTCGATCACCGCTGACACTTTGTACTCAGATATAATGATGCAGCGATCAACGGATCGGCGGTCTTTTCTAATTGTTGAAGGGTCGGAAGATGTCAAGGCATTAGATCCGCATGTCGCGGAGAGTCGATGCCTGATGATTATTGCTGGGGGCAAGGAAAACGCACTGGGTGCAATGGAGTTGGTGGTGCAGAACGAGATTGAACACGTGGGTGCATTAGTTGATGGCGATCATATTTGCAAAGAAATTGACGTAAGGTTAGGCCTTCCGGGTGTAGTCACAACTGACCGCAATGACCTTGACTCGGAAGTGCTCCAGATTCCGGGTTTGGTAAGTCGAATTGCATTCAGTCATATTGACGGTCGTGTTTTGCGTGCCGTACTTGCGAAAAATGGTTGCGCGGATGTGCTGGGCGCAATTCTGCGGATCGTTGCCCCGGTTACGAATCTTCGCTTTGCGTGTCAGCAGTACGGCGTTGACCTGTCGACAAAGGATTTTCCAATTGTATCTATCTATTCCAAAGGTAAGATCGAATTAAGTTTCGATCAAGCGGCGGCAGTTGCACGAGGTCGACTTGGGACGGAAGACCAACCTGTTTATGGGCCGGTAATCGAGTCTTGGCTGACATCTGACGAAGTAGATGATGCTGATGCCCTCATTTTCCACAATGGCCATCATATGTTTTCGGCGCTTCATGCGTTGCTGCGGCATGAGTGCGCCTACACGCCGAAGATAGAGAACCTGGAAAACGCGGTTCGTGCCGCCGCCAGCTGGCCGGAGTTTTCGTCTCTTGACTTCGCGAAGCGGCTATCGGACGAGTTCGAGGACATGGGATTCTGGATATGGAGGGAGGAGCGAGCTCCGGCCACCTCTGTCGCATAGGGTCTGCTCCCGCCGTTCGGTCTAGTCAGCGCCTCTCAGTTTTCCTTGTTTCTCCGTGTAGTTGACGTGTTGTCAAAGATGTGGGGTGGTGTTGTTCGAGGAGTGTCCCGAAATCGGACACAACCCCGCTCGCCCGCAGATAGCGCTAGTCGATCGGGGCCTCGTCGTCTGTCTCGCAGTCGCTGATCGTGATGTTCGGCCCACCGCGACAGACCTCCGAACTTAAAGCATGGTTCGGTATTCTCTCTTTGGGCAGATACGCGACAGAGTCAGCATTCCATTCCTCGATCCCGCTGCTCCTGACGAGCATTCTGTTCCGGTCGGCGGGCGAGCATCATCGCACGGTTGTTCCGCTCTCATCCCGCGGACTCGATGCCCGTCTTCTCTGCGAAGGCAGGAGGGGAGCACACTGCTCGAACTATAAGCGCACCACCCACACCGAGGCGCCGCTGATGATCCGCGGTCCGGAAGACGACGCGTTCCGGCCCGAGTGGATGTTGCTGGCCCTTGAGGCTTTGTTCACCGGCCGTGTCCCAGTCGGACAGACAGCGGCGGTGAACATCTCGGTCGCAGACCACCGTATCCAACTCCGCGCCACACACACTGGTGTCGATGTCGGCCTGCCGGACGGGCGGGATGTCGACGCCGTTCTGCGTGCCGACGCCCCTATCGTGCTGGGTCTGGCAGCAGGAGTGCTGACCATCGACGCCGTCGCATCAGCTGTCGTCATGGACGGTGACATCGCCGCCCTCCGTGCGATCTTCGAAGCTCCCCGCGTTACGGCAGGGTTCTCGAAGACATGACCCTCGGCGGCACTAGTTGGCGGGCGGTAGTTGTCGGTTAGTTCATGAGGTCGGCGCGGCGGAGGAAGGTTGTCGCTTCTTCTGCGGTTTGCAGACTACCTGCACTGATGTCGATGTTGAGTCCGTTGATGGTGTGGACGTAGTGCACGGAGTTGACGGCGTCGCGGTATTCGAGGCGCGCTGCTGCGGTGTGTGTGGTGTTTTCGGTGACGAGTTCGGGTCGCTCCTCTTCGCGCCAGTGCTGGAGTGTGCGTTCGGCTTCGGCCTTGTTCACCCAGACGAGGTAGACGATGTTGTTGTCGGAGAGTCCTTGGCTCAGTGGTGATGCGGGGGATACGGTGCAGAGGAGGTAGAGGTCGCCGGCTTCGGTGTTGGAGCCCTGGGAGCAGATGCTGCTCTGGGCTAATGCTGGTGGGAGCGTGGCTGTGACGGTGTCCATCGTGGTGTGTGGTCCGCCCGTCAGAGGTGCATGCGGTGCGGCTGTGGGCAGGCTGTTTTCATCGTCGGGTGTGGTGCCGCAACTGGTGACGGCGAATGTTGCTGCGACGAAGGCGATCAGATGGTGGGACCGCGCTATTTTCACAGTTTCGGTGGGCACTGGACAGGACGACATTTCTGCATTATCTCCGACGAGACATGAGGGTTGCTGGACTAAGGTGCTTACATTTCGTGTATGCAGGAAGAGGGTGCCCAGAGAACCGGATTGTCGACCGTCGTCGACTCGGAATAGGTTAAGTACTCTGAGCCACAGCGAATCTGGGGACTTCCGGTGACTCAATGTGGATTCGCTGGAGCGTTCAATCGGGCCTCCGACGTTTATGGCAGTGGTGAGCGACTACGCCACTTTCGAAGGAGCGCCGATTATCGATGCTGAGGGCTTGCTTCGACGGATGCCGCAGGGGATGTGCGGCGAGCCCGATGAAACCTGAGATCGTGGGCGATGTCGCCGAGTTCATTGCTCCCGGCGCCGACCGCCGCACCGAATCGTATCGGTAGCCGAACTGGCCTCGTCGGTAAACGTGCTGACGGTGGGTGAGGTTTTCCAGATGTCTCTCGTTGCTCGACAGTGGCGGAGCCTCTGTGAAAGGCCCTGCTGAAATTCTTGATCTGTCGATATCGACTGTGTTCGTTGGGATTCGATGTCGCTTCCGAAACATATTGTCCCGTTGGATAGTCCCTGGCAGGCCGAAGTGTCGACGACCCACGTTCATCGGGCGGTCTCTTCCACTGTTCGACGATTGAGTAATATGCAGTCTGACCGGTCTGTCTGGTTTGATGCATGGCATGACGGCCATCACTTACAAAGGCACTGGAACTTCGGCAACTCTGGACATCGCGGCCGGAACGATCACTTTTGAACATCGGAGCTGGCTGCAGCCCAAACGCAAGCGATCAGCCTCACCCTGGGTCGTACCAATCGGCGCGGTTGAAAGCGTTTCGTGGCGTGAATCAAAAGGAATGAAGGTTGCCGAAATGCGACTATTGCTGCGCGGCAGAGTTGGCCACGACAAAGAGGGTATCGCCGACCTGAACTACGTGATGGGCAACGAACCGATCGGCAGTTTCGTGGCAGACGTAGATGCGGCAGTTCAGTCCGCGGAGCCCGTAACTGATTTAGGAACGCAGCGAAGTACACCCAGCGCCTCACCTTCACAATCGGTAGCGACGGTCGAACCCAGGCGCGGATGGATGGAGGCGATGGTGGATCAGGCAGTTCGAGCCGAGTTTGAGGGCATTAAACTGAAAGGGCCATCGATCCATTTCAAGATGACCAAACATCCGGTTGCCGGCGCTCATGCCACCGTCGAAGTTGGTGGAACACAGCGACGCACAACAGCGACGCGAATGGTCGTTGGATCGGTCGTCACACTCGGCGTCGGCACCGCTATCGGTGCGATGGCGAAGAAGAAGACCAACAACATCTACCTGACGGTTGACCTAGAAGACGGTCAGGTGATCATGATCGAGGCGAAATCGAAGCAAGAAGGAAGCGCCCGCAAGTTTGCCGCAGCAATCAATCAGGCTGCAGCCATTGAGGGCCGGAAGGTGCTGCAGGGCGAACCCGAGTCTGCGCCGATGTTCATAGAGTCGTCCGGTCAGGACGTGGCAAGATTTTCGGCGCCGCCGCCCCCGCCAGCAGTTCCCGCGGGTTGGTATCCAGACCCGAACGGGTCTGCGATTCAGCGCTATTGGGACGGTGGTGCCTGGACTGAGCACACTGCCCCCTTGGCTGCGCCGCCGTCGAACTAGGGTTTGAACTCATGCCGAATGCTGACGATTCGGGATGAAGAATGGCCCGTTCACCTCATGGTGGGCGTGCCATCTTCGAAGACTTCGAGTTCATGGCGAGATTATCCGCCGTCGAATCTAACCTAGGACAGACGGTGGCAGACGGGTCAGAGTTCGGTGACGATCTGGAGAGCTTGAGCGATTCCGAGTTACTCGAGCGCATTCACCGACTGCGCATGTCAGCCGCCGATGCATACAAACAGGTCGGACATGACGCGCTAGAGCGGTGGGTGCACCTGTCCGAACGCTACGCAATTGAAGCGAGACGCCGCGGATCTGATTTCCAGCTCTCCTCAGGAAAGGAGAACGGTGAGCGGGTCACCGTCGTCCCAATCAAGATCTTGACAAACCTACCTTAAGGAGGTGTAGTAAGAGTTGTAAGGCCGAGTGGTCATGCAACAAGTCAACAGAGTGGGAGCTGAGATGCCCGATAAATCGGACATCTACTTCTGGGTAGGCATCGCCTTCGGGTGGTGGTTCACCTACCGAGTAGGGATAAAGCATCGCCTCCGGCAGTGGAAAGCTCAGCGTCACAAACGCAAGGGTTGCCACTGTAGGGGTTAGCCGAAAGTGACCGGCCCGCGGGTACCGGGCCGGTCACTTAGGTCAGTCTCCCGCTCTCGCGAGGAACAGGCAACATCGACCGAAAGGGCCGAGGCAATGAGAAAGCTGGCAACCGCGCCGATAGCGGTCTTCGCTGTCCTCACCGGCACATCCGCCGCACTGCTCGCCCAGAACTTCACGCCCACGCGCGCTGTGGTCTGGGGCCTCGGATGGGCGATCACCGGCATCGTCATCGTGCGCCACGAACTCAGGCGCACCGACACCGGCACCCGCTGATGAAGATCTACCTGAGCCGGGGAGAGATAGCCGAACGGCTCGGCGTATCCCTCGGCACGATCAAGGGTTACGACAAACTCGGCTACCTCCCCGAACCGGATGTGAAAGTCGGCAGGAATTTCGGGTGGGCCCCCGAAACGATCGACGCATGGAATGCCGACCGGCCCGGACGTGGGTCGAGGACGGATCTGAAATGAGGCCAATCGACAAGTTCGCATCGATATTCGGGTGGGCGCTTCTCGCAGTGAGCATCCTGGGACTGGCCGGATGCATTGCCGAAAGTCTGTGGCTGGGAGCTGCAGTGTGGGTGGTCGTCGGGTCGGGCTCGGCGTGGATGTTGGTCCGCCAGAAGCATCGACGTGATTTCAGTGTGAAGGCACTCATAGCTGCTGGTGCTGAACATGAGCACCAGGATTACCTGGACGGCAAAGAGTCGGGCGTCTACGGACAGTTCTCGCCGAAAGAGCTGTAGAGCGACCAAGGGCCCCAGCTTTCGAAACTTCGAAAGCTGGGGCCTTGTGCGTTTCCAGTCAGACCAGCAGCGCCAGGATGATCCAGCCCACCGACAAGATCGCGAACATCATGCCGATCTGATCGAGCAGTCGACGACTGTCCTTGCTCTCTACGAGCAAGGCTGCGATCCGGAACGGCAAACACAGGGCGCCGGCCATGATCGCGCCGATGGCGAGCCACCGATCGAAAGACACTTCACCATCCCAGTTGTGGCACCGCTGACGTTCGCCAGGTAATGAGATAGTAATATATCCGAGCGCCCTTTCCTTGCCAGGTCCGGGTGCTTGGCTCACCGGAGCAGCTGTCACGCGCCAATCCGGTGAGCCCCTCGTTCTGCGCGGCAGTTCCTGTGGTGTCGCGCTGCGGCCCGCCTGACCTGAGGGGGACGGGCGGGCCGCCCAGATCTTACGACTCACACTCTGAGTAACGGTTTGGTAATATCTGGAGCGTGCCTCGACCCCAGCTTGGGGCACACCCGGCCCGCCGACTTCGTCACCATCGATCGGCGGGCCTCTATTCTGCGTGCCGATTCCTAGTCCGTTCCGGCACGTACGGCCTACCCGGCCATGCAGGGGCGGGTAGGCCTTTCGAGACTGTGCGCACCGATCGGCGAGACGAGGAAGAAGTTTTGACCGACTACCACGGGTACGAAGATCTTCGGATCACCGATGAGGCTCCGCGAACGAAGCGACTTCAGCAGGTGATCTGCGGATACCTCGATGCGGACGGTACACCCGCCGACGCCGACCGTATCGCGCTCCTAGGTCTCATGCAGATCGTCGGCGAGCTGGAATCCGCTGCTCGCGAACCTGTTTCGCGTCGGGGTCGACGCAAGCGATAGCAGCGCTGTACCCGCTTTTGGTATAGTTCTCGCCGCATCCTGGCCTCGCAGTCTGGGATGCACCTGCCTGCCGATGCGCTGTCACTCAGTAATCGGCGGGCCTTTATGTGCGTGCTGGGTACTTTGGTCGGTGACCGCACGCACGGCCTGCCTGGTTAGACAAGGGCCAGGTAGGCCACCAGGACTGTGCGCCCGAGCCAATCAGCGGGCGGCGGGCGCACACGGCCCACCCGGGGCAGCACTCACATGCAAACCGGGTGGGTTACCAGATCTGCGTGTCGGATGCCGCGACGGGTAATCGCCACGCGCACGGCCCGTCCGGTTGGGCGGATGTGGGCGGGCCACCCCTAAACGATCAAACGCCCCAACTCTCCGGAAGATCCGGAGGGTTGGGGCGTTTCATCGTGCAATGGGTTTGCGTTGCCCACCGCCTGGGAACCTTGTGCTTGCTGCGGCGACTCTCGTGGGGCGCGAGTCTGCCGCGCTGGCCCGCCTCCTGGCTGTCGATTCGCCGGGGGTGGGTCCTTCCCCGTAGTCTTATTTGCGGCTCTCAATCCTCCCCCGAGGTCGGGGCCCTTGTCATTCGTGTGTGTGGTGGGGGGATGTCCACTGTGTCTGATTTCCGACGCGGATCGGCCTACCGTGGAAGAAGTAGGGTCCGGCATGAGGGGTCGAACTCGACATCGCTAGTGGGTCTCCGTGTTGTGTGCTCAACACGGAAAGACGTTCGATCACTCTTCGGCCCACGCCACGTGCTGGGTCGGGGGTTGACCGTCTATCGGAGTGACAACACCGTCGTTGCGACGGTTCGATGTCGGCCCTTCGGTCCGTCCGTGAGGCTCGGGCAGGGAGTGCGTCGTCCGCGTCGGCCTACTTCTCGGGTAGTTGTGAGTTGATCTGAAACTGTCGAGGCGAGAGCAATACACCATCGGCAGGGATCACCTTCGATGTCGCTTCGTGAATGATGGCCCGAGCGAATGGATAGAGGTCATCCATTGCGCCCTCTGCTAGCTGAGTTTGGTCGATGTGGCTGCGGACGTTGAAGTGTCTGCGGTCGTGGTTGTTTCGGTGATCATTCCGGTGGGCGGTGTCACGAGTCCGTTGGTGGTGTCCGGGGTGGAGGTGCTGCTGCAGGCGATCGC
>Ga0153995_1000214_pt1 | contig 11956 bp, 15 predicted proteins | sample TSNC079MetaG_FD_104678 | JGI IMG/M metagenome (GOLD analysis project Ga0153995, IMG submission 104678) | Attine ant fungus gardens microbial communities from North Carolina, USA - TSNC079 MetaG | ecosystem: Host-associated > Fungi > Mycelium > Unclassified | place: USA: North Carolina, Lumber... | reverse complement strand
GCCCTAGTTTCCGGCTCCAAGGACAAGAACTAAGGCGGTCAGAAATGAGTCTCTTTCCTATATTCACCGATAGAACATCAGCGATCTGGAGCTGTGGTATGATATGACGCATGAGTTCCACGTGATTCGGAAAGATTCCAGGACGTTCGCAAAGATTCTTGCCAATTCCTCAGACATGATATAAGTATGGGCTGTTATTTTCTTCTGTCCTTACTCTTTTTCTCCCACTACCCTTTCCTCCCGTGCTAGTCACACTCAAAATATGTCTACCTCAAAAGCAATTGGCATCGATCTTGGCACTACCTATTCGTATGTGGAATTCCCCTTTTCAGATAATCTGTCACTAATTAGCTGTGACAAAAAATGAATTTGGAATCGTTAGGTGTGTTGGCGTTTGGCAGAATGACCGTGTTGAAATCATTGCCAATGATCAGGGTAACCGCACGACCCCATCTTATGTCTCCTTCTCCGAGAACGAACGTCTTATCGGTGATGCTGCCAAGAACCAGGTTGCCATGAACCCCCATAATACGTAAGTGATTGATTTCATAGGAGCCTGTTATTATGATTGACGGTATTGAATTTCAGCGTCTTTGATGCTAAACGTTTGATTGGTCGCAAATTCAGCGATTCCGAAGTACAGTCCGATATCAAACATTTTTCGTTCACTGTTGTGAGCAGGGCTGACAAGCCCACTATTCAAGTCGAGTACCGTGGCGAGAAGAAGGAATTTGTCAGTTATATTTAATTTCTGATTTTGTCAAAATCACTAATCTGCTGTCCCTCCAGTCACCCGAGGAAATTTCCTCTATGGTATTAACCAAGATGAAGGAGACAGCCGAAGCCTATCTCGGTACTACCGTTACTAATGCGGTTGTCACCGTTCCCGCATACTTTAACGACTCTCAACGTCAGGCTACCAAGGATGCTGGAACCATCTCTGGCTTAAATGTGCTACGTATCATCAATGAGCCGACTGCCGCTGCTATTGCATATGGCCTTGACAAAAAGGTCACCGGCGAACGCAACGTCCTTATCTTTGATCTTGGTGGAGGCACTTTTGATGTTTCTCTTTTGACCATTGAAGAAGGTATCTTCGAGGTCAAGGCTACTGCTGGTGATACCCATCTCGGTGGTGAGGACTTTGACAACAGACTCGTCAACCACTTCAGCCAGGAGTTCAAGCGCAAGTACAAGAAGGGTACGTGAATCATCCAGTGATTTGGAAGAGCGAGATAACTTAATGTAATATTCTGCAATGTTGTAGATCTGTCTGGTAACCCTCGTGCCGTTCGTCGTCTCCGTACCGCTTGCGAGCGGGCCAAGCGTACCCTCTCTTCCGCTACCCAGACTTCCATTGAGATCGACTCTCTCTATGAGGGTGTTGATTTCTATACCTCGCTCACTCGTGCCCGTTTCGAGGAGCTCTGCCAGGACCTCTTCCGTGGTACTCTCGAACCAGTTGAAAAGGTCCTTCATGACTCCAAGATCGACAAGGGTCAGGTGCATGAGATCGTCCTTGTTGGCGGCTCTACTCGCATTCCCCGTATCGTCAAACTTGTATCTGACTTTTTCAATGGAAAAGAGCCCAACAAGAGCATCAATCCTGACGAGGCTGTTGCTTATGGTGCTGCTGTACAGGCTGCTATCCTCTCTGGTGATACCTCCGAAAAGACACAAGATTTGCTCCTACTTGATGTTACCCCCTTATCCACTGGGTAAGTGACCTATTTACAACACTCAGCTTGAAGTGTAATCGGGCTTTATAGTATTGAGACTGCTGGTGGTGTCATGACTCCTCTTATCAAGCGCAACACCACTGTTCCGACCAAAAAGTCTGAAATCTTCTCAACTTATTCCGACAATCAGCCCGGTGTGCTCATTCAGGTATACGAGGGTGAGCGTGCTCGCACCAAGGACAACAATCTTCTTGGAAAGTTCGAGTTGGCTGGTATCCCTCCTGCTCCTCGTGGCGTTCCACAAATTGAGGTCACCTTCGACATTGATGCCAACGGTATTTTGAACGTCTCTGCAGCTGATAAGACTACTGGCAAATCGAATCGTATTACGATCACCAATGATAAGGGTCGTCTTTCGAAAGAGGAGATTGAACGTATGGTCAACGAAGCCGAGAAGTACAAGGGTCAGTGATTTGTCTCGTGGATCGTCATTCGTATGTTGATAATGTCTCCTGTAGCTGAGGATGAAGCTGCTGCCGCTCGCATCCAAGCCAAGAATGGCCTTGAGTCGTATGCGTACAACCTCCGTAATTCCATAACAGACGAGAAACTTGCCGACAAATTTGAAGCCGCTGATAAGACCAAGCTTGAGGCTGCTGTCAATGAGACCATCTCTTGGCTCGATAGCTCTCAGGAGGCATCCAAGGAAGAATACGACGAGAAGCAGAAAGAACTTGAGGGCGTAGCGAAGTAAGTCTCACGAATCCACTGGCTAAATGTCAGAAGTTCTTATCTTTCTCTAGCCCTATCATGCAGAAGCTTTATGCAGCAGGTGGTGCTCCTGGTGGTGCTCCTGGTGGTTTCCCTGGTGCTGGTGGTTTCCCTGGTGCTGGTGGTTTCCCTGGTGCGGGCGCTCCTGGCGGTTTCCCTGGTGCTGGTGCTGGCGGCGAGGAAGGACCCAGTGTCGAGGAGGTTGATTAAGGGGGTATCTGATTCGCTTTTTGCTTTCCACTCTTCCTCGCACCATCTCCTGCATGTCTATTTGGACTTCTTGCTACAAAATTGTATTATAGCGCATGTTAGATAATTCAAATGATTTTTACTATCGCTGAGTCATCAATCCTAAGAACGGCCAGTTTGAAGATTACTGTTTTGGTCTACTGCAAATTGTATCGGTAGTAGTAGCTATGCTAAGCAGTGGATATATCCAGAAATGGGTTGTGAATAGCCTTGTGTCGAAAAAAATTTGATGCAATAGTTGGTCACTGCACTTGAAAATTGTGTTATCAAGTGTTTTTTTGCAAAACCAATATAAGACTTTTTTCAAGAAACAAATAGTCTGATGCAAGATTCTGTACATGTGACTTAAATAGCAGCTGGGATCTGCAGCTGTATAGTTATTGATGCCATCTTCTCACGATTTTATTTTGCTCTCTTTCCTACTAACATTTACCCGTAATTCCTGAACGTTGAAATGGAAAACGACCAAGTAGGTCCCATTGTTTTACTGTATGACCTCAAAACACTCACCATGTGCAGGGTATCCTCGTCGATCTCTATGTTCCTCGCAAATGTGCCGCTACCAGTGCGTACACAATTGGTTTCAAATCTATCAACCATTATCTGACGATTCACCAATAGATCGATTAATCACCTCTAAGGACCACGCCTCTGTCCAAATTAGTATCGCTGATGTTGATTCCTCCGGCCGGGCTCTCTCCACCTCGACAACGTTCGCTATCTGTGGTCAGGTCAGGTCGCAGGGCGAGAGTGACGATTCGCTGAACAAACTCGCTACTGAGAATGGACGTGCGTAAACATGACCTTTCACATTCAGGTGCTCCAATCTCAATCCAACCCAACAGTGCTCCGCAATGTCTGGTCATACCAAAAGTAGACTTTTTTTATCACGATTCGGTTCTTTGTATTACTTTTCCGATGTGGTGGGGTACATTTGAGTTTTTGATCGTAAGAGTCACGTGGGATGACACCGATATGAGGCTCTGAAACGTAGATATTCATTTTGGATGGTGGTTATCTGTCAATCTCCCGCTTCTCCAGAGTGCGATCTTCTTTCTGTTTCTGTAAGTGTTTTGAGATACTTTGTCATGTTGGTAATGGAATTGTCAAGATTGACTCCATGGTTGAAATAATCCGTCCTGAGGGTATTAAATCGTCCTCATCATTGCATGGTTTGGAAGACTCTCTTGGGGAAGATAAACATCGACTGGTTTATAGCAAGTCAAAGGTTTATGTGAACCCAACTGCATATGCAAGAGATAACATCCCGGGATTTGTTGCCCTTGTGAAACAAGTATGTGATCTTCAGTATCATATACGGCCCCAAGCTGATGGGAGCTTAGGAGGCCCAGAACCCGAAGCATCTTCTTGCGTGGATCCCAGAGTCGCTATTGAATGAGAAAGGAAGGACAGAGTGGGACAAATTTGTGAAAATTGAAGAGAAGGCATTGCAGGATCGGGAAGACGATGGTGGGCAAGAAACACTTCAGTTCCTCGGTTGTGGCAGACAGACTCAATCAGAGCAACAGACGTCGTTCTTATCGATCTTCCGAAACAGTGCCCAGAATCGTACGCATTCTCGGTACTCTTGACGTCAATCTATTCTCTCATTGTTCAACCCCCTTCGCTTTCTTCATGGTGTATGCATTTTTCCGTATCACTCTCTCTTAATCACTGACAACCGTCAAGATGGTTCCATTGGGATCAACCTCATAAATGGAGATACTCTCCCCACTCTCCATTTTCACGATGATGAATCCAATTCTTTTACTCTCTATTCCCCCATTGCCACCACCTCTCGTAGTCATCCTACCTCTACCTCATCCACTTCCGTTTCTACATCTATAGAGTCCCACCCTGGGAAGACAACTTATCCACCCCCGCCCCTTCCAGGGCAATCACATCAGTCGAGGCCGATCAACTCTTGGGGCGGTGAAGATCTCTTGTCTCGTTTACGTCAATATGCCCATATTCTCCGTTCTACCCTCCAACCTACCTTGTTTCTTGTAGACCCTTCTAGGACGGATCTTGAGACTCACACGACTCAGCTTTTTGACGACGATGCCGTCGATGTCATTCTCGCTCAGTCATCTTTTGCAAATTCTCATTCCCCTGTACCCGTGCACAGAAGACCTAGGCCAATATCATCTTCAGGAAATTCCAACTATGGGCTAAGCTCGTCTCAATCTTCTGTTTTACACCGGTCATTGGGTTCAGCACCTCTGTACAGTCCTACGGCAAGTTCTTCTCAGGCACGAACAGCTTTCATACAGAGCTTTTCCAATATCACACGAGCTACTCGTCATGCAGCACAAAACATTCTTTCGCATCCTCTAGCTAAGCCTATTGTTCCACACTTACCAGAACCTGTGCAAAGTCTTGTCAGTGCCCCAGGAGAATGGGAATGGGGCTCTTGGGTTGAGAAGGGTGGTGTCGGCGAATTCGAGAGCGCAAGGGTGTACCTGGCGCGGTGGGCCAGGATTGTTGCTGAGGAAGGTGAAAGGGCCAGAAGACGTGAAGCACAAGCTTTACATTCAGTATATGCGGACAACGAACAAGAAGATTCATCGCTTGGGATATTTGAGTTGCTGCACACGACTGCAAATTTGCCGACCCCGAAGAGCTCCAGAACTCCAGAAAAGCCTGTGACCGAGAGGGAGTGGGTGGAGTGGTTTGGCCAGGAGGGGGAACCGCTGATTGCGATTGAAGAATTCAAGAGGGAAGTGTTTAGAAGAGGTATCAGTGGAGAGAATGAGCTGAGAAGGAAAGTTTGGCCTTTTTTGCTTGGTGTTTTTGATTGGGAGTCAACCGCAGAAGAGAGAGAGCAAGTTTGGCAGAGGAAAACGTCTGCATACTCATTTTCCCAAGTTTTTTTTCTGATAATTTCAATAGGCAGCAGTATCAAGAGATCAAGAATACGTGGTGCGGTGTTCCTGAAGTTTTTGATAGACAGGACACGATCGAAGAGCGTCATCGCATCGACGTGGATTGCCGAAGAACGGATAGAACACACCCTCGCTTTGCTGGAACTTCTGTTGAACAAGGAAAGAAAGACCTGTATGATCACTCAATCATTTCGCCCAATCTAGATGACTTTGGTGCCCAATCACCCACTAACGAGCATATTGAGCGACTGGGTGCTATCCTACTTACATATAATTTCTACGAGAAGGACCTGGGTGTGTGGGATTTTGTCTCTTTTTCATGATCGTACATTTACTGTTGAGTAGGCTACGTACAGGGTATGTCGGACCTTTGTGCACCAATCTACGTGGTCATGAATGCGGATGAGGGAATGACATTTTGGTGTTTTGTACAATTCATGGAAAGAATGGTGAGTTCCTATACTGCACCAATCATGGATTTAAGATGATGTCGGATAGAAAAAGAATTTCTTGCGGGACCAAAGTGGGATGAAGAAACAGTTATCGACTTTACAAGGATTGATTGAGGTGATGGATCCAGAACTCTTCAAGCACTTTGGTAATTCCTTGTTGGTCATGTGTATGTTGGAACCCACCTCAACACGTTATCATCACAGATAAAACCGATAGTCTGAATCTATTTTTCTGCTTTCGGTATGCTCAACGTGCTCTAGCTTGAGTTATGGAATGACCGAGACCAGATCACAGCTGGGTCCTCATTGCTTTCAAACGCGAATTTCCGTTTGATGAGGTGTTGGGGTTATGGGAAGTTTTATGGACAGACTACTACAGTACTGAGTTCGTACTCTTTGTCGCTCTCGCCGTCTTGGAGTCGCACAGGGAGGTGATCATTCGATACCTAGTAGAGGTATGTCTCCCATATCCCGTCCTTCGTCCACTCACTGTATCTTGACCAGTTTGATGAAATTCTCAAGGTCAGCAGCTTTTGTGAAACGTAAAGATTTGGGCGTCTGAACGCAGGTCTAGTATTGTAATGAACTCAGCATGACGATTGAGCTTGAGACTACCCTTGCCCAAGCCGAGGTTCTTTTCCTCTCTTTTGCTCAACTTGTAGCCGACATCGATAAACGAAAGGCAGAAGAAGTGAATGCCTTGTCACGAATGCATGGACTTCGTCATCGAAATTCGGCAATTTGTACTACTCAAAAGAAGCAAACAGACATAGGCCCATTGAAACTATCAGATGATCTGAGGAACCTCCTTGTGAATAGAGTATGATGTATTTGTTTCTGCTGGCATTGGTAATTGAAAGCATGACTGTATTTCGTATAATGTTCCGCGCGGCCACGTCTTTTTGGTGAATCCTGAAACCTCGATCGTTCCTGAGTTGAGGTATTTGTACTGTCCTACTGCCAAATATAGAATTACACAGAAAGCTTGAAGTACGTGGGTGGGCTTTAGATAAAATTGGGTCAAGCATCAGAGCAATTCCAAAGCCAGAAACTTCAAGTAAACTTCAAGTATGTATAAAGATAATCGTCTGGTAGTTTCGTATATGCTAAGTTTCCAAGTGATTATACTACCATTGAATAATATCTGATCTGAGGATAGAAGTATTGACAATACTTGTTGGGCCCTCTTCTTATTTCTTCTAGTCAGCAGTGCTTTCCTCTTAGAGATAACAACCAAAGAGACTTGCTCCTGCAGTAAATGACGTTTTCAACCTCGTGATAGTGGTCGAATCTCCACAGTATTGGGCATGTGGCGAGCAAGACTTATAAATCTTGAAACTTGGTGATCAGTGATTAACTCAGGAGTAGACGACTCAGGAAAAGAATCTATATAAGTACATATGCATCTAGACAAAGAATTTGGGTCACCCGGATGCGAGTGAAGCGGAAAAATTACAAGATAGAAAGGGAAATGATCCGCTCACTAGTCTGGCGTTCTACATCATCCAAGGGAATGCACCTGGTGATCCGCTGGTGTAATCGTGTCAGTTCAAGTTAGTACATTTCGAAGTCTGATTTATACTCGTGCTGATCTGATATCGTTCCTTATATACATCTTCGGGCACTACTATCAGGTCAACGTAATAAAGAATTAGCCTGACTTCAGCGTGGACCACCTCCAAAAGTAACGTCTCGTGACTTGAAAGGAGATCAACCCCTTGACCTTAGTTCTCATCTAATCAATGGCAAATTTGACGGTTCTGCGTTCTTATGCGTCAATGAAACCCACTGAACTACCGTTGTCAGTATTATTCTCTCACACAGAGAAAACCATGACTATCTTCGATGCTTATCCCAAGTCTATATTTCACTTCCTTGTTCTACCTCGCATCGCAACATCGCCATCTTCACCGACGTCATCTAAAAATTTCTCAAACAAGATTTTAGACCGGGATTCAAGGCTTGTTGCCCCTGAGAGAACGGCGGCTTTATCTCCTTCAGTGACTGACCTTTCAAGTCTTCGCGCGCTTCTTAATTCAGAACATATCAGTAAAGACCAAGTAAAGGAACTTATTCTTTCACTCAAAGAGGATGCTTTGCGCGTCAAAGCAGAAATAGAAGGAGAGATGGAGAAGCGGTTTGGCTTCGTTTGGGATATTTGGATTGGTTTTCATGGGGTCCCTTCGATGGAGTGAGCCTTTGAAGTTTTGTTTGTTCGTGCATTAGTATCCTCAAGAGGTACTAGGCATATCCATCTTCACGTTCTGTCTGCAGATTTATGTTCAGAAAGAATGAAAACAAAGAAGCACTACAATTCATTTCATCCCAAACATGGATTTTTTCTGCATGTAGATCAAGTTTTGTCCTGGTTCGATGCTGAAATGTCGTATTTTCAAAATGTGCGTCCAATGCTATGTCCATAAACTGATATTGATGATATGCCTTTAGATATCAAGACTTTCGCCGACTGAGTATGAATCCTTGCTCAAGAAACCTCTGACCTGCTTCTACTGCGATGTGGGAAAGAATAACATGCCTATGCTCAAAGCTCACCTTCAGGAAGAGTGGGAGAAACTGAAGAAACGCCGTGAATTGTACAAAAAACGTCGACTCGAGTCACATCAGGTGCACGACCATCAGTGCAAAGAGTCAAACGAGAGGAAGACACACTCAGTCTCTAAGAAAGTCAAGATCGACAAGTCATAACTACATAGTATTTCTTCTTTCTTCAGGTATTTATCGAGGTAATAGTCTGTTTCTCCAAAAATTGGATTATCTTTCTATAATCCAGACCAACTCATTCAGTCTGCTGCCCCTTCTGAGCTTTTGCAGCGTCGTTGCTCGCCTGGAGCTTGGCTGCGCGAGACTTTTCTGAGGCAATCCGGATGGCCCAAGTTAACTCGTAGGTCCTCACAGCATCTGAATTGTCATGGGCATGAGTTTAGGTCACCCTATATTCCGAGGTCAAATCACCTTCATAGCTGCTCAAAATTTGGGCAGCTTCCGGATCTTCTTCGATGTCTTCAACAACGTCGATCAGGTTGGAAATCTCGGAGAAGAATGGGTCATCATCCGGGAAGGTCATCACCTGTTCATGGTCATCGCTGGGCCTTCGGACATAAAGTGCAGGTTGAACATAGGGATTGACTAGCCTATAGGGGATCAGAAAGGAATCTCGAACCACAAATATAACATAGAGTTCATACTTGAGGAGGTACCCATCAGCGTAGACTTCAAATTCGCAGCTATAATCGGTGCCCTGAAGAGCAGCAACATGAACGAAGCTTCCTACAGCTCCGCTATCATATTTCCTATCCAAAAGGGTTCATTAAAACAGTTGAGAACTTCGATTTGTTCCTATGGCTTACCAGTTGGCCGCAGTGACACGGGGTATCCTGTTTTCAGGGGCGATCTTGCTCTCATCAATGCGTATCTTAGTAAGCTGACCAGCGTTCTCATCCCATTCTAGGGAATGCGCCGTGACGGATTCAAGATCAACCTCGCCGCCAAAGTAGCGTGAGAGGTCACAGAAGTGGGTGCCTTGTTCAATGACAGGGCCCGCACTTGTTTGCCAAGCGATTTTAAGATTGATTCAATAAGTAGAAGTGCCTACGGACCTTTTAGATTTATCCCACCAGTCCGGCTTGGCGATAGACTCATAAGCACTGGCATAGCGAGCAATCGTACACATGACAGTCAAATCATTTTCTTCGATGACTTGCTTCATGAGCTGGACAGCCTTGAGATAACGCAACATGTATCTGAGCAGAATTAATTCACATTTCGAACGAAAGTGGAAGACAGGATCGCATTTACCCAACAGAACAAATGGTTTTGGTATCGGTGAGCATCTTGGCGATCTGCAGTCCATCCTGTCGGTATTCATATGGCCCAGTCGCTATAGGTTTCTCAATAAACATTGCCACTCCTGGGAAATGTTTGATGATTCGAACTTCAAGATCTTTTTCAGGCTGGAGAGAGCCTCGGAACATCGGGGGGCTGCCAATGATGATGGCACGAGGTCGCTCTGCCGGAGTCATGACCTTGATGAAGTCTTCGAGTGTTTTGTAAACACGCGTATCCTGGTATGCTGAAAAGACAAAGGAGTCGCATTTCTTCTGTAGAACGGAAGTAGCGCGCTCAATGGCAGGATCAATCAGCGCCACAACTTTAAGGCGTCGACCAAGTTTGCTAAAATGAATGCTCAGAATGGGAATGGAGTGTCTGACCGATCATAACTCACTGTTCCAAACGGAAAGAATGGTTCCAGGGCCCCTCATCGGAACCTGACGTATCAAATTAGATCACCGACAAAATGATAAAAGATTTTCCTGACCGAACATAATATTGCCTGCGCCAATGAAGACTACTTTGAAATCATCGGCACCACCGATGTGAGAGGTTCTGTATCAGGGGAAAAAATAAGCTTATAGACAAAAAGTCAGGACATTATCTGACTTGTCCATTGGAACAAGCCTCGACGGGTCGATGGACGGCCGACGGGAGGACTTGCCCGAACCACGTCGTTCGGACATGCGACGGGCAGCGGTGGCGGACTGTCTGCGACTCTTCATGGCAAGAAAATGTGAGAGAAGGAAGGACTGGACATAGGGAAGAACGCACCATAGCAAGGACGGTTTATCGATGTGGAGTGGAGTAGAGATGGGGGAGATAAGTATTCGATTGTGATATAGGGTTGGTGCATGTCACGTGCTGCATATAGTGACAAACATAGTTCTATTCTATTCTAGTCTCGAGCGGCTGTTGTTGTGCACGCTGGCGCTCAGCAGCCTCCAACTTGTCACTCAGAGCCTTAAGTTCCCAACGCAATTTCTCATTTTCTTCGTTTAGCTTCAGCAAATTTGACTTCCGCTTCTCAATTCGGACCTTTTCAGCGGAGTCCCTGGGGGCCAGGTAAACGTCAAATGTCAATGGGGAGGAATTCTTCTCACTCTGATCCATTTACGCCCGCTATGGTAGAGAAGTCGACGTTGAGATCTGCAACAGGAATGTCGGGTTCCAGGTAATTCAGAGGCACTGGCCTCCATTCCTGTTTGCCAGTTATTGCATTTTTCGACTGAGCGTGTAGAGGCCTAGAAAACACGTGTTGAGCTGTGGGTGTCCTGGTTACGCCGATCGACCAACCTGGGGTGCTCGTCGACTTCCTGTTCCGAGTGGCGCAATTCAGTTTCGAAGGTACTCATTTTCCTTGTGTTTGTTGTTGTCCAGGTGTTCTAGGCCTCTTCCCTGGTCTGTAGTTGGAGCTTTGGTTGAGTTTGAGAGGAGCTGCATGTTCATACATGTCCAATTAGCAAGTCTCCACGCTGGCCATAACGACCCAGTAACGACCTTGTGTCACGCTTATTCCCAGGCTTACTGACCCTCCTGCATCGCGCAAGGTGCATGCCAAAAGTCGATAGCGGTTATGTTATCGTCATACTCTGTATCATCTTTTTCATCGTGGCAAGTTATAGCATCCTACTCAGCACCTTTTACCCTGTAAGGAGCATCTGGGTACGTCCGACTATACTCGGGTTCAGGTGGGCCTTATTGATTGTCTTTTTTGGAGGTGTTGCGCGCGCTTGCAGAAGACAAACACTACAAATACTTTTCCATTCTCATTATCCCCACTGCCTTCTACTTCGTTATAGCCAATTGGGTCGGCTGGCAGTACTATAGCAATTCTTAACATGTTTTCAGGGTTCCAGCATCATCTTCTCTCATGCCACTCGGTTCTTCGATGGCCAACAACGAAAGATGAAACGCTTCTATTGAGCCCTATTGCTGCAATCCCCAAACCGGGGCTTGTATTTCCTATTATTCCATTCGGCTTTCAACGCCTCGGTCAAATTATATTTGATTTATATCTATCTGACAAACTTTGACAACCTGTTACAATACCGCATTCCGGTCGTTTTAG
>Ga0153995_1000212_pt1 | contig 12061 bp, 10 predicted proteins | sample TSNC079MetaG_FD_104678 | JGI IMG/M metagenome (GOLD analysis project Ga0153995, IMG submission 104678) | Attine ant fungus gardens microbial communities from North Carolina, USA - TSNC079 MetaG | ecosystem: Host-associated > Fungi > Mycelium > Unclassified | place: USA: North Carolina, Lumber... | reverse complement strand
TTCGGATTCCCAAGAAAGCCATAAATACTCAAACTCGTCTCCAGCAGAAGGCAAAAAAATTTGCCCTGGTATTGTTGTCTCCTATTTCTGAACAATGCCCCAGATATGTTGAAGATTCTTATCAACCACATACTTCACCCACACTTCATGTCATGTAATCAAGATAAATAAGGTGAACAGCTCCGGCACCCATATCAGAGATGGAATTTAGAAAGAGAGGTGTTGCCATGTTGCTTGCAGATACAAAACCGCTCACGATGATACATGAAAGGCAATTCAACAGTACCAGGGATTCCAACATTTGGATGCCAGGTACACGGGACGGATAAGCGCCGATCCAGAGAGGCAAACAAACTGACACATATGCGTGGGATACTGACGTCGAGAAACGTGCATCACAATTCTACCGTGCATCGTGATCTCAGCAGACTAGTCTCTCAGTGTTGACTCGGCTACTCTACAAGAGCGATTATTTGTCACCTATATTATTTCTCATTGCTTGTTTTTTCTTCGACGACGGCTCAGCCCCTTACCAGCGCTCTACATGGAATTAAACACAGAGGAAACTCATTATTTGTCACCAATCTCCCTAGGAGACGACTCTGATAATGCTCTCTCACCAGTCACAGAACTAGAACCAAATCCTGGAATTGACGGCACTCCTGTCCGGTGTACGTTTATTTTTGCTTGATCCTTTCAAGCAATGCTTAAGAATCACTTGTATTCTGTAATAGGGTATGATGTGTGCATTATCTTCTTTCTTTCTCAGAACACTTCACTGAGTGTCACCTCCTCAGGCCGACAGGACCGAACCATATACTCGGATCACGCCATTTCAAGAAAAAAAGGATACGAGCGTCGAGTAAGGTTTTTCTTGCTGGGATTATCAGCACTTCATTTCACTGTTGGTTCATCTATCAGGTTTTTTTACAAGCCTCTCACACTATCCGCATTGACATGCGCACTCATCCTCCTTGCCTATGTTGCCATGACTCAAGACGTCCTCGAAGAAGGACGCGACAAACGACGTGTGTAAGTTGCTCATAAAGCGACTGTATGTCTCCTTTGCTAATAATGGTTAGCGGTGTATATGCTGCGATTGCTGCCTTTCTCACGTTTTCGATGATTCAATTTCGCGACGGGCCTTTCATCCGTCCGCATCCAGCATTTTGGCGTGTTGTTCTCGGTGTTAATCTACTTTATGAACTCGCACTTGTATTTTTACTATTTCAAGATCTCCAGACAGCCCGCAAGATGCTCATTTACATCGATCCCGGCCTCGGTGTTCCGCTTCCCGAAAAATCTTATGCTGAAAATTGCTCTCTCGATGTCAGAAACTTGTGGGTGGGTTTGTCTCCCAGAGGATAAGTGTCAATTGATGACAACTTGCTCAGAATGCACTTGACGTATTCTGTATTGCCCATGCCCTCGGTTGGTTTGGAAAGGCTATGATATTACGTGATTACTGGTTCTGCTGGGTCAGTGTTATAGCCGAGGATTTACTCTCCGCTGTCCTTTGCGCTTATCAACCAGTACAGATTCTGAGCATCGCATTTGAACTAGCTGAATACAGCTTACAGCATCAACTTCCCAACTTCGCCGAGGTACGTCTTCGTAAGCGTATCGGTTCATTAACGCCCTTGCGACTATTTTGATAGTGTTGGTGGGATCATGTATGAGCTTTATGTTCAGCCGCATAGGTCAGCAGCTGATCGGTTTACTCAGTGGGTGCTTGATGTCTTCATCTGCAATTGGCTGGGAACATATCTAGGTTGGTTCCCTGGTTCACATCTCGTAATCGCCATATATGGTCATGCTCTTTCAGGAATGAAAGTGTGTCAATATTTTGAAGTGAAGGTCTGGGCTCCTTAACCTTATGAGATTTTCATCGATCAATCAGTTTTCATAGCCCTATTCCTGGCGTGGTTTCCGGCAAACCCGAGGAATACGTCCCAAAATGAGAAGGGTTCTCAGTCAATTTTCGCCTCATGACTTTACTGCCTTCAAATGGGGAACAGCCACCAACTTTCTGCACTACTTCACTGTGGTTCTACTGCTTGTCGTATTTTTGGCTGCCGAACTCAATCCGTTCTACCTGAAGGCTCGTATCGAGTACTTTTTGCTTTTGAGATCTAAGAAGTTTATCCATTGACAGAGCTTGTTATGGATGGAGCCTGATCATCCAATTGTTATTCTTCGCCTCGCGTTTGTGTTTCTTTGTGCCCTCCCCGCGGTGCGGGAACTTTACCAATATGTCAACGATCCAAGGTAAGCGATCCACTCTGATCACCATCTATCATGACACTGATTGACGTTGTGTTTCTTGTCCTTCCGTAATCTTGATCAGGCGTGCAGTGAGAATGGGACAGCATGTCTGGCTTCTCCTTGCTACGATTGTGACAGAAATACTTGTGATCACAAAGTGGAGCAAAGGATTATTCCCTGAACCTTTGCCATCAAAGGTTAAGTGGGGTTGGATAATAACGGCGTCTGCCCTCATATTATATCCCATCCAGAGGGTGAGTAGACCACATACTTAGAAGCTGTGTTAACGTTCACTTGTGACAGTTTGGCGTACCCAGTGCTCGGAGGTATAGCCGGAAGCCTTCCGCTTCGAAAATGAAGAAGCAGTGAGAGTCATATCTGACTACCGGATTGGTGGCATTGTTACCCAGTGCACAGTACCTGACTCTCACAGTAGCCTAGCTTTTTCCAATAACTAGACCCACTACATCTGAAGAATACACGATATTTATAATCTCAATAGGAGCTCTGCCCGAGCCACTGATCTTGAGTGATTCTTTCTACGCCAGCTGCAAATCTGACGTGCTGAAGTCTGAGAAGTCTGCCGAATGATCCTGGCTGCGAACCTGCCATTCCATCAACACGCTGCTTGAGATTTGCACCATATATAAGCTAAGAAGATTCTCATAGTAATTTTGGCGTGGCAAGTTCAAGGTTTTGAATGGACGAGCAGGGTGATGTTTTTACCCCTCAGTTGGGTGCGCCACCATTTGATGAACATGGAGGCTGGAAACCGAATATCAAGCTCCAGTTGGGAATTGAGTTATCTTCTGGACATTTGATAAACATTATTTTATTTCGGCACCAATTTTGTACGCTGAGATTCTAGTGTCTGATGAATTAGCCCTGAGTGGCAGACATAGACACACATCTTTTCTGGTACCGATCTAGACAGGTTGCGGAGTTTCCATTGCCTTTGATGTCTGTATGGCTTTTGATTTTTGTGTATTCACTGCAAATTATTGTGTCTGAATGTCAATATGAAACCTTTGCTGCTTGTCGAATGGAATGGAACGTTCGGCCGGTATCCACGCTCGCCTCAGTTGTCATAGAGTCCGATGGGTTTATCAGACGTGGGTTTAGCGAAATTCTTGTCGAAAATGAAGCGTGGCTGCTTTCGGAAATTGGTGATCAGGTAGAAATTATTTATTATTACATGTAAGAAGAGATAATGTGGCGCTTATCTATCAGGATTTTTTGTATATGTTTCAAGAATTAAAGGAGACAGCGCACACTGGTGGTGGTGTCAAATTTTTTAATTGTATACAAAAATAATTATTATGGGGTTTGATGTACCTGGAGCATTTTTTTATGCAACCCAAGGCTGTACCTCATGTCAGATTTCCCCTATCTACACTCGGAGCAAGTAGGTACTAGGCTTCCATTCCAGAGGCCTCTTAGAAGATCCTGGTCCTGCGGAGGGCGCATCCGAAATGTTCGCTCCTCCTGTAGTTCTGACACGAAAGCGCCATTTGGATGGTACAAGGAACAACAACTGCACAGTGACAGCTGTACTTAGACCAAGCAATGCAACATTTTTACGAGTCTCTGATCTCTTCATGATGACAATTTGGAAGGAACTGTCTAGTAAGATTCTGTCGGTCGGGAGGTCCATACCCTTGGAAGGTTGACGTGCACGTGTTGGGACCTCAGGTCATATGTTTTGACAGCCACTGAGAATGTTGACACCGAGATGCAGGCAATTCACAAGAAGACAAGGATTTGAGGCGTATGGTGGGAGAGAGAAGCGGCTCCAACTGCAGATGGAACTGTCATAATCATGGGGATGCTCCCGAGCAAGATGTGGATCTGGGAGCTGGGAACAAGAATATGACGGAGGAATCAAGAGAAGAGCGAATCGGATAGAAGATCACAAGAAATAGTGCCGAATACAGCAAATTCAAATGTATCGCTGATGAAGCTCTCTCGGCACGACCGAGTTTCATAGTTGGTGAGAATGAACATGAGGACATCAGCTGAGAAAATGGGTCAGCTATTTTTGGACTACAATTTTCTGATCTGGAACACCGAGTCGGAGCTTGACGAGGATGGGATGGGAAATTTCCTGTGTCTTCTTGGAAAAATCTCATAGCACTGAACTCGAGATGCTTCTGCTGATCACTGGTAGGGTCTTGCTAATTACTGATGCTGTGACTGATGTTTGAATTTTCCCTGTATGAAATAACGGGCTGCACTTTGGTCATGTCAAGGAAAAGATGATCCGAGCTAGTTTCCCATCTCGTGACACCTTTTGATTGAGGTCAAGATGAAATATGAAACTTGGAGGACAAGTCATCCGAAGACTGACCTCAAATTCTGGCCTATTTCGCAGTTCTCAGATTCCTAGACCTCCGCGCGAATCGAATGAATCGCTGAGTCGGTAGAGTATATTTTCTAATCGACTCCCAAAAGCTCCTGTCTGTTTGTTCCTGGCCCATATGGAGATAGTGCTAACTGAGCGATGGTGATGGTTGGGTAGCTGTGGCTGTGTAAGAAATGATAACGAAAATAGTTGTTCCCGGGTTTTTTGCTTTCAGCTATTTTAGAAAGGAGAAATAAAGAGGGTGGAATACTATAGGCCATGAGAATCTGCTCACGACATTTTTTCTTTCCCTAAGACTATACGAATCTCCACTTACGTTCAATTTGTACCGCGCCATCGACCCCTATTTCGGGGAAATCGAGGAGGCTAACCATAAGGAGTGTTGTCAAATTCCCGCTCTCGATCAACTCAGGCTTGAGTAATTTTGTCTTCCTAAGGTGACCTCTGTCTGGAATTAATAGTGCATATTTTGAGCTTCTCTGTCAAGGTCAATACATTTCCGATGCCCAGACGGTTGCAAGCAATAACAAAGGCCCCAACACTCACCATTTCAGTCTGCAGCGATATCATTTGATCGCGAGATTTACGGACGATACAGAGGTCACCTATGAAGGATTTATGTCGATCTTATGGCTGAACTACGTTATGGCCCTCGTTATGTCCACTTCTTTCTAGTGGAAGACAGCTTTCTGAGCCATCCTTTCTCACAAGTAACTGTCCCAATGTATTCTCTGGCATGGAAGATCCCGGGAAGTCTGAGATGGTTGTGACCTCAAATTAAACTTATAAATGTCATCACCTTGTTCTCAACACAATCGTTATCGTCGGGGACCATCTCAAAAGCCAAGTAAGTCCTTTGAAAGCCTGCAACTTGTATATCACCGTTGTCCAGGTAGTACAGGGCTGTCCGGGGGGTATTGGTCCTCCAAGGCTTGGAACAGAAGGTGATAACGACCGTCTAAATGAATCTATTTTACGGAGGAGATACAAAGTTCGGGGAGGTTAGGGATAACTTCATCATTCATTAATCGTGTCTCGATTCTAAGTCTGATTTGGTGTGTATCTTCCTTGTGCATTTTCCCAGAAAGCCCGAGGTGAATGGATTATTAGGCCGTCCAAGCGGCGACTGAGGTGAAAGAGGAGGGACTAGGCCGATCAATACACCTGTAATTAAATATTGTTATTCGGATGATGTCAGGTTTTCCGAACAAACCCTGTTTTCTTCGATCAAAATGAAAGGCATGATATTATATCATGGGTACAAGGTATGCTTGATCACTTCTCTATATGCCCAAGCAGGGACTGATTTTTGGTAAGGGAACAAGACTTAAGTATTTGGCAGATAACAGGATAAAAACCAGAGTATAATTTCTGTCAGTGACAGACAGGAGACTTGGACATGTAACTGATACAGGGACACGAGGAGGCATTTTTACCGTGACAGGCATATTAACAAGAGATGGTCGTGATTCTATACTTTGGTAATTACATCCAGGACAAGAAAAGTTGTTATCCCCGAAAGAAGAAGTTAGCCAGAGGCCACCGGAATGTAAAGTCGATGACATAGTTCCTATATTCCAGTGTAATCCATAACCTGTAACTCTTGAATGGTAGTAATAGAGGTAAAATTTATCGGCCGTACTACACGAAGTCTAGAATGTGGAGATTGTGAAATGGAGCTAGTATCTTTCAAGCAGCCTTCATTGTTCGCTATGTTAAAAGGGGCCTCGGTTGTTTCGTTAAGTAAAAGGCCTCTACTTCCTAACTCATACATTCTCGTAACAACCGTGCGACTGGCGAGACCGTTTGGCCATTGTAAGCTAGACGGATACTATTTATGTCCTACTAAGTATAACAATAAAACCAGGAGGCCATTGAAATCGAGGCATGGATTGCGTTAGCTCGCACAGATTCTAACCGTAAGATGTCAGAACACATAACCAAGTTTATCTTTATCTCAGGAGTTTCTGCCGGATATCGTAAGCAAATATGGCTTTGTCAGCATAGCCACCCAGAGCGACCCTTATCCGTCCTCTCTATTCAAACATTTCAGAATGCCTCGTGCAGAAGGTGTGCATTGTCAGTCAAGTTTGCGTAAATAATCTTACAAATAACTTGACCAGTTGGGACTCCAAAATATGTTGCAAATAAAATGAAATCCAAAGGCCTGCAGCGCCTTCGCTGGTACTGTCAGGTCTGCCAGAAACAATGTCGTGATGAGAATGGATTCAAATGCCATGCGCAATCTGAGGCACATCTCCGGCAGATGTTAGTGGTAGGAGAACATGCCGGCAGTCACATTGCAAACTTTTCTGCCCAATTTCAGTCTGAGTTTGTACGGTTACTTTCAAGGCGGTGAGCAAGGAAAATGTCTTTTGTCAACTATCACATTCATCTTAGTGACTCTAGTTTCGGAACCAAGCGTGTGTTGGCAAATCGAGTTTATCAGGAATTTATCTCGGATAAGCATCACCTTCACATGAATGCGACACGCTGGGTGACACTGACAGAGTTTGTCAAGCATCTTGGAAGGGCCGGTATTGCAAGGGTTGACGAGACAGAGAAGGGGTGGTTTCTTGCATGGATTGATAACTCGCCCAAGGCATTGGCTAAGGCTGTGCGTCCTTTGTCGTCTTGCAGACAAAAAAAGAAGTTCATGCATATTCATAACAGGAAGCAAGCTTGAAAAAAGAGCGGGCAACAATGTCCGATGAGGCTCGGGAGCGAATGCTTATAGCTGAACAGATAGAGCGAGCGAAGGTCGACGCCGGTGAAGATGAAGATCCTGAATTGAAATCTGGTTCCCCACTCGTGGATGAGGGATTGAGGAGGGATGAGGGAGAAAAAGTTATTTTATCCCTGTCAGCGAAACCCACCTTGGTGGTGTTGTCTTCGGCCTCTGCTGCGACATCCGTCCCTGTCGATAGCGGCCTCAAGTTGAATCCTCTCAAATCTGGTATCAGTATCAATCCCCTTAAAGCAAATCCACTGAAGCGGCCAAACGTATTCAAAACTTCCAACTCGAGTCAAACAGAAGGTGATAGGGCAAAAAGACCTGCGGCCGCAATGTCTGCTGCGGAGAAGCTCATCTTAGAGGACCAGGACCGCAAACGACGGAAAACAGAACACTAGAGCGTAGCATGAGTGGAGGTAATCGATATACTTTTTACTGTAGATTGTGTAATTATTGTGGCCTCGTGTAAATGTAAATGGTCTTTGTTACATCCTTCACTTGGCCACTCATCTAACAACTAGGATCAACAAATTCCCGATCAAGCAAGGTCCATTTTGATTTGTCGTCCTTGGACTATCCTGGAAGTAGTTTGTGATTAGCTTGTCATGGCGCACTATGACCCAGTGCCTACATTTGAAGGCCACCTGCACTCAGACTCCAGATTTGCAGCCCCTCTTTCTCAATATTGGGACCCACAAGAACTCTATGTTGCGGTGCGATAGTGTCGCTTAAATATGTAACAAATCTGACAGTGTGTTTTCCCAGTCTCAAGTCCCTGTGAACAAGGGCTATCCTTTGGCTCCTGTTCAGCAGCAACCACCTCTACACTCCCAAAGAACCAGAAACCGTCTTATAGTTGGGTTCTTCAGTTTCGTGGTATTAATTGCCATCGTGGTCGTTCCAGTGGTCATATTAAGGCACCGAAACACCTCGGATAACAGCTCACCTGGCTCTGATCAATCAAGAAATGCCACATCTGGGATGTCTGGCAGCACAATCACTATGGATGATGGAACAAAATTTCTCTATCAGAATAGTTTTGGAGGGGATTGGGCTGCAGATCCAAAAATTCCTTTTGGTCCGGGGGGGAAGGCACAGAGCTGGAGCAAACGAATTGGTGCTGAGGAATGGGTCTGGGGTCAAGATGTTGCTCGTGGAGTTAATCTCGGGTAAGTCATTCCGGAGTATAGAGATGCGGATCTGTGACTTGTTTGTTGATACCACTACCAGAGGCTGGCTAGGTTTGTCATCTCTCATTGTCAATACCAATGTTTGAACTTATTGGTGATTAGTGACTGAACCATTCATTTCCCCCGCTCTGTATGAAAAATATGTCAATCAAAGTAGTGAACTTCCCGTCGTCGACGAGTGGACATTATCGGTTGCCATGGGCGGAAATCTAGCTCAAGAGATGGAACGCCACTATAAGACGTTCATAGTGCGTGATACATGATACTCAAATTAGTAGTTTCATGATGAATCGGCTTGCTACCTTTCATAGACGGAGAAGGACTTCGCTGACATTGCGGGTAAGTGTTACTTCCTTATCGGACCTAATGGATATTTTTCATTAATCGTACTCCATAGCCGCTGGCCTGAACTGGGTGAGAATTCCCATCGGATTCTGGGTTATCGAGACCATCAACAACGAGCCATTCCTTGTCGGCACCTCATGGAAGTACTTCCTGAAAGCGTAAGTGCTTACTTTCCTATGACAGACACTTGTACGGAATTCCCGTACTAGGATCCAGTGGGGACGAAAGTATGGTATTCGTATCTATCTTGATTTACATGCTCTTCCAGGAAGCCAGAACGGATGGGTATGGATTAGCAAATTCGTTCTTCTTCGAACCTTCTAATCAATTTTCATAGAACCATTCTGGGAGAGGTGATACACGTCCCTTTTTATCTCTCATACAGGTTGATAATCTTTTCATAACTCAGCTGGCTCCGTCAATTTGTAAGTCTACCTTCCTGGGGAATGAACGGGGAGGTCAATCCATTAATTACATTCTCAAGCATGTATGGTGTGATGGGAATCGCGAATGCCCAACGAACTCTGACGTACCTCCAGATAATCACAGAGTTCGTTAGTCAAGACCAATACCGTGATGTGGTTGGAATGTCGGTATTTCCTCTCATTTTCAGAAGAAAAAGGTATTCACTTGCCCATAAGTGTCGGCATAGTCAATGAGATCTTATGGGGTACAGTCGGCCAAATCCCTGTACAAGTTTCTATTACGCAGCGTATGAAGCAATTAGGAAAGCGACGTATGTCTTGAAGCCATTCATATCTTGGCCGTTACTCTAACACGGCGAAATCTCAGAGGAACCGGTACGGGAGCAGGCCCGTATATCGCAGTCCATGACGGCTTTCAAGGGGTAGGTTTTTTTTCTCTCGGACATTCCAATCAATCTATGACTAAACGAAGCTCTTTCATAGCCTGCGTTGTGGGAAGGGTAGGTTTGAGCCCATCGTACATCGGCAAAAGAATCTTTATTTCCCCTTCTGCCTAGTTTTCTATCCGGCGCCGATAGGATGATGCTTGACCAGCATCCGGTATGCATCTTTCCTCAAAGGAAGTGTGTATGCTCAAGATCAATTACAGTACCTGGCGTTCACGGGTGACCATACGACTCCGTGAGTCTCAAGCTATTCCCGTAATTTTCTCCAAACAAGTTTCTAGGCCCAAGGATATGGCTATCAGGCCCTGGTCAGTCTTTGATGCACCCAGTCCCTCGAAGACCGGCTAAATCTTGCTTTAGCTCGTGGGCTATAGCTACGAACCAGTCGCAAAAAGCTTTCGGTGTGACGCTCGGTGGCGAGTTTTCATCTGCAATCAATGACTGTGGCTACTGGTGAGGTCTAGCTCTTGTTTATTGGATGAACGGTGGGGGGTTTATTGTTGAGTGTGACTGAGCCGAGTCGACCCGCCCCCGCCTGATGGACCTTTAATCTTAACATACTCCTTTCCAGGTTGAGTGGGATTGGGTCCACGCCAGGATACCCTGACTGCCATTTTTGGGATGATTGGGCTGTAAGTCGTGCGGTTGACCTATTCTGTCGTGCGGTCTCATTAACTCACCAATTCTCATGTTAAGTAGTCCTACAGCGCTGAAACAATCTCCGCTCTGAAGCAGGTGACTTTGGCCTCTATGGACGCACTGCAGAATTTCTTTTTTTGGACATGGAAGATCGGAAACTCGACTGTCCTTGGGACATCCTCCAGTCCAATGTGGCATTACCGGCTTGGCTTGGCCCAAGGGTGGATTCCTCAAGGTTTGTACCCGCCTCATTACTTGAAGGTTACTCTTGTTCCCTGATCTATTCTGACCTCCGTTACTTTGTTCCTGCTTTGCTCCTACTATTTCCCCGATGGTGTTGTGAAATGGGGTCTGTGATTATTATTATGGATTGTAGATCCTCGCGAGGCTGTAGGTCACTGTGCCTCTGTACTTGGCTCATCACAGATTTTTGATGGAATTTACCCGACGTCTGCCACGGGAGGCGTAAGTCCTTATTCTTGCTACGATGGCATATTTATCATTTTCTGATGATAGTCGGGCGCGGGAAATATTATCCCTAATCAAACAGCTGCCCATGTGTTCCCACCACCGACGATAGGGCCCTCATTCAACGGGACACAAATTTCTCTTTTGCCAACGTACACACCTACAGGGTCAATCAAGACTCTACCTGCACCAACATTCACTGCGGCACCTTCAGTCGACGCAGGCAGTGGCTGGGCCAATCCTTCCGATGACCAGAAAGCATATGTGTAAGCACAGCCTGAGACTCATTATACAGCGCATTGATGGAGGAATTTCGGACTTTTGATCAGGCCTATTAATGGATGCCAATATCCAGAGTGAGCACAGGCTTTGAATTGAATATTTTCACGATGATAGAAATGCTGATCGATCCTCTCGTAGTGAATACAATGCAGTGAATGCATCTTTATCAAGTGTCCCTTGCGATGGTCGTGACTGAGAACCCATCTATACTGATTTTTCATTCCAAATGAGACAGACATTTTTGCAAGTTCTTCGCGTTTTGCTGCTCGCAGTCGTTTTAATCCCATTATATATTAGGAACTGTGATACTAAACATTTATGATGGAAGATATTTCTCGATGATCTTTGCACCTTTATCTCTTGGACTACATGCCTATTATCCTTCTACAACTTTTGTATCGCCTCATCTATTTTGCAGACAGTCAATAGTCAAAATGGCTATCTACCAGTTGTAACGTATGCTCCTGAGAAGATTCAATGCTTATACGTTTGGGAATCGATCGATCTGGCGGTCCTGGACGCCCGGAATTGTTTCTCACAATTGACATAGAACCCATTCTCATGTACATCGAGGGAGTTCCTAATACGGTCACGTTGAACACCACCTGACGACGGCAAGCCTACTGTGCTCCCATGACATATTGTTGGGGTGTGGACAAACCTTCTCATGATGTTCAAGAATTTATGGGGCACGTTTCCGATTGGATGATAGAGCGAGTCCCCTTCCGGTCGGTTCCTGTTCTATGTATAAGAACAAGCGTTTTTTTGAAACAAGAAACGCTTGAGTGTACAAAGTGTGTGGTTGCAATGCCTAAAGTGACTGATTTCTTTCAGATAGGATCATTAGTTGCCCACCAAGCGTTGTACTGATTGATGACATGCTCGAACTTAAAACATGACACGAC
>Ga0153995_1000211_pt1 | contig 12094 bp, 12 predicted proteins | sample TSNC079MetaG_FD_104678 | JGI IMG/M metagenome (GOLD analysis project Ga0153995, IMG submission 104678) | Attine ant fungus gardens microbial communities from North Carolina, USA - TSNC079 MetaG | ecosystem: Host-associated > Fungi > Mycelium > Unclassified | place: USA: North Carolina, Lumber... | reverse complement strand
GACCTGGCGGCTCGTGTATGAAAAGACAAGTCCCGCCAGCCGTCTATCACCTTGTCTGTTGTCACGAGCACGTATGGTCACGTCACATAAGTTCATTTATAAGTATTCCAGATCGAGGTTCGGGCGCATTGATGCAAGTGATGATCCAAAAGATAGGTATTCAAATAACATGGTGTATGATTCATCCTGCCTTCATGCAAGCTGTGCGGATACGGAAAATGTCCCCGCGGGGTCAAAGAACCAAGTACCCCACTCAAACCCCAGTTGTCCTTGGCCGTGGGATCTCGTCTTGTTGTCAAAGACCCATGTATTTGATGCAAAATTGATGTAATCTTAGTCCCTGACTTGTTTGATGTAGGCCTTGGGAATTTCACTGGCATACTGAATCACCCTTTGACACCTAAGCCGTCAGGTCGTGCGAGCTTTTACTGATATTAAGATCTAACTCTATTCACCATTGTCTACTTTGTCTTTTACAGGATCGTGCTCTGGGCTAACATCATCAGGTTTGACTAAAATATTGTTTCTGGCGGGTTATGGCACTTTTGAGTTCTGATGGTATCTTGATCATTTGATTCTTGCTTGGCCTCTCTACACCATTCTCCTAAAGTTTGTGGTCCTTTTTTCTTATGTAGACCTTCACAGATAGACCAGACTTTCCAAGACTTACATAGGAAGGTGTGATTAACAGAGTAGTGCACAGTGACATCTTCAAAAGCTGAGAAAGGTTGGACTAAAAGCCAACAGAATGACTGGCTTTTAGGTTTACAAGTAGGTACTTTATATATGAAGATTGATATACCAGTATCTACCCAGTGGAGGAGCCTATGCATTGCTAAAGGAATGACAAGGATAATAAGAGTGATAAGCGGAGCTCTTTAGATAGAGCAGTAAGATGTAAATATACAAACAGAGCAGATGACGAAAAGGAATATGAAATCTAACAGAGAATACTCCGTTAGTGATGCACAACAGATGGTACAACTATTTGATCATACAACTAGCATCTGATGGACTCGACTAGATGGAAACTTGATGTCTAAGTAACATTCCTTTAGAAATCGACACTTTCCCCTAGAATGAGAAGTAGACTTGAGGACATGTACCTAGAGTGCATCGTCCACATCAATCTATCATGGTCACCACCTATGAGTGACGCAGAGGCTGGTTTCGTGGTCCCACAAAGACATTGCCTTAGATCTACCTTGTGATGACTATCAAGATTTCTGTAATGCTCTAGATTCCTGCAGGAAGTTATCAGTTTAGGAAGTAGCCTCATACAGCTGACTGTTATGAATACATTCACTTGATTGATGACAGGTCATTTCAATCTATCTAGCCCCCTTGAACTTCGTACCACGGCGGCCGCTCGGAAGCGAATCACTGAAAAGGATTTGGGGAATCCCGAGGTCTGTATACCCGACCTGACAGAACAGCGATTAATGCGCAACGTGCAAATAACAAGCGGCTAATTCAAGAGACCGTTCATCACATGGGTCCAAACATGCACTAATCACCCGCTATGTATACCAAGCCAGTTTCTGCTCAGCGACCCAGAGTTCCACTACTTCTTTTTGTATTGAAATTCCATGAGAGGCTTGGAGATGTCTGCGAAAATCATAGGCACGCCTGAACGCATAATCACACCTGGCCTCACGTGCACTTGAGTCTGGGATTTCGACTTGAAGGATTTCGGCTGGCTTGTTCTTGCTCATGAATCCTGAAATGTCCGGAAATGGACAACGAAGTGCCCTTCCTTCTGAGATTTTGGCCTGAGCAACTTGAGAATAGGCGTAACCAGTGATATTTTCTATATCCAATGGAGATTCTTCTTCGTCCGGCACGGGCAGTGAATCCACGTATTCTGTAGACATTCCATTCTCAGGACATTGATGAATCTTCGCTATGTGGCGCTGGAGAAGGTGTTTGTAGCCGTAAGATTTGTGGCAGTTCTCAACAGAACACATGAAATTGCGCTGCCCTAAGTGAGCGACATTCTTATGCACTGTGAGGGCTTTCTTCTGCATTTTTAATATTGGTCAATCACCTCGAGGGCCTGAGAATTCCGACTCACCGACTTGAAGTCCTTGGTACAATTTTCGAAATCACAAATCCAGTCCCTCCCCCAATCTCCTCCTCTCCTCCTCTTCGCAGGATGATGGTCAGCATGGTCATCTGTTGAGTTATCTTCCAGAGCCTCCATCATATCTCGTTCCTCGTGAAGTTTCATGTGCGCACGTAGACCTTTCTGAGTGGTAAAGGTACGGCCGGCACAAGCTGTATGAGTGCATGTAGGTGGATGAGCATCACGAATATGGCTTTGAAAGGCAGACCACGTGGGAAAGTATGGTAGATTTTCGTTGGTAATACATTGGACATGGATACATGTATAACGTTTGTCTGATTGAGTTCAGCTCTTTGTCATTAGTAGAAAGGGCTAATATTCATACCATCATGAGTTTTGGAATGCGCCTTTAGCTTCTGGTTGGTCGAGAACGACTTGGCACATTGAGAATGCTCGCATCTGTAAGGCTTTGTTCCGATGGGACAGTGAGCTTTTGCGATGTGAGAACGAAGTTGATGGTGTTTTGCAAATGCCTCAGAGCACCCGTGTTCCGAGCACTGATGACACGTCAACGTGTTTCTGGATGAATGGTCAAGAACCTACAGCAAAAGGTTTGGCCCCTTCATGTATTTCGATGTGCGCTTTCAGATGTTGAGCTGTCCAGAAGCGCTTTGCACATCCTGCTTTGTCACAAATGAATGGCCGGGATGCTTCTGGTAGATGAATCCGTTGGTGAGCGCGCAGATGGGTTTCGCGCAAGTAGCATTTATTGCATGTTTCACACTTGTATGGACGCTAAAGGCGAGCTATAAGAAAGATAATTCTGGATTTTGTGATGGCATACCTCGCCTGTATGAGAGCGCTCGTGCTCGGCTAGACGAGAAGGTTTTGAGTACGCTTTATCACATCCTTCATGAATACAGTGATAACGCTTTCGAATATTCGTTTCGAGTTTCCCGTTGATGATCATCAGACGAGTAATTGAGCTTGAAGGACGGTACTCTACGGCGCTACACGGATTGTCGAATCTAGGTCTATGAGGATGCAAAAAATTGACGAGATGAGCGTCATCTAAGTTCCGTTTTCTTTGGACCTGATTTATTTCGCAGTGAACCGCAGAGGAAGTCATGACAGATTCAATTTCAGGCAAGAAATATCTTGAGTGGAGAAAAATATGATTTATAATTATTTGACCGCCACATGAAAATTCAATTAAAATAGCTAACCATCTTCCATGATCTACTCGTTTCTTGCCCGTACTTCTTTCAAAGAAAGTAGCCGATCAACTGGGGTTTCTGGTCCTTTTTTCGATCTCTGACTCAGAGTCTGTTAGATGTCAGCCAGTGAGCCAATATGAAAGCCGCGTTTCTGCTGTAACCATTAACCTCTTTCTCTTTCATTTGATCATCGCCATCTCATGACATTTTATTTTCGAACATTTCGAAGGATTCTTTCAGGTATGCCATGAACATGATACATCATGAGCAATTGTAGACATCAGGTCTAGTTGTTGTGCTTGTGATCTCTGCTACGACGCTAGTTTTGACCATTTTCATGCTATCGAGTTTCACTCACAAGGCCGTTCCTTGGCTTCTGATTGCCATTCAAACAGTGAGCTTCATGCGGACTTTGTGGTCGTTCGTCTTCATGTCTTTGGTCGTGTTCTTATTGAATGAGGAATAGGGTCATGCGGAAATCATTCCTGAACAGCTTTCAACCAGTTGCCTCTGAGGCGATTGGTTTGTTCAGTCTCTTCCCTTTCCATCTCAGTAGGCAAATTTCATGCTGTTGATATCTGTAACTGAATCCCTCTTAGTATTAGCTTTGATTGTTGCAACCACTGAATTCAAAGACAAGACTCCGCCTGCAGTCTTCCTCCTGCTCCAAATATTTGTCATCGGCAGTTCGGTCATTCGTACGTACTCCTAATCTAATGTTTCCACTCTGCAAATATTCCCATAGACATCGTTTATACTACATGTCTGATTTTGGTCGCCATGCTGACAGTTTCTGCTTTCGACGCCGATGTCTGGATCCGCGACATTGACTCTTCACCTTCGCCATTTCCGATACCGATAATACTTGGTTTTCTGCATCTCCACCCTCTAGGCTGGTGTAGCAGAAAATGGCGTGACTACGACAGTACTATTCAGGCCTCTCAACCAGCTCACAGTATTTGTTCCCTTGCATGTAATTGCCCTTTGAAACCACGACAATTCCCAGAACCAGGACCACGATCGCCCGGAGAAGAGAGGCGATCAAAAACCTCGCTTGCGCAAACCCTTGTACGTCTGCCGGACGCAGTGGAGCAGCGAGCTTCGATAGCTGTTTCGTTTGAGTTGTTGGGAAGATTTAATGAGCGAGGGAACTTCGCACCGCAAGTCACATCGTGACAATTATGCCCCACTAATTAAATATGCCCACTGAAAGCCCCGACAGCATTCGATACCCATAATTATATTTGCCTAGTAGGTTATTAGACACTGTTGGAGTCATTGAGTGCTGCTCCTTCATTCCTGCTTTCTCTTTTGTCCTTCTCTCACTTCTCTTATATCTGGATCAGTTGCAAGTGATCTGGTTTTCTTTACGCTTCTCGTTAGGTTTCTCTTTGTAATTTGGGCTGTGTTATCTACCACGAACTGCGATCGAACACCGCGTAATTTATGATTTTCTAAAGCTCTTTCACGTGATGTTGACCTAGTCTTTGAGCTTTGTGGATCACTCCCATCCGTCTGACATGCCTGATTCGTGCCGACTACTTCTGAGAACCCTCTATACAATAAACAGCTCAGGCTACATCCTTGCACGCTCTCCTGTTCCCGTTTCAGTCACTCTCATTAACAATGAAGCGTCAGGACTTCAATCGTATGGCTTAGTACCCTTCAAAGCGTGCTTGGAGGCCATGTGTCGCTCAAGCCCGGAGCTCATGCAAGATATGTCCAAAGACTACTCCGTCTATGTTCTCGATCCTCTGGAGTCTAGCACCGCGCCAGCTCCTTTAGATATCTCGAATTCAATCAGTCGGTCAACAGACTCAGCTGGGAATGCCGCTGCCGAACAGCCTCGAGCAGTAGCGGTTGGCATGGGTCTCATGTCTCAAGCATTGACAATGGAGGAACAGGATCCTCTCACCGTGGTCGGGACACTTGGTAAACAAGGAAGTGGCCAGGACGCCATTGAAGTCATAGTCGCCCTGAGAGAGGTAAGCACCAGTGCTGCGTGATTGGTACTTGCTCACGAATATCCGAGATCCCTCTCATGTCCCAAGCGCGACTACTCAATTCTTCTCACCCCTTTTCTGAAGGTTCTGCTCAGGCAAGTTGAGCACGTGCTCGACCTAGCGTTAACTAAACCATATTGTGGAAATAGAATGCTTCTCTTCACCCAGCAAGTAATACGTTACCAAGGGCTGAAACTCTTGCGACTATTGCCTCGATTCAGAACCGGGCCAAGGCAAAGAATAAGCCAAAGAAACCACCAAGAGTATCGTCAACACCAGTAACAGAATCAGATAAATTCTTAAACGAAAAAATATACATTGGACCCGCCAGAAAAAAGGGCCGACCAAAGGTCCAAGCCAACGGCGAGTCAAAGGTAAAACCAGAGGGCTCAGGGGTTGTCACCTCTCGTCTACCAATGTCCTTACCAACCCCAACACTCGATAGTCATATTGGACAATCTACTGCCATTATTACTCAACCAGGTTCTGAGCTCAGTCCGGCAGCAATCCAGCTTCGTCTCTCATCATCCAATAGTTCTGATCTGGCGGCGTTAGCCGCCCTATTGTCGGGTTCACAGAATGAAGCAACTCGAAATACATTTCTTCTCCAAGCACTTAACTGTATTGATGTCTCGAAACCCCAGGAGGTAAATGGTTCTACAAATCCAGCACTTGTAGATGCTCTTCATCAGTTCTTAAGTAATGTCTTTTCTCAAACACAAGTTGTCAACACTCCAGTCCTTGCTACATTACCAACGCCCTCTCCTACGACTCCGAGCACTAGAAATATCCTGTTGGATAAGGAGAACATAAATCCCGCAGCCTTCAACGCGCAATCTGAAGGAGGGTTCCAACATATCAAGGCCATCAGGAGTGTGACGTCTTCCTCTGACCCAGAGTCCGCAACCCAAAGTTGCGGTCTTGGTGTTCGTTCAATCCTCAACTCATCTCCCAAATCAGCTGCTGCCTCGACACTTTCGGGCCCTTCTACAAACATGCGGAAACGCACCCTTGACGATTGTATGGAAGAAAGGGATAACAAGCGCAACAAAAATAGAATGAGGGCAAAAGATAAAGAGCGCCTGGACAAGAAAGACAACTCACGCCTTCAACAGTCGAGCTATGAGAATGGCTTCAAGCATTATCCTCGTCTCAATCCGATCTCGTGCTCTCGCCCTGAGCCTGGGACGATCTCCTACTATCGTCAACCCCTTGAGACATGGACCTCACCTCCCCGAAAGTCCAAGGAGAATGTGGATTCTCATTCCCAGATGTCGGATCCATTGGGAGGTACCTCGCTCAATAGGCCCATTGTTATTCCTGATTCACCCCAGGCATCCAAGGTTGTGGCTTCTTCTCCTATTAGACCAACTACTGTTCACAAGAAGCCGTACGTTGTTCCATCATGGGCTCGGACCGACACTGCTCTCACACCTCGGTTTTCTGAGGAAACCCAGAAATCCATTGAGACTGCAGCCGAAAGGAAAAAGGAGGAGAAGCGGACAAATAGGCGAAGGAGTAATGCACGCGCTCAGGATCGCTACCGACAACGAGAAAAAATAGCTGATTCAGAAGATCTGAGTCCACAGTCAGAGTCCGCTGAACCATCTCAGAAAACCATGCAACCGCCTCCGCTTCCTGTCATTCCCAATACTGACCTACCGCCTATCATTGCATCTAGTGATGCCGACATTGGTTTGTTCCCCTTCGCCAGTTCTCGGGCGCAGTCTCCTCCTCTAATCCGAGCATCTATCCTTCCTCCTGTCACACCAAAAAGACCTTCCAAGATTGCAACTTCTACTCCGGTTGCAAATGATCTTGATCAGGATTCTCTTTTTACCCCCTTATCCATCGTTCGACGCTCAACGGGAGTGACTGGTAGTCCGCTCTTCTCACCAGGTGCACCAGGTGCATTAGGTTCTCCTTTGGCTCACAAAAAACCAAGGGTAACCTCACCTATCTCTTACCGGGTAGCAGCCAAACAGTGCGGCTCTGAATCATCGACAATTACAGTGAAGACCACCCAGGACACTTTAGACAAGTCTCAGAGCCCTGTGGTAGAGCCTGATGACGTTCAAGAAGACTTGGATTGTCCGCCCAGCTCGTTGCCGATTGCTAGCTCAGACAGCGAGTTCGAAGATACCAGCATCAGGGTGACTCGAACCGCGAGTGGCCAGATACCTGATGATCAGACAGCAGATGACGAATTTGATGGCGATGAGTTACCAATTCGTAAGCAACACTGGGTTGGACTGCCTCCATCATCTCCTCCACCACCAACGAGTCCCTGTCTCATGCCCATTGACAATGATGCAGAACCTGAACTGGGGTATGTTGGGGAGGAGCTTCCCATCGCCTCAGAAACGGATGACCCTGATGAAGAAACCGGTGACGAAGATGTGTTGAATGCAACAGAAAGCGATTGGTCTCCTAGTCCTATCAATGTTAATGGTTGTGGGATACCACTCCCAACAGCGGTAGAAACCCCCCAGGACGAAGTATTGGACGAAATGTCATTTCTTCAGCAATTTACGACTTTAGGAAGCTCAGATGAGTTGGTGAATGCCCAAGATGATTTTGTGGAAGGTCATAATATCAGTACGGATGAATTCGATTCATTATTTGCAAGCTGCGGAGATACCATGGATTTCGAGAAGTTTTTGGATGGGTTCAAGCCCTTGATGACAGATGGGTCATTCCCTAGTGTGTCCGACACTACACCTGGTTTTGACTTCACTGCAATCGAAGCATTCTCGAATGGAGAAACCTCTCAGTCTATCGACTACCACAAAATGGCAGCAGAACTTCAAGCGATTTTGAGTGGCTGTGTGGTATGACGTCAGGTTATACATCTTTTTGCATTTTGATCATTCTTTCGCACATTGATGATATCGATCCAATATCTCACTGTCGATGTATTCCCATTATCACTATCTGTATTGTTATTCTTTTACCATATCACTTGACGCGTTTGTCTTGATCTTGTCTGCTTGTACATCGCATAGTAGATGATTGTTCAGGTTGATTATGTTGTTTGCTATCGCACTGAATCCTGTCTTCGTGACAAAAATTCGACTGTTAGTGCCAATTGGCTTATCCACATTCCTAATTTCCAGTGGCCGCAGGGAATTTTGAACGATCCTCTCTCCGATCCAAAATGATATTTATCATTCAAGGGAATCATTTTGACAATCACATTCAGCAGGCCCGGGTACATTGTCATCACCCAGCACAGCTTGGTTTCGAAATGTTCTGATATTAGTTCGGACCAGTCATGTGTCTTCATGTGGGTGCGGCCCGAGGTCGAAGAGTGAAAATGATCACTCTGTCAACAGCGAACTTGTTCTTTTGCAAATGTCGCTGTTAACAAGACCCACATCTCGGCTTCCTACCTATGCTGAAGCTGTGTCAGCGCCAGCTTACATCCATGAGCCCTTTTCCGTATTTTTGACACCAGGTAGACTGATCCCATTGATTTACGTCCCTGATATCTGACGCACGAAGTCCACGGGCATCCTGAAAATTCACGAAGACGGGATCCACCTGTTCATGACATCGGCGCTGGCGACAGACTTGTAGCATTGATAGATATCAATGTAAGAAAGGCAGGTATACTACTGGAAAATTCCCATAACTGGTTCTGACGCAATTTTCCGCAGGTTATGAAGGCTTTACTATCGAAGAGTCGGACCGTGGAGATGAGGGTACGAAGTGGTGCAAGTACGGAAAGCACACTTTAACCTGCGTGATTAACAGACCCTATTGCGGGGGCGGCGCCAGTATAACTCATAGTAGAAGTCCATCTCTAAGAGCAATCAAAGTAGTGCCTTGGTGTGGCACAGTTCCAGGCGTCGGGCCAGGTTGTACTATGTGTGCACAATAGCTTGGTACCTGTAATCCAATCAATATTACCTAGATTCAGGGTGGACGTCAGGAACACATATGGTCCAATGTCAACAGCGCTCTTGCTCCAAGAAGCTGGGTAATTTACTTTCAGATGCTCCTTTCGAAGGGTCCTGCTTTGTCACGACTGTTGTTGATTTGGCCACCTTTGAAGATTTCGATGTATATTGCAATCGCCATGTAAGATGTGGTGCATATACGACTACTTTCCTTTGGCAATTATAACTGAATTTCAATTCGCACGTTGAGGCAATGCACTGGGAAATGTGTGCAGTCCATTGACCTTGAGGACAGCTACAAGCCACACAGGATCCAGAACATAACAAGTAATACATGGAAGGACTCCAGAATGGGATATACCGGACTCGTGATGGTTCTCCTTCTAATTGCTGGTACGTTTCCAGACAATGATAAGTATCATAATTTCACATTGGTGTATCTGTCGTCAAAAGCTACTAGCCTGGTCTAGTGAATGCAAAATCTGAATTGTTGCTACTTTAGTGCGAGGCTCAACCATTTCAACCAACTCGACAGGCTAGTGAGTTATCAACAAAGGGAAGTCACACTCGCGTACCAATCAGGAATCACTTCTCAAAACGGTAGTCGGATACCGGAGCCTAAATGTAGCACATGATGCTCCTGTGAATATATCAAATCTACGGTTTCAACATCTTCAGAACCATGGCCACTGCAGCACCGCTCATAGCAGACACGGGAAAGGGTGACCTTGAGCATAACGCGCACTCGTCCGATTTTCTGTGCGAGAAGCAGAACAACGTCTGCGCAGAGACCGTTGGAGGAAAAATGGACGAGGCTGGGCAAGATGAGAAGTATCCAACATTTTACACTAGATATAGACCATATATTCTTTCCACTGTCGCGGCAACAATATTAGGTTGGTGGATAAGTGCAACTATTTTACCTGCTACTCGCCATCGTTGGTACGCCCAATGTCGATCTGTTCATTATGTCGTTGTTCACGAAACCAGGATCATTCAAACATTTTTCGCCTGGGCCTTCATCTTGTGAGCTGGCTCCGTCTATTTCAAATATGATATTAACACGAATCAAGTATCATTGCTTTCCGCTTTATTCCCAACTCGGTCGTGTCAAAACCCGTCGGTGCCATCTGGGAAACCACTGTTCAGCGCCCGTTTTATAGGTTTCCGTATCGCACGAGACTTGGGCTTGGATGGATTTGCTTATTTGCGATTATCTTCGGCTCTGCTTTCGGTTTTCCCCTGCAAGAGGTGCGTGATTAGAAAATAAAGCTGCTCGTCAATTGACTTTGTGCCCAGAACACCACGTATGGTGACCGAGCCATCTCTGTCTTTGGACTTTTCGTTTTTCAGTGTGGTTTCTGGCTTACCTCAAGCAACAGGAAAGCGATTCCCTGGTCTGTGACACTCTTTCCATCACCTGTCAGGTGCTGATCGTTGGCAAGGCCTACTATCATCGTCGGCCTCTTCCTTCAGCAGGCAATCGCATTATTTGTGTTAAAGAGTAGTGCTGGCTTCTCAATCTTTCATTGGATCGCCACTCTGGCAGCAGACTTCTTGACCCAGGCTGATGCTGGTTCTGGTTTCTTTTTCGATGCCGAAACACTGCAAAAGCATTGGTTTTTTGTCAACACAGTATGCCCTTTGATTATTCTTTGAGGATGAACCAAGACTTACTAGAGGTTGCGGTAGCTTGGGGCTATCATTTTCTTCGTTGCCTTTGTCCAGATGATGTATCACATAGGTGTAATGCAATGGATTATTAAGAACTTGTGAGTGTAAGTTTTGTTCTATTAACTGATGGATTTAGCTCTTTCAGTGCCTGGTTCTTCTTCAAGCTCATGAACGTATCCGGTGCTGAGGCTATCGTCGCCGCTGCCTCTCCTTGGATCGGACAAGGTCAATCTACTGGGACAAATAGGAAAGGTGTTTCTGACAAGTCCCTGTAGGAGAGTCTGCTTGTCTCGTTAAGCCTTATGTTGATCGTGTGTGATTTCAATTCAATGTCAAATCTCTCATTGATCTTGTCTTCAGTTATGACTAGGTCTGAACTTCGTGAGTCAATTACATTACTTCTGGACTGCTAAACGGTAAATCCAGATCTGTGTATGACCTCTGGTTTTTCTACTATTGCCGGTTCTGTTATGACTGCTTACATCAATCTGGGAGTTCCTCCCACAAACTTGGTCACTTCTTCGGTCATGAGTATTCCTGCTTCGATTGCGATTAGCAAGATACGCATTCCTGAACTCGAGGAACCAGTCACTCGTGGTCGTGTGCTGATTGATCGTGGGGAGCAGAAAGGCAAACGACCGGTCCGTGCCCTAGATTTCTGGTATTTCCTTGCTTACCTTTCTATGAAGGCAAACGCTGTCCATGCTTTCAGCCAAGGTGCCGTCTTTGGTCTTATTGTTGCGGGCCAAATCCTGTAGGTCTTTATTATTGTTCAAGATACTATGTATCTTAATTTCTGCAATAAGAACAAATATCTTAACCATCCTAGCTCTGGTTGCGACGTGAGTGATATTTTTTGCTGCATTTTACTAGCTGATGAACATAATCTGACTCTCAGCATCAATGGGCTCTTGACCTGGATTGGACGAGGGTTTGGTATTCACCATCTCACCCTCGAGCTGATCATCGGGTATATCTTCTACCCCATCACCTTCCTGCTAGGTTGCCCTCGCGCTGAGATATTGCGTGTCTCTCAGCTATTTGCTACAAAACTTGTTGCGAATGAATTTGCTGCCTATACGAATCTTCAGTCTATCGCTCACAGCGACAATCCCCTGAGCCCACGTGCATATACCATTGCCTCTTATGGACTTTGTGGATTCGCCAACCTTGGATCATTGGGTATTCAGATTGGTGTGCTAAGTGCTTTGGGACCTTCACGCGGTAGGGTTG
>Ga0153995_1000210_pt1 | contig 12099 bp, 10 predicted proteins | sample TSNC079MetaG_FD_104678 | JGI IMG/M metagenome (GOLD analysis project Ga0153995, IMG submission 104678) | Attine ant fungus gardens microbial communities from North Carolina, USA - TSNC079 MetaG | ecosystem: Host-associated > Fungi > Mycelium > Unclassified | place: USA: North Carolina, Lumber... | reverse complement strand
GACCAATCGGGACAACCGCGCTGCGCACGCGCTGGCACGCATCATGCTGCACGGCCGCATACCCAACATCCAGACCAGCTGGGTCAAACTTGGTATCACCGGAACGCAGATGATGCTCAACGGAGGCGCCAACGACCTCGGCGGAACGCTGATGGAAGAGACGATCTCGCGGATGGCCGGCTCCGAACACGGTTCCGAGAAGACCGTCGCAGAACTGCGCGCCATCGCCGAGGGAATCGGACGCCCGGCACGCGAACGAACCACCACACATGCACTACGCGGGACACCAGTATGAGCGGCCAGGAAAAGTGGGCGGTCACAGTTCCGTTCACAAGTGTCGAGGATGCCAATACACGCCTCGCGCTGTCCTGCCGGAGGGTATCTCGCATTGGCCTTACTTCAGGGCACGCCGGCTGCGCTGATGTCCAGCCCCACATCTCCACAGTGATCGTCAGTAGAGATGCCACATCGTCCGATTCGATCGCAACTCCTGTCATCGAAGACAGAGGGCGAGGAATCGATGACGCGGCGGAGACTTTGATGTGCCCCGAGTTTCGTGGACTCATCTTTTTGACTTCAGGCTACGGGTTGACGTCTGAAGTGTACGTTCTCGAATTTGATCGGTGTCAGCATTCCGAGGGCGCTGTGCCGGCGTTGGCGATTGCGGAAGATCTCGAGGTACTCGAACATCGTCGAGAAAGGGGACTCGACCGTGTGCTCCGATCCAGCACGCGTCGAGCCCATGCCGAGTCAGGTGGATGCGCGCCGAGGTCGACGTCATGGCGCGACTCGGACAGCTACAGCGCCACACACCGCCGAAGGGTTTAGGACCCCACCGGGGTCCAAGGCTGATTTCACCGCTCGGTGAACATCGATACCTACTTCTCCCTGCTCGACAGCCAGCCAGCCCACTTTCAACTTTCCTATGCCGTGTTCCCCTGTGATGGTTCCGCCCAACTCGAGCGCACGAGCGGTGATGGCGTTGAAGGCTCTTCGCGCCGCGAGGGCGCTGGCTTCAGTTTTTGCGTCGTAGATGATTGTCGGGTGCAGATTGCCGTCGCCTGCATGCCCGAACACTCCAATCGTCAGGTCTTCTACTTCCGCGATCTTTTCAATCGACTCGATCAGTTCGACGATCTTCGTCCGGGGCACACATACGTCGTCGAGGATCCAGTCGCCAAGGCGCTCTAGGGCGGGAAGCGCCAGGCGTCTAGCTTCGAGCAGCATCTTCCCTTCCTCTGGATCGTCGCTTGACGCCGTGCCGAGTGCGCCTTCAGCGCAACAGATTTCATCAATTCGAGCGACAGCACTGGCTGCGTCCACCTCGTCACTTTGCGCGATGACCATTGCATGGACCCCCTCACCGAGGCCCATCTTGGTGTAGTCGTCGACGGCGCGAACCGTGGTGTGATCCAGAATTTCCAGCATCGAAGGTGTGATTCCGGCACGCAGTAACTCCGTGACTGAGCGCCCTGCCGCCGAGAGGGTGGCGAAGGATGCCACGAATGTATGAGGACGTTTGGGACTCGGCACCAGACGGAGTGTCGCTTCAGTGATGATCCCAAGGGTTCCCTCTGACCCTACGAACAGCCGAGTGAGGTCGTAACCGGCCACCCCTTTCATGGTGGAGTGACCGGTCTTGAGAACTCGTCCGTCTGCCAAGACAACTTCGAGCGCCAGAACGAAGTCACCGGTCACTCCGTATTTGACGCAGCACAGACCGCCAGCGTTTGTTGCGATATTTCCACCCAGTGTGCAGAAGTCGACGCTTCCTGGGTCCGGTGGATAGTAGAGCCCTACCTGCGCTACCTCGGCTCTGAGCGCTGCTGTGATGACACCTGGTTGCACGATCGCGAGGCGATTGGCTTCATCAATCGAGATTATTCGGTCCATGCGGTGGAGACTGATAATCACGCAACCAGCTTGTGAGTTGGCTCCTCCGCTGAGTCCGCTTCCCGCACCCCTTGCGACCAAGGTGATGCCGTGATGGTGCGCCAATGAGAGGCATACCGAAACTTCCTCGGTCGAGGACGGCGCAACTACCCCGGCAGCGCGAACATAGGAGGTCATCCGAGATTGATCTCGACTGTATGTGTCGATGATATCCGGATCGGTCAGTACACCGTTGTGACCGATTTTTTCCGCTACCGAAGCGAGAAATTCCTCAATTTCGCCGCTTCTTGGTTTTTCAACATTCGTCCCCGTGAACACTCCACACCTCTCGTACGAATCGAATCACAAGTCCGCTCGTTTAATCGCCTGTGATTCTCACGGAAATATTCCTCGGGCGAGCATGGCGTCGGCGACACGTCCAACGCCTATCACGTGCGCCGCTCGCCTGAAAGTGAGGTGCTCCGCTTGCTTCAATTCGAACACCTCTTTGTACGCCTTTTGCATGACATCTGTCAGCTTGAGTTGCACTTCCATATCGCTCCACGAATAGGATTGCAAGTTTTGGACCCATTCGAGATAGGACACGACTACGCCACCTGCGTTTGCGAGAATATCGGGAAGGACTACCACTCCCCGTTCCTCCAGAATTGCGTCTGCGGCCGGGGTAACAGGTCCGTTTGCGCCTTCTACAATGAATCGGGCTTGCACCAGATCGACATTGTCGATGGTGATACTTCCCTCCAATGCGGCGGGAATCAGTACATCGACCTTCGTTCCGATGAGTTCACTGCGCCCGAGGTAGTCTCCCTGGCTGCTTTCACTTACGGAAGGGAGTCCGGACGCTATTTCGTCCATCAAGGCCCGCACATCGATGCCGGAGGAGCAGTACAGCCCTCCGTGGATATCGGAGACTGCGATCACCCGCATCCCGGCTTCCTGCAGAAATAGGGCGGCGAGTGCGCCCACTTTGCCGAATCCTTCGACAGCGACGGTGATGCCGGCTGGATCGACGTCGTGGCTTTTCAGTAGTTCGAGAGTCGCTATGGCGACCCCACGCGAGGTCGCGCCGGCCCGACCTGACGTGCCGCCCAGACTGAGCGGTTTTCCTGTTACCACGCCTGGAACCGAATAGCCCGCCACTACCGAATAGGTGTCCATGATCCATGCCATGGTCTGTTCGTCGGTCCCGACGTCCGGGGCGGGGATGTCTTTGTCCGGTCCGATGAACGGAAGGATTTCGCTGGAATACCGTCGCGTGACGCGTTCCAATTCGGACGCGCTGAATTTGCTGGGATCCAGCATTATCCCACCTTTTGCGCCTCCGTATGGGATTCCGACAACCGCGCATTTCCATGTCATCCACATAGCCAAGGCGGTAACCTCGTCGAAGTTGACGGCCGGATGGAATCTGATCCCACCTTTTGCGGGTCCGCGCGCAAGATTGTGTTGCACGCGAAATCCTTGGAATACCTCTAGGTTCCCATTGTCGCGCACCAATGGAACTGAAACACTGAGAGATCGGCGCGGCTCGGCGAGCAGTTTATGCATCCCCTCGTCCAGTTGCAGAAATTCTGCTGCCTCACGTAATTGAATGAGCGCTGACGATCGAACTTCGCTGATCAGGCTTGAGCGATCCATTATCCGGATATCTTGAGTATGCAAAACTTCCAACTCCGCTTGTTAGTTTTTCTCCACGACTCCGAATCATTCTGGACGCAGTCGACTACGCGAGGCCGTTCACTGGCCCCGAAGACATGATGGGTGCTAGCTCAGCAGGGTGCTGTCCGGCAAAGATTCTCCGGCCAGCTCGGCAAACCTGACGTGGAGATCGCGAGGGGTGAGTCCGACCATGGCGTCCTTGTCGAAGTCCAGGAGAATTCTGCCCTCATGCATCATCAGGAGTCGATCTGATCGTTCGAGCGCGTGCTGCATGTCGTGGGTGACCATCAGGGTGGTGATGTTTTTGGAACGAATCAACGTTTCCGTGATGTCACTGACCTTGCGGGCGCTGTTGGGGTCCAGCGCAGCAAGGTGCTCGTCGAGGAGCAGGACTGCGGGATCGCCGAGCGATGCCATCGTGATCGCCACAGCCTGTCGCTGTCCGCCTGAGAGTGTTCCGGTGACGGCGGACAGTCTGTTCTCGAGTCCCATGCCGAGCGGCTCGAGCAGCTCGGCGGCTTGTGCTCGTACCTTTGCCCCGCCGGCTCGGCGTAGGCCGAAGCGGCGGTTACGCCGGCACACGGCCAGGGCGAAGTTGTCCTCGATGGTCAGTGGCGAGAGCATGTTGTGTTCGGGGTTCTGTCGGACCCGGGCCACGACATGGACGCGCTTCCATGAGGGGGAATACGTGATGTCGGTGCCACGTGCGTAGATGGCGCCCTCATCAGGGAGTGTCGTTCCAGAAACCAGTGACAGGAGGCTGGACTTTCCTGCTCCGTTCGAGCCCAGGATGCCGACCACGACGCCGCGCTCAACCGAGAGGGATACGTTGTTTACTGCAGTCACCATCTGGCGTCCTGCGCCTGGAAAGCGTTTCGTGCAATCCTCGATCACCAGATCGGGCATATCAGATGAGACTAGCAACTCGGTCCTCCTCGTAGAACTGGTTCTGCTCGGCCTTACGACTCCGACGCGAGCTGTTTGCTGACTTCTTGAATCTGTGAATGTTCACTCGCGCTGCGATGATGACGATCACGATGAGTGCGACGAGAGCCTGCAGATAGTTGGCATTGAGGCCCAGGTCCAGCGCTGCGGCGACGACGATGCGGTAGACGAGGATTCCCAGAACCACACTGATGAGGGTCGGAAGAACTCGACTGGAGTGAATGATGCTGCGTCCGATCATGACTGCGGCGAGGCCGATCACGATAATGCCGTTCTGGATCGACACATCCATAAATCCCTGTTGCTGTACTACGAGTCCACCACTGACACCAGCCAGACCGTTGGCGATCATCAGCCCAACTTTTTGGCGCTGCTCGGTCCTGATTCCCAGTCCACGTGCGGTCTGGATGTTCTCGCCAGCAGCTCTGAGGGACAGGCCGTATTCCGTCTTCAAGAAAAGATGGAGTCCTCCCACGATGAGAGCGGAGCAGATGAATCCGATGAGAAGCAAGGAGACTGTGGGGTCGAGCCCGAGGTCCTCAGCCCAGGTGAAGATCGTGGTCTCACCCAGCAGGGTGATATTTCCGCTACCCATCACGATAAGGCAAATGGAATAGGCTGCCGTCGTCATCACGAGACCCGCGATGAGAACATTGAGCCGCAATCTCAAGTGCAGCAAGGCAGTTGCGAGTCCTGCCAGTGCGCCACCGGCCGCTCCCAGAAGCAAGCTGAGCACGGGAGAAAGGCCACTGACCATTGATTGAGCTGTGATGGCTCCGCCGATTCCGAAGGACCCCTGGAGGGTGAGATCGGGAAGACTCATGACGCCCACGGCAATGTATATTCCGAGAGCCAGAGGGGCGTACAAAAGCCCGATCTGAGCTCCGACTAGAAGTATGTCTAACACGTTTCGCCCTATCTGGTTTCAGTACTTTTCAGTAACGCGGTTCATGATGGAATCTGGGATGGTGAGGTTCAGTCGCTCCGCAGCGCCAAGGTTGACGGCGTATCCACTGATTGCCGGCAGTACCACCGGGGTTTGTGCTGGGTCGGAACCGCCCAGGACCTGGAGTGCGAGTTTGGCAGTTTCCCTTCCGACCTCTTTGTAGTCGTAGGTCGCTGCGATCACTGCGCCCGCTTGGACGGCCCCGCTCGTTCCGCCGAACACCGGTAGGTTCGCCTCGTTCGCCGCCTTCACGATTCCGCCGGCCGAGCCGATGGTCGTCGTGTCTCCCGGAATCTGGATCGCGTCGACCTTCTTGTCGAGCGATCGCACCGCTTGCGTGACGTCTGCTGCGGTCTGCACTGTTGAGTCGACCGAGGTGATTCCTCGCTCTTCGAGGTGGTTCTTTGCGTCCTCGGACTGAGAGTCGCCAGAGGAATCTCCCAACTTCCAGACGACGCCGATTTTGCTGATGGAGGGATCGATTGCCAGCATCGCGTCGATCTCGTCGGTCACCGGCAACGCGTCCGAGACGCCTGTGACGTTTCGGCCTGGCTTGTCTGTCGATTCGACGAGTCCTGCTTGTACCGGCGTCGACGACCCCGCGAAAACGATGGGGATCTTCCGAGTCGCGTTGGCGTGCAGCTGTGCTGCCGCCGTTCCGATCGGAACCAGGACGTCGCACTTGGAGCTGATGAACTGCTGAACGATAGTTGCTTCGGTGCCGGCGTCGCCCTGGGGATTCTTGACGACCACCTCGAGGCCTTGACCGATCGCGTCGGACAGGGATTCTTTGATGCCTGAGACGATGCTTTCGGTGGGGGTGGCGGAAACGTACTGGTCAACGCACACTGTTTTCCCTGCGAACTCACCGCTGGAGTTTGCGGAGGTGGAGCATCCAGCGATGCTCGCACCGACTACCGATGCCAGAGCGATTGCAGCGTAGCTTGTAGTTTTCATATCGGTTCCCTGGGATTCTCGGTTAGCGCATCGCTGCGGTGGTGTCGAGGACTTCGTCGAGCGCACGTCGGACCGTTTCCACGGTTTGGTCGAGTTGGCTACGGGTGAAGGTGAAAATGGGGGTGATCCCGAATCGATCGCCCGACAGGCCGTCGGCGTTGTCGGTGAACGTGGGATTGACCAAGACGCCGCGGGAGCGGCAGGCGCCGGCGACCCGTTTGGCGATGGCAGTCTCTCCGGGGAACGGTTTCTTGCTCGCCCGGTCCAGTACGAGTTCCACGCCGATGTGCATGCCCTTACCGTCGATGTCCCCGACGAGAGGATGTTCTCCGATTTCGTGCAGGAGAGCCCTCTTCAAGTACTCGCCGTTCTGATCGGCTTGCAGAATCAGGTCGTGGTCCTGGACGTATCGAAGAACCGCCAGGCCGATGGCGCACGAAAGAGGATTTCCTCCGTAGGTGAATCCGTGCTCCCATTCCCCGGTTCCGTTCTTCACGGTTTCCCAGATCTTGTGCCGCGCGATGACTGCTCCGAGGGGGGTGTATCCGCTCCCGATGCCTTTTCCGCTCGTGATGATGTCGGGCACGACGCCCCAGTGGTCGACGCCGAAGTTCCGTCCGGTGCGTCCCATTCCGGTCATGACCTCGTCTGCAATGAGCAGGACGTCGTACTGGTCGCAAAGTTCTCGAACCCGTGGCCAGTAGTCCTCGGGCGGGGTCAGTCCCATGCATGCCGCACCGACGACCGGTTCGGCGATGAAGGCTGCGACCTCGCGAGGATCTTGGCGGAGGATTTCTTGTTCGAGCTCGATGATGCAGTGGTCCGTGCAGGTTTGCCCGGGGGTGCATGTCTCACACCGGTACGCGTAGGGGGTGGCGACGTGGGAGAACGGCAGAAGCAGCGGCTCGTACTCCGAACGCCGTCGTCTGTGCCCTGTCGCTGAGAGCGCTCCCAGTGTGTTTCCGTGAAAACTACGAGTTCGACCGATCACTTTCCACTTGGTCGGGTCTCCTCGTTCTACGAAGTACTTTCGTGCCAGCTTGATTGCGCTTTCGTTCGCCTCGGAGCCGCCGGAGGTGAATCGGACGTAGTCGAGATCTCCGGGTGCGAATGCAGCAATCTGGTACGCCAGTTCTTCCTGGGCGCTACTGGTGAAGGAGGCGGAGAAGCATGCACGGCTTGCTTGCTCGTTCATCGCAGAGAGAATTTCGGGCACCGAGTACCCCACGTTCACGACGACGGAGCCGCCGGCGGTGGCGTCGAGGTACTTGTTGCCTTCCGAATCCCACACGTGGACACCAGCTGTCCGCTCGACTGTGGGCCACTGGTTTTTGAGGTCTCGATTGAAAACACGGCTGGCAACCGCCGGCTTGGTTGGTGAGGTCACTGTTGATACTCCCGATCCGCTCTTTGATTCAGGTCTTCGATTCAGGTCTTCTCCGGCGCAACTCGGAATCGTTCGATCGATCCGTCTTGAGGTGACCAGGATCACTTGTTCTACGACAGTGAGCCCCTGGTCGATCGGAGTCAAGCGGCACATGAAAAACGCAGCTCAGTGTTCCGCATTGTGGAATTCTTGACGCACGACATTTTCCCGGCATAGTGTGCCGAGTGTCATAAACTAGCCTTTACGTGCAGCAATGCGATTCGATCTCACGAGGATGTGATTCCATAATGCGAGACACAGATTCCGAACTCACATCGGTTTCCACGGGCCAAAGCACAGTACGCGGATCGCAGAGCGTTCGGCGCGCGCTCGATGTTCTCTCACTTGTTGCATCCTGGGACAGGACAGGCGGTCTGGCGCTCTCCGCGATCGCGGAAGCGTCCGGCTTGGCCAAGCCGACCGCCCATCGAATCGTCGCAGAGCTGGTTCACAGCGGGTATCTCGAACAAGCGGGAGATCGTCGATACCACTTGGGCCCAGAGAGTTACACGATCGGTAGCGCCGCGGAACACCGCTACGGACTCAAACAACAATCCCTTGCGTCTGTAGTTAGGCTCGCTCGCCAGTCTGAAGATTCGGCGTTCGTATCGATCCGAAGTGGTACACACTCGGTATGCCTGCACCGGGAGGAAGGCACGTGGCCCATCCGAAGTCACGTTCTGCAGGCCGGGGATCGCCATCCACTGGGAATCGGCGCGGCCGGGCTCGCATTGCTTGCCGCCCATCCCCGCAACCTGGTGGCCTCGCTGCTCGCATCGAACGAGGGTGAAATCCGGCGCCGCTACCCCGATATCAGCACGGCGTATTTACTTTCTCAAGTAGAAACGACCCGCCAGAGCGGTATTGCTGTCAACGAAGGAATGGTTGTTCCCGACTCGTGGGGTATCGGAATAGTCGTCCGTAATCCCGCAGGCGAGCCCGCCCTGGCTTTGAGTATCGCAGCAGTCGCATCTCGAATGACGAGCGAACGACAGGGTCGACTGTGCGCAATGCTGCGCGAGGAAGCTTCACGACTCAGCGCACAGCTGAGGGAATGATTGAACATATTCGCCCCACACAGTCCGTCTAGTTCCAGGTTAGTCGGAGAAAATTGATGGAGAGTTCATGGACAAGGTTACGTCGATAATTGGCTGGCAACACTCGAAGTTCGGCCGCCATGACGACATGGATACTTTAGGCTTGATGAACCTCGTGGTTCTCGATTCACTGATTCACGCCGAGGTCGACCCGAGCGAAGTCGATGCCATATTTGTCGGCGTCTACAACAATGGATTTACCAGACAGGACTTCCATGCAGGGACAGTGTCGCTGATTGACCCTGCATTTCAAAACACTCCTGCAGTCCGAGTTGAGAACGCTTGCGCAACGGGTTCTGCGGCACTGTACGCGGCATGCGATTTCGTCGAGTCCGGCAGGGGTGAAGTCGCCCTCGTCGTTGGCGTTGAAAAGATGACTTCCGTGTCTCCGGTCGAGGCTGGCGAGCTGCTCCTTTCCGGTTCTTACATACCGGAAGAGGAAAGCGGTAACAAAAGTTTCGCGGGCGTATTCGCTGGAATTGCTCAGGAATACGCAAATCGGTATGGCGATCCACTGTCTGCAATGGCATCGATTGCTGCGAAAAACCACAAAAATGGTTCGACGAATCCCTATGCTCAGATACAAAAAGATCTCGGGTATGAATTTTGCAACACCGTGTCGGAAAAAAATCCCATCGTCACGGGAACGCTTCGCCGAACGGATTGTTCACTCATCTCCGATGGCGCGGTGGCTGCTGTGGTCTCGAGCGGAAATCGCGCTGTAAAGGCGCCCCGGAGAATTGGGTTCCGCTCACGCTCACAACAGAACGACTACCTCCCCCTTTCTCGTCGTGACCCCATTGAGTTCGCCGGGGCAAAGCGTGCATGGTTCAACGCACTGAAGGATGCAAATATTCGACTCGATGATTTGAGTTTCATCGAGACCCACGATTGCTTCACTATCGCCGAGCTGCTTCAATACGAAGCACTCGGTCTGGCTGAACCGGGATTCGGTCATCGCGTCGTAGAATCGGGAATTGCGCTTTCCGATGGGAAGCTGCCAGTCAATCGCTCAGGCGGCTTGAAAGCCAAGGGGCATCCCTTGGGTGCGACTGGCGTTTCGATGCATGTTATCAGTGCGATGCAGCTGGCTGGCGAGGCGAACGGATTTCAACTCCCTACGGCAAATATCGGCGGCGTTTTCAATATGGGTGGTACCGCGGTGGCTAACTACGCTTCAATTTTGGAGTCTTGGTAATCATGAAACAAGTACATTTTCCTGAGCCCGTCAGAACAGAGAGCAGCACCATCGTTGACACGAGAACAACCAACCTGTCGAACGCTTTGTTTCAGACCGCACTGCGAAACGCCGACGGCCGCGCGATAGTTCGAGGTGAGAGAACCTGGTCGTGGGCTCACCTGTCTGAGCGGGTGAAGTCACTGGCCAACACGATGCGGGCCGACGGCATCGGGGCGGGATCGGTCGTTCTCCTTCACTCTCCGAACTGCATGGACTACCTCACGGTGATGTTCGCTGCATGGAGAGTGGGAGCGGTTATCGTACCGACGAATTCGAAGCTTCTACCGGGCGAACTCCAGCCATTGGTGAATGTAGTAAACCCTTCCCTGTGCATCGTGCACTCCACCCTGTCGAACTACGCGAGCGTCTTTACCGAAGGCGTAATCTGGGAGATCGACGACGACGAGGTCGATCCAACTTTCGGAAAACGGAGCGTGATCGGCGCCATCGAATCGGGAGCCCTCTTAACAGACGAAGGCGAAGCTCCGGTCGCCCCGGGAACACCGGCGTGGTATTTTTTCACATCCGGCAGCAGCGGGCGACCAAAAGCAGCTGTTCTCACCCACGATCAATTAGCGTTCGTTCTGACTAATCATCACTGCGATCTAATGCCCGACCTACGGCCTGAAGACGCCACGCTTGTGCTAGCTCCACTCTCGCATGGAGCCGGAGTACACGTTCTTACTCACATTTCACGCGGCGCTGCAACCATACTTCCCGAGGTCAATGAGAATGTCATGGAAAACGCGTGGCATCTCATCGAAAAACATGAAGTAACAACACTCTTCACCGTTCCCACCATCCTCAACAGATTGGTGGAGAGGTTCAACATCGAGAAGGTTTCGAGGAACAACCTGAAATATGTCGTCTACGCCGGCGCTCCCATCACCTTGAAGGATCAAAAGGCTGCACTCGATGCGCTAGGTCCGGTTCTCGTTCAATATTACGGGCTGTGCGAAGTACCGGGAAATATCACTGTGCTTCCCACCTGGATGCACGGGTTCCCCCCGGACTCGAACGGAATCGGCACCGCGGGTTTCCCACGAACCGGCACGACTGTCACGATCCAAGATTCAAACGGCGTGATAGTGCCAGACGGCACGCGCGGAGAAATATGCGTCTGTGGTCCCGCCGTATTTCCCGGATATTTGAACAATGATGCCGCCAACTCCGCAGCCTTCCGCAATGGATGGTTCCGAACCGGAGATCTCGGCTATCTCGATCCGCGGGGATTCTTGTTCATCACTGGCAGGGCGAGCGATATGTTCATCTCCGGGGGATCAAATGTAGACCCACGCGAAGTCGAAGAATCTCTGTTACGGCATCCGGACGTGGCACAGGTCGGAATCGTTGCTGCCCCCGATCCCACGTGGGGCGAGGTCGGCTTCGCTCTGTGCGTACTTCAACCTGAATCCAACTTGACTGACGACGAATTGATCGACTGGTGCCGAAGCAATATGGCACGATACAAAGCGCCGAAACGAGTCATCTTCGTCGATGCGCTTCCGACATCCGCTTACGGCAAGGTGACGACACCTCTCCTTCGGGCGAAAATTCAAGAACTCGGGTTTTGGCCTTCACCGGCCGTCGACTAAAACGGGTCAGATACCGAGATTTCAATTGTGAAGTGATTTCCGAGCATATTTTCGCTCGGATACTCTTCTTCTGATTCTCGGAATATATTCTTCGCCGTAAATCAGACAGAACCCCTCGCTGCTTCGTGTCTGGACATACTTTCCGTTGTTGATGCAGCGTCATGATGAAGATGCATCGGCCGTACGAAATCCGAAATCCACAGTTCAAGGAACCAAGGAGAATCCCATGCCCGCCGCTCGGCTACGCCATGCGCTTGTCGCCGCATTCACCCTGACCCTGCTCCTTGCCGGCTGCTCCTCCGGCGCAGCAGAAGAGCCGTCTACGCCGACTTCAACGGAGG
>Ga0153995_1000209_pt1 | contig 12106 bp, 16 predicted proteins | sample TSNC079MetaG_FD_104678 | JGI IMG/M metagenome (GOLD analysis project Ga0153995, IMG submission 104678) | Attine ant fungus gardens microbial communities from North Carolina, USA - TSNC079 MetaG | ecosystem: Host-associated > Fungi > Mycelium > Unclassified | place: USA: North Carolina, Lumber... | reverse complement strand
CTTCCGGCCGGCTACGCAGTGATGATCGTGATCGCGTGGATTCCACCGCTGTGGCGCCGGGTGATGGATCAGAGATTGTTGGACTACTACGACGGCGACACAGAACGAATCAACATCTGCTGACCAGGCCGTGGCAGTCGATCAGGCAAATCTCGATGACGATTCCGACAAACATTCAGCGTCGCCTACTCACGCTCGATCTACCTCACCGACCACCTACGAGCGCCAGCCACAGCCGATTCACACGGCGGTAACCGCAAGCCCTCTTCCGCAGGAAATCGAGCTTATGAATGGCCGAGAGGAGTGCGAGACTGGCAGAGGATCGGCCGACGCCGAGCGCCTTGGCAATGGCAATGGCAATGGCATCGAGACTCTGCCTTGTTCGCAGAGCGTGCGGGCGAGTTCGGTGTGCTCGGGGGTCACGACGGTGGGCCGGTCCTCCATGCCAGGCCTTGCCGGCGGAAGGCTTCGAAGCCACCAAGGGTGCGTTCGAAGATCGAGCCAAACAATCAGGTCTCATTCCTCCCATTGGATCCGTCGGCGGCTGCTATGAAATTGTCACAATCGAATCTTTCTGGCGGAGAATACCAACCGAACGGCTCGACCGAAGACGGTGGCGCACCCGGAATGAACTGGAGGACGCACCGGCGAACTTCGCGTCGGCCGGTGGAACGACGTTCCCCGAGTCATTGCCGGTGCCGCTGTTCGTGGTAGCGAACGACACCGATGTGCCACAGCTGGTTCTGGTGATCGAAATCGGAGGCTTCGTGAGTGGTGTTGGGGGCCGACGCTGGAGTTCAACAGGTCGACCTCCGGGGAATGACACCCGGCAGGCGGGCCGGTGCGGTGGATCTCGCGTCCGAAAGCTCAACTGCTGCAATTGAAGTTATTGCCGCCGCGACGACCACTTAACCCACCGGTCATAGGGCCGGAGAAAAGTAATCCCCACGCATGTATCAACAGCCCGCTGGCTCCATGTCCTGGATAGCCTGCCGAGCCGACAGCGCAGAGAGCTCGGCAGGCTTTGCGTGTCGAACGGCCATCACGTCCAACCGTCACGCAGTCTCACAGGCCTACCCGCCCCGACGTCTCGGGTAGGCCGTACGCACCGGAACAGGGGAGGAATCGGCGCGTAGATCAGGAGACCCGCCGGAAGCTTCGGACACCCGGCGGGTCACGTGCAAGCACACTGCGAAGGATGCATTTGCACGAGCCGATATTACCGAACCATTACCTGATCGGTGTCAGAAACGAGAATTGGATTGGCTTACGCCGCCCTCTGACGTCCTAGTACCCGCCGGCCTGGAAGGCGTGGGTCGACGGTGCCAAGGCGCAAGTCGCACCTCTCAATACCTGTCAGCGACCGGCCCTACACCCGAGGGCGCTCGGGATGGACCCACCCCCGGCGAGTCGACAGCAGGAGGGCGGGCCTTGCGCGGCAGACTCGCGCCCACGAGAGTCGCCGCAGCAGGCATCAGATTCCCGCACGATCAAGGACTCAAACATGTTGCACGACAATGCCCCCACGGCATCGCGAGGTGGGGCCTTTTGTCGTTTGCGCGGAGCCGAGTTGGTCCTCTCTTGTTGGTCCTCTCTTGCCCTCCCGCCCCTGCGACGGATTGTTCGGCGCGGGTACCGACAAGTCGGCAACACTCCTCCTCGCACTACCCCTTACCGAACATCATGGTCCAGGCGGTCACCGAAGCAGCAGCGGTGCAGAACATGATGACTAGCGCGGTCTGCCAGCGCTTCTCGGGGTTGTAGCGCCTGTTTCTACGCCTTCGCCCGAGGCGGAAGTTTCTTTTCACGCAGGGATCTTGTCACCAATACATTTTGTCTCAAATAGGGCGAAGGTCGCGGTTTCTCGCGACCAACCGCCTACGTGTGAACAAGCCACCGCGCCCAGTGGCAGGAAGGTTCACGGCTCAATGAACCCGCCATGTGGGACGGTGCACGGTTCAGGACCCGCGCGCCGGAGAGTCGCATCTCGCAGGCGGGCCAACCCGATGCTTTTGGCCCACATCAGACCGCCGCTCCGCCGGTATTGCCACTTGCCCCGATGGTCAAACCCCCGACCCAGGCAGAACACGGGCCGGGGGTTGATCGATCGTCATCCGCATTGAGCACACAACACGAAGACCCACCATCGGTGCCGAGCCGCCCCCTCATGACTAACCCTGCATCTTCACGGTAGGCCGTCTGTGGGCACATCGCTCGTCTCAGCGAAAATTTTGTGAAGTCATTGCAATCCAATTATCTGAGGGGTAGAAAAGTTTGAAGGTCGGGACTCGCGGATCCGAGAGTGAACACGGACCTTGGATCGCACGACTTAGGCTCCCGGCGGTTGAGCACACAGCTGTCGGGAGCTGCCTGTTAGTTTCGCCGACATGGCTAGGTGCCCAATCCATTACGGGATTCTGGACTTTATATGTCATGTCAGCATTCCGGAGGGTTCGACAGGGCTTTCTGTGGCCCAGCAGGAGACCCGCCGGTCATACACGGCGATGTCGTTCCGGCGGGCCAAACGGTAGTGCCCTCGCCGCTCGGACTGTAAACCCGAAGGGACCCACCGAGGTGTCTGCGCGTTCACCCCGGCGGGTCGGCGCGCCTGAACTGTCGGGGACCGACGCGCTCGGATTGGCCCATCAGGCGACCGGCCAGGGTCGAAGCCTGTGAGTCAATGTGTGTCGAATTCGTAGATGGCGCGACATTCCGTGATCGCTCGCCCGGCGAATTCGACAACTTGAAACATATTCCGCAAGGGCGCATCAATCGTGCAGATTGTTCATAAATCCACCAAATGGACGAGACAGCACCCACCTCGCCCCACACAACGGCGGGGAATCGTCAGTCCCGCGCTGGCGTTGGGGACCCGGCCTGGCCATGTTGTGACCGGGTCCCGTCGAACGCCACCCGTGTTGAGCACACAACACGCATGACCAACCACATGTCGGATCCGACCCCTCGATTGAATCCGACTCATCGAACGTATTCGGCAAGCATCAGGCAAACACACAGATCGGACATAAATCCACCAAACGAACGAAGGTGGCCCCCAACCTCGGGGGAGATCGGGAGCCACAACTCAATCCTATAGCGATACTGGCGCCCTATCGCGCGTGAAGCGACGGTGGCCCCGCCAAGCTACCGCCAAGGCGGGGCCACCGTGCTTGGCATGTCAACATCTGTGAAGCGTCAACAGCCATTACGCACAGTACAGAACCGGACGAACGTTTTCTTTTTCGTGGATGCGGCAACGACGTCGCCGCATTTCGAGCACTCGCGCCACCTGCGTGACGAAGCCCCCGCCTTTCGAGGTCTGGGCCTGCAGACGTTTACGGCCTCCTCGGAGTTGCGCTTGAACCCGACGACAGGCGCACGGGTCTGACTTCACCTCGTCGGTTCGTTACACCGGCGGTGAGCTATTCCATGGGAAAATGACACCCATGTCGTCAGGATTCGCAGTTTGGGTTCGTTACCAGATTGCGGCGCACGGCTATCCGAGCGCCGAGGAGGCAGCTCGGGCTCTTGGCTGGGTGTCCACCCGTCTGCGAGAAGTCGCCGAGCTTCGTCGGTTCGCATGTCACGTACCCGATCGCTTTCCGCCACCGGCCACCAATTCCTTCGCCCACGCCGGAGCCTCCAACGTCACACCGTTCTCTCGCACCACCGGCAACCCAGCGAAATTCGACGGCTCACGCAACGACCCCAACACCGTCTTGCACAACACCCCATCCGCCGCAGCCAACCCACGCACCAAACTCGACTTGCCCATCCACGGACCCGAAATCAACAACGACGGCACACCCGCCCGCCCAGTCACATCCAACACAGTCACAGCAGTAGCTGAGTGCATTGTTCGCGCAACTCGGACTCCTTCATGTCGGTGGCGATGCTCTGCGAGGTCTTGGTGCCGGTCTTCGACTTATGCTGCGCCTGCTTGCTCATTGTGCCCAGCTTGTCGCCGTTGGACCGGTACGGGAAGATTCCAAATGGGCTGAGGCTAAATGTTGTACGGCGCATGCGATCGCGAACGACTCTTGTCGAATCTGACTGATCTGCACGGAATGGCTGCCTGTCTTAGTCTTTGCCGGCGTCCCTCCAGGTCCGCGATATTCGAACCCAGCGCGAGGTGGCTGTCGGCGGGCTACTCGAGCATTCTGTAGACGGGGTTTGCGGCTGCGGCTGCGCGGGTCTCCTGTCCGGCCGCCGCGGTGTAGCGAGACGTCGTTTGAATCGACGAATGCCCGAGCATCTGACGCAATTCGTAAACCGAGACACCCTGGTCGGCAAGGCCAGTGGCGAAGGTGTGCCGCAACTGGTGCACAAGCGCTCCGCGAACCTTCTGGTCCTCAATACCTGCCCGGGTGTACGCCCGTTTGGTTCGGTACTGCACCAGTGATCTCGACACGCGGTCACCGTCCGGGCCGACGAACAGGGGATCGGTCGCACGGAAACGGGTCCACGGTGTGGAATCAGATCGAAAATGCTCCGTCGCAACAGCTTTCGGGGGCCAATCTGGGACTATTGCGCGTGGGTGTCTCCGGCGTCGGTGGTGTCGACGACGTTGATGTCGAGTGCATCGTCGGGACGGCGGCGGATGAGATCGACCGCGACGGAGGCGACGTCGTAGTTCACCAGCGCCCCGTTCTCGATGCGGCAGTGCAGCGAGAAGTACACGATCCCGTCCACCACACGGTGGGTCTGGGCTTGGACGCGGAAGTCACCGCCCAACACAAGCCCAGCGCGGTACAAGGACATCGGCCCGTCGGGAAGCCCCGGCAATGGGGGGATTTCGTCGATACCGCCGTCGGGGAGCATTCCGTCGACGCCATAGACGATCGGATGCCCATCCGATTCCTTGGACACCACTGCCAACGGCATCGACGCCACGTTGAACAAGATTCTGGGCGCACCACATAGAAGGGCATCGATGACAAGGGAATCACCTTCTGAGCCGAAGGAAACTCCAATGACACGAATCTCCTGCCCCGTGACCAGCCGAGGCGCGTGAACTTCCAGGTCGAGGGCAGGCATACTCGGCCAGGGCTTGCTTTCGACCAACATCAGTTCACTCCTAGGAAGCGTGCGCCTTTGTTCAACGCGTTCTGGTAGGCGTTGTCGCCCTGGATCTTCTTGATCAAAGACTGGGGTGCGCCTTCGAATTCTTGGGTGTTGAAGTTGTAGTAGTACTTCCCACCGCGATCATCCTGCAAGTGCATCTGTCCAGCCCGCACGCCTGGGGCAGGGTTTTCGATATCGATCCGATAGTACGGGCCGTTCGGTGGAATCTTGTCGGTCATGGTTCTGCTGCCGGGTAGTTGTGTTCCGCTCTGGCCTAGCATCTCCCCATTGGGTGCGGTTTGCGCGCTAGGACTCGGCTTCGGGGTGCTGCCCGAATTTCCGGAAGTGCCGTTTCCGGAGCGGCGGGCCTCGAAGTTGGTTGCGATGTCGGGGGCGACCTCGGCCATCCCAGCACCCGCGAAGGCGGCGCCGCCTGCGATCGCCGCGGCTCCAACAGCGTTGAGCGCCAACCCGGCCGGTAGTCCGATACCGGTCGCATCGAGCAAGACGCCCCCGCCCTCCACCGTGCCGCCCAGACCGGCCAGGATCATTCCACCGACAATCGATGCGGCGGCGGCCGGATTGTCGAGCATCGCCTGCGCGAAGGCCCCGGCAGCGTCGCCGGTGACATCGAGGGCTTCGTCGCCGAAATCCCAGACGTTGTCCCATACCCGCCGCGCCAGACCCGGTTCGTCCTCCCGTTCACTTGTCTCGCGTTCGACTTCGAGTATTTCGCGGTCGATGGCCGCCTGCTCGGCCGCGGCCGCGGCCTCCTGGTTCGCGTGCTCCTGCTCAGCGGCCATCGTGTCCAGAGCCTGCGTGGTGGGCACGTTCGTGACCTCCAACCCTGCACCGGCCGAATCACCAGGTTTGGTGTAGTTGTTGGTGGTGCCGTCACCTTGATCGACGGTCATCGGGACATCCGGCTTCATCGTCTCCGGGTTCGGCACGTACGCCGAGTGCCCGTCATCCGGGGTGCCCACCACCGCGATACCGCCGGGCTGTCCCGTGATCGCTTCCTGCCCGTTCGGCAGTTCGACCGCAGAGATCTGATGCCCGGTGGCCTCGTTGGTGCCGCCGTCGAGGCCGTCCGCGAAGATCGGATACAGCACATCGAGTCCGGGTTCGATGTGCTGAATCAGGGTGGTTCCGTCGTCGGCGACCTCGTACCATGTCGGCACCGGACGGCCCAGAGCGTCGTACGCCCACGGCGGAGCCTCATGCGAGACCACAGCGCCGTTCACGTCGAGGATGTCAGCGGAGCCGTCTGCGTTGACACGCATATGACCACCTGGGGGAACCTTCTTCGGGAAGTAGTACTCACGAGGTGATTCCGGCCCGTTGAGAAGATCGAACGTCTGCTCCGCACCGCCAGGCCACACCACCGTCAATTCCTCGTAGCCGGGGCGGAAGATCCCACCCGACCCGAGACCGCTCATCGACGTCTGCGGTAGCGGAGTGACCTTCCCGCTCTCACGCGCACTGAACGGTCCGGGCCTCCCCCGCACTCCGATACCGGCGGCAGTGAAACCTGCGGCGCCGACCAACACAAGTTCGAGGTAACGGTCACGTCCGTCGCCTTCGTCGAGCCCCGAGGTCGCCACCGTCGGAGTCGATTCCGGCTGTCCGGGAACAGTATTCGGTGACGCTGCAGGGAAGGGTCCGGGGCCGCGGTCGGGGGTGGTTCCCTCACCCGGGATGGGGTTGAGTGCGGATGTGGGTGAGGGAACCTGCGGCGGCGACGCATCAGGGGGTGCGCCGGCACCGGTTTCCGAGGTCGGGGACTCGGAAGCAATGGGCGGAACCTCGATCGTAGGAACCGGGACGATAGGGGTGCCGTTGTAGGTGGGGAAATTCGTCGGGGCATTGGCCCCGACATTCGGCCCACCGCCCGGAGCTTGCGCACCCGGTAGTCCGACTGTGGTCGTCGGGGCGGCGGTCGACGTCGTGGACGGTGCCGTCAGACACGGGTTGATGTACTCCGGCGGAATCGGTGCACCAGGTGGCAGCGACGCGATCAGATTCAGGTAGATCTGATGATCACGGGCCCGTACCGCAGCGCAATCCTCCGCCGGCCCCGCAGCCGCAGTCCCTGCGGTCAATGCGATACCCGCACCGATCACACCAGCTGTCCCGGTCAGTAGTGCGCCGGCAGCAAGCACCCCCGCCAGCGACCTGCGCAGCCTCAGTGTGGCAGCGGGTGTCTGTGTGGGCTTCACCGGCGATCACCCGTGTTCGACTTCTTCCGGAACTCGGCGATGAGTGTGTCTGCGCCCCACCAGAACACCCGTCCTGCGATCGACATCCACAGAAAGAATGCCAGATACACCAGAATCGTCCCGTAATCGGCGGCCCATCCACCGAGGCGTCCGATCACCGCAAACGCCGCGATCAACAACGCGAGCCCGAATACGGTCGCGATCACAGCCTTCGAGGTCTGACTCAGTTCACTGTCACGATCCCATTCCTGTTTCGAGGATTCGGTGCGAGAGCGGACGGGTTCGGTGGACGAATCCCGCCCCGATCCAGGCGGGATGTAGGGCAGCGCGTTCTCTGCCGTGATGTCGCGGCGGGTGGGTGAGGTCATCGGGGCGTTCGGTGAGGTGGCCATCGGAGGTGAATGCCTTTCCCCGCCAACCAAAAACGCGGGACTCGAGATACCCGACACCGCCCTAGGAACGGGCGGTCACCGGGAGGAGATGTAGCAGTGGACAGGAAGAGGGTGCGCTCTACCAGGGGCAGTTGACGTACGAGGTAGCTCCGGCGAGCCACCCACCTGCCGGCGGGAGATAGAACTGGTACGAGGCGCACCCGTTCGGATACTGGGCAGCAATTGCCGTCCGGCGCGCCAGGACATCAGCCGACACGTCGATCACGGCCTCCCACCCGGGAACGGGGATCATGACGTTCGCGTTCGAGAGTGCCGTCACGATTCCACTGTCGCGGGCCGCCACGGTCAAGGCGTGGCCCAGGGGAACCTGCACCACCGGTGCACCGTACTGCGCCGGAACCGGCCCCTCGAACATCACGGGAGCAGCCATTGCGGCCGGGGCGGTAGCGAGCAGAATCCCGCCGACAGCGAGTGATGCAGCCGCGGTCGTGGCTGCGATTTTCTTCGTTCGAGTCAAAGACATGATGCTCCTTTGATGGATGGAAAAGTGGAAAGTGTTGGGTAACAGCGCCAACGGCGGACCAGCACGGCAACCGAGATAGGCGATTGCGGGCGCGGAATACCGCTGACGGCAGTCCTGGACTAGAGCCAGGTGGGATCGGAGTACACGAACACACTGTTATCGGCCGTCGCCGTCGACACCGCGAACTGCGCGTACGAACGGATCGTCACCGGACCCATGCACGCATCGACCTTGACGTGCACGTTCTCCGCCATGATCGACGCCTTCGCAGCCTCGAGATCCTTCTTCCCCAACGGAATCGTGGTGATCGTGCCCGGTGCGATGGTGGTCTGGATGCTCGGGTTCACCGAGGCGTTCACGCCGACGTTCGCCGACGGAACCCCCGAAATGCTGACCCCGACGGACGGCCCGAGGGAAAAACCAAGTCCCACGCCGAGTCCGGAGGACACATCGATTTGGCAACCGATCTGCAACCCCTGCTCGACATAGCCCGTCTTCACCGCAGAATCGCCGGATCCGCTGATGGTGCCGGTGACCTTCGCCGACACGAACCCCTCACGCGTGAACGCCGTCGTCGCCAGGTTCGGGACCGGGTTCGCCGAAAGTTTGGTAGCCGCCAGATCGAGCGTCCACCCGTCGTCGGTGACCGTGCTCGCAAACTTGTCCGGCAGCGCCGTCGGGGTCGCCGATGCGCTGCCGGCGAACGCGAGAGAACCCGCCATCAGCACGGCCGACACCGCAGCACAGGAACCCACAGCCTTACCGATACGGTGCTTTCCTACTCGGGCCTGAGCGGTCTCGACGGTCGTGGTGGCCATGGTCGGTCTCCCTGTGGGTGAGTAAAAAGTCCAGCAACCCGATCGATTGCCGAAACTTAGCTGAACGTCTGACCGGGACGCTACAACACGACACGGATGCCCGACCAGCCCCCGGTATCCGACTCAGCCCACCAAAAGTCGTACCCGGCGTTACAGCAACATTTCCGGAACACTCGGACCAGGCGGTTTGTTCACTTGCGCTGCGTGACGGGACTCACGATCACGAATTGGTGACGACTCAAACGAATTCAGTGACGGTCCGGCAACCGGTCCGCGGAACAGGCTTACGAGTGCCTGATCTGCGGCTGCGACGCGGAATGGCGAGACCGAAGGGCCGCTTCTACCAACCGTACATTGGACGGTGAATCCGCAGGAACCCCCAGGCGGCCCTCGGAGAGGCGGAGCTTGGTAGCCATATCCAAAAGCAGTTCCAGCGACGGCGCGGAGTGACCGTTCGCTGCCGGCAGCAGAGCTTTGTGCACCGTGTCGTCGAGGCGCTCGACAATCTCGGCATCCTCGACGTGAACATCACCGCCCGCGACAGAGGCGGTGAAAAAGTAGCCACGCGAGACGCCGAAGAATGCCGCGAGCGCAGTCACGACCTCGTCGGACGGGCTCACGCGGTGCCCGTGACGTAGCTGGGGGAGGTACGGCTTCGAGATCCGGCAACCGTGGTCGAGAAGGCCGCGCACAACTGCGGCGTTGGTGAGATTCGGGCCCGCATCGGCGAAAAGTTCATTCAGACGAGCGCGGAAAACACTCCCACTCGCCATCTGCCCCACGGTCACCAAGACCTTCTCCTCATCCACAGGCGTCATATCCGCACCCTATGGGAGAAACACCAGAAACCTCGCCGGTCGATGATCACGGCGGCAACGAACACTGATCAGCATCGCTCCTCGCCGTATTCGATGCTCATTCCTCGCCTCGTCGCGTTACCCCGGAGCCACAAGGAGGGCTGGAGGTTTCGCTCCCCCAATTTTCCGGTGTACTTCCGGTTCTTCTCCGTCTAGCTCGTCCGCAATTTTCGTGACAGAAATGCAGGCTCCACGCTTCAAGGGTGTCCATGCAGCTGACGTCGACATCCGGGTTGAGGGTCAGGCGCCCTTGTCGGCGCCATCTCCGTACGAAGGTGAGATCGCCATTGTGGGCGCCTCCAGAACGTCGGCCGCCGCCAAGAGAGCCTGGTGTAGTCGGTGTGCCCTGACGCTCGCAGTCCCCCAAGCGAGCTGTTGTTTCGCCGCTCATGCGGCCGCGTGCCACAACAACACGGCGACCTGCGAAGGCTGAACTTCAATCTCTCCCGTCGGGACTCAGGCGAATCGTTCGAGGATCTGCGGGTCGTAGAGGCGGTAGCCGAGTGAGTGCATCGCGCCGATGATCTCGTTTGCATGCTCTCCTCGGAATTTGTAGCCGATGAACTCGACCAACTGCTCACCGATGGATACGTCGTAGGCCGGTGTTCCTTCGGGGTCAGACCCGGGCGGGCGCAGGAACTGCCCGTCCCACGTCCAGCCTGGGAGATCCTCCGCAAACAACCGCAAGACACGGTCGCGGCCCACCATGTCGACGCGTTGCTCGTCGTTCAGACGCGTGTAGACGCTGCCGGGGTCGAGATCATCGCCTCCGGCCCTGAACGCCAGGTTGTAGCTCATGGCGCCTAAGTATGCCTGCCGCTGACCGTCGGGGCGGTGGTGCCGAGAGTGCCGTCATATCCTTCTGACGTGAACGCGATGAATCTTCCAGGTGCCGGACAGCGGGTTGTCCGCACCGAGGTCGGTCACGCCCTACAGTTCGAAACTGACGCGCACGTTCGATACTTCGTCGAGGAGAACCCCGTCCTCACCCTTCCTGACGACACCGAAGTCACCATCAGCCTTCCGGCACCTGCATCCGGAACAGACATCGCAGCGGAACTGACCGGCGCGACAATCGAACTCAGCACCTGCACCGCAGACGGATCACTCGTCGTACTGTTCGACACCGGGACCGTACTGTCGGTGCCACCGTCGCCGGATTTCGAAAGTTGGAACGTCTCCGCTCCCGGGAACGTGCTCGTCGTCTCGACACCTGGCGGCACGATCGCAGCGTGGAACTGGCCCAGCACCGACGGACATGGCTATCCATGAATACCGGGACCGACGCCCGAGCACTACTCCCGAGACCACAAATTTGTCGCACACTTCATCCCCGCCGGAAACTTCCTGACCGTCAATCGCGAGGACAAGACTCATGACTTCGGACAACCCGCACGATCCTTCACCCGAATCACCAGATCTTCACACTCTGATCCTCGAGGTAGCCGACGACTACGATCACGGCCGAACTTCCCTGCACGCCTTGGTAACCGTCTACGAATCGATCGTCGACAAGTACGAGCACGAACAACACGATCGCCACGAAGACCTACGCTGGGCATGGGGGCAGATCGAAATCATGAACGCTCTACGACACGATGACCCGAGCCGCGCACCGCAAGACGAGGCCGAAGTGTGCGAAACCATCGATGGGTTCGTGACCACATTCCAGTCGCTCCATTCCGCCTGAGCCGTCGCCGATAGTGCTGGCAATCAGCAGGTTCGATAGACCGCAGGTCCCTCGATGATCCGCAAGATTCAAGCCACAGACGGTGTCTGGCTCAACGAGGAGTGACCTATGGACTGCCGTCGACGATGCTTCCGTTGCCGGGCCTACTCGCCTGCAAGCGAACTCGGGGAATGATCTGCACTGACAGTTGCGGGTGCAGCCTGCAGAATGAGCGCAAGACGTCGACGGTGGACCGACTGGATTGTGTATGCGCGCACTCCGCAGGCTGCTTGCGGAACTGTACCCGGAGATGACTGCGTCTAATCTCTGCTGCTCGCAGTGGCAGTCGGCGGCCGAGCGCAGACGGCGATGCGCTTCGACGTCCTTCGACCGCAGAAAATGAGTAATGCGGGGGTGTTTTCTGTTGGAAGAACCCGCAGTTCGCAACAGCTGACGGCCGGTGGCGGAATCCAAGCCGGGTTAGGAAGATACGGGTGTGCGAGGAAACGCTTCCCCTCACACCCGCTTTCGTATCAGTGTTGAATGTCGTGTCGTCTCAAACGG
>Ga0153995_1000208_pt1 | contig 12117 bp, 9 predicted proteins | sample TSNC079MetaG_FD_104678 | JGI IMG/M metagenome (GOLD analysis project Ga0153995, IMG submission 104678) | Attine ant fungus gardens microbial communities from North Carolina, USA - TSNC079 MetaG | ecosystem: Host-associated > Fungi > Mycelium > Unclassified | place: USA: North Carolina, Lumber... | reverse complement strand
TCCGTCAGGTCCGGGAATGGACCCGACCCGCTCGGCGGTGGACGGATCTATTCCGCCGTTGGTTCCCGGCATCGTCTGCCAACCGGAGTACATGTCGGTAAACGGTTTCGGCATCATCGCCGTGGCAGCGGCGCAGCCCACCACCACTGCTGCGCAGATCGCCGCGACGAGAACGAGGGCACCGGCTCGGCGGCGTGGAGTTTTGGTTGCCCCAATGTTGTTTTCGGTAGCCATGATTCGGGTGCGTGCGGCATCCTGGACCTTCTCGGGCCAGAATTCTGTGGTAACCGCATCGGTCGGCCGCAGCATCTCGAGCGTGGTCAGAAGATCTTTGCTCATGGGGTACTCCCGTGTTCGGCGGCAGCGCAAGGTCGAGTGACGTTGATCGGGATCGCGGTGACGGATTCTGGTGTCAAACCGCTGCTCAATCGACGCCGAGCGCGAAAGAGACGAACGTGCATGGCTGGCACCGAACACCCGGCGACCCGCGCTGCTTCGGTGGCGGTCAATCCGTCCCAGGCAGTCAGGAGTAGAGCTTCACGCTCGATGACGGTGAGTGTTGCCAGTGCTTCGAGAAGTTCCGTGCGGTCGGTGACAGTGACGTCGGCGCCCGGCGTCGATGCCGCAATCTGCTCGATTCGTCGCATCTTCTCGGTGAGCGCATCATTGCGTCGAACGCTTCGACGGCTGTTGTTCACGGTGTTTCGAGCTACCACCAACAGCCAGGGCAGAGCCTGCTCGGGCACTTCGTCCAAGCGTCGCCAGGCAACGAGGAACGTCTCGGAGACAACTTCCTGTGCGCTGTGATGATCGACGTGGCGGCAGGTATACGCGAACACCCGACCGGCGTAGTCGTCCCACAGGGCGGTGAAACGCTCTTCGTCGCTCGGTGGCGGCCTGTCCTCGGCTTTCGGCGTCATGTGAAGAGATGTCCGGCTGGTCGCTGATCCTTACAGCGTGGGCGTCAGTAGACGGTTTGCCGTGCTACTCCGTCCGAGGATTCCGACTGTCAGAAGCAACAACGCCAGGATGTACAGCGTCATGATCCAGATGCCGGCAGCGGCAGGCTGCCACTTGTTCGCCTGACCGAGCAGGATGAGGGCGTCAGAGGCGAGGAACAGTGCGCCGCCGATACCGGTGATCGTGTTGTACGCCAGTGCGGTAGATGCGGTTCCCACCAGGATTGCGGCGTACACGGGGACGGCAATTCGAAGTGCCGGTTCGAGCCCGGTCCAGGCATACGACACAAGAGCGATCCCGGCGACGGTGTAGGAGCACAGAAACCATGGCCGCCTTCGCATCTCCCGAAAAGCGCCGTGCGAGAGAAAGAATCGGATGAAACAGAGGTGACCGATCGCGAAGGCTGCCATCCCGATGACGAATGTGGAGTCCCAGATCAGGAACAGGTCTCCGAAAGCGCAGGCAATCAACGCAGCAGCAACAATTCTCGGTCCACGATGACCGACAACCCAGGCAGCCAGAATCGGCGAGAGCATGACCTTGGTGATCCCGTCCCAGGGCTCAGCATCAGCGGCATTCAGGATCAGATGAATTATCGCTACCGCGGAAAACCCTACGAACCAGGGCGACCGGATGATGCTGGTCAGTCCGGCAGAACGATCGGATTCACGCATCGGCTCAGTGTACGAAGTCCGCTGCACGCTCGGCGAGGTCGAGCGCCGGCTGGGGGAGTATGCCGAGGATGAGCGTGACACCGGCGCCGAGGCCGATCACACTGCTGGTCAGTGCACTCGAAACAACGACGGTCGGAGCGTCCGCGGCCGATTCGGTGAAGAACATCAACACGATCACTCGCACGTAGAAGTACGCGGCGATTGCGCTGCACAGGACGCCGACGATCACCAGAGGTGCGGCGCCACCCTCGGCAGCCGCGCTGAACACCGCGAACTTTCCGATGAACCCACTGGTCAACGGAATCCCGGCGAAAGCCAACAGGAACAGCGCAAACACAACCCCGACCAGTGGTGAGCGCCGGCCCAATCCGGCCCAGCGCGTCAGCGTCGCGACCTCACCGTCTGCGTCCCGAACCAGACTCACGACGGCGAACGCGCCCACTGTGCTGAATCCGTAAGCCAGAAGATAGAACATCGCCGACGCGAGGCCGGCGTCCGAATCCGCAACCACTGCGGTCAGAATGAATCCGGTGTGTGCGATGGCCGAATACGCCAGCATCCGCTTCATATCGGTCTGCGTCACGGCGACGATCGATCCGACAACCATCGTGAGAATCGCGACCGCCCACATCAGCGGACGCCAGTTCACGTATTCGTTGGGCAGGGCCACGTAGAAGACACGAAGGATGGCGCCGAATGCGGCGATCTTGGTCGCCGTCGCCATGAAACTGGTGATCGGCGTCGGCGCCCCTTGATAGACGTCGGGAATCCACGAATGGAACGGCACGGCACCCACTTTGAACAGCAATCCCACCGCCACGAGTGCTGTCCCGAGCCACAGGAAGGCATCGGTCCCCGACCCGATGCGTGCTGCGTCGGCGATACCGGAGAGAGTGACCGTCCCGGCATAGCCGTACAGCAACGCGATTCCGAAAACGAAGAACGCCGACGAAAATGCCCCGAGCAGAAAGTACTTGAGCGCAGCTTCCTGGGAGAGTAGGCGACGTCGACGTGCCAGCCCGCACAGGAGGTAGAGAGGCAGTGAGAACACCTCGAGCGCAACGAACATCGTCAGCAGATCGTTCGACGCGGGAAAAAGGAGCATGCCGCCGACCGCGAAGAGGGTGAGCGGAAAGACTTCGGTCTGGGCGATACCGACCTTGACTGCTTCTTGTTCCGCAACGCTTCCCGGGACGCTCGACGCTTGAGGAGTGAAACTGCCGAGCGCGTCGTGTTGCGCGATCACCTCGGCGGTGTTGCCCGATCCACGTTCGGCGATCAGCAGTACTGCGGGGATCGACACGAGAAGGATGGTCGCCTGCAGGAAGAGCGTCGGACCGTCGACCGCTACCGAACCCATCATCGCCGTCGACCGCGTACCGGCCAGCAGAAGCACTGCCACGAATGCGGCCGCCAAACCTGCGACACCGAGGACGAGTTGCACGGGGTATCGAATACGCCTGGGCGCGAACGCTTCGATGAGTACCCCGAGCACCGCCACACCGAACACGATCAACATCGGCGAGAGCAGGCTGTATTCGATACTGGGTGACGCCGTACCGGCTGAACCGAGAACGGTCACGTCGGTGAAGGAACTCATTTGTGGGCACCTCCTTCGTGGTCGGCGACAAGCGGTGTCGGCGCCTCGTCGACGACCGTGTGGCTCACTGCAGGAGTGATGACGTCCAAGGCAGGCTTGGGGTAGATGCCGAGTAGCAGCAGGAGAGCGATCAGAGGGGCGACCACCACGAGTTCACGTCGCGCGAGGTCGCGGATCGTTCCCTGCCCTTCCTTCACTGGTCCGCCCATCATTCGCTGATAGAGCCAGAGTATGTAGATCGCGGACAGCACGAGCGCAGCAGTCGCCGCGATGGCAGCGACGTGATAGCGCGAGTACGTTCCGACGAGCACCAGGAATTCACTGATGAACGGAGCCAGACCCGGCAGCGACAGCGTTGCCAGGCCCGCAACGAGGAATGTACCGGCCAGGACGGGTGCGACTTTCTGAACGCCGCCGTAGGCTGCGATCGATCGCGTACCCCGCTGTGAGACCAGGAATCCCGCGATCAAGAACAGTGCCGCCGTCGAGACACCGTGGTTGACCATGTACAGCGCGGAACCGGCCTGGCTCTGGCTGGTCATCGCGAAGATACCGAGAATGATGAAGCCGAAGTGTGAAATCGACGTGTAGGCGATCAGGCGCATGACGTCTGTCTGCGCGATAGCCAGTATCGCGCCGTAGACGATACCGATCACAGCTAGCGTGATGATCCACGGTGCAAAGGTCGACGACGACTCCGGGAACAGTTGCAGGCAGTAGCGAATCATCGCGAACGTGCCCACCTTGTCCACGACCGCCATCATCAACACCGCTGTCGACGGAGTCGATTCCACCGCGGAGTCCGGCAACCAACTGTGTAGCGGCCAGAGCGGTGCTTTCACCGCGAACGCGAACATGAATCCGAGGAACAATGCGTTGAGCACCCCGGGTCCCACACCGAGTTCACCGCTGTTTGCCGCTGAGGCGATCGCCCGGAAATCGAAAGTGCCGCTGGTGAAGGGACTCTCGTCGCGGGTGGTGACCACGTACAGGCCGATGACCGCAGCGAGCATGACCAGGCCGCCGAGGAGGTTGTAGAGCAGAAACTTCACCGCGGCGCGAGATCTACCCACTCCACCGAACCCGCCGATGAGGAAATACATCGGTATCAGCATCGCCTCGAAAAAGATGTAGAACAGGAGAATGTCCAAGGCGCTGAACGAAATCATCACCATGGACTCGACAACAAGGATCAGAGCGAAATAGGTGTGCGGCATCCGTTTGGGTGATGCCGGGTCTGCGGGGACGTCGTTCCAGCCGGCGATCAGAAGCAGTGGGACCAGCACGGCGGTCAGGAGAACCAGAACGAGGGCGATGCCGTCGAGTCCGAGTGTGTAGGTCGTACCGAATGCCGGTATCCAGCTGTGACTTTCGACGAACTGAAACTGATCGCCGCCGCGATCGAACGCAACTCCGAGACCTGCGGCGACCACCAGAACCGCCGCGGAGACAGCGAACGCGAGGGACTTCGCAAATTGGTACGACCGTGCCGGCAGAGCGAGGACAACACCAGCTCCGATGAGCGGAAGCAGCCAGAGCACCGTCAAGGCGGGGAAGCCGGCATTGGTCACAGAGTCGCTCACCGCTGCTTCGATCACCACAGTTTCGATCACCACAGTGTCACCGCCATCATTGTCGCGACCACGAGTGTTGCTCCGACAAACATCACCAGCGCGTACGAACGAACGAACCCGGTCTGCAATCTCCGCGTGAGCGCGGACAACCCGGTGACGACCACCGCAAAGCTGCCTACGACGCCGCCGATTCCCTTGGTGTCGACCACTTCCAACGACTTGGTGAGTTGTTGTCCCGGCTTCATGAACACCGTCTCGTTGAAGGCGTCACCGTACAGATCGTGGCGAGCCGCAACGGTCAACGGTGAAACCGGAGTCGGTGCCACCAGTGGAATCTCCCGGGTGGCGTACTCGCGATAAGCAATCGCGATGCCGGCGGCAACTGCGAGCAGTGCCAGCGCGGTGATCGACCATGCGGGTATCGGCGGTTCGACGTGATGGGAGCCGACAACCGGTTCGAGCCAGTTCTGCAAGCTGGACCCGATGGTCAGGAGCAGGCCGGCGCCGACGGACCCCACCGCCAAGATGATCATCGGTGACGTCATCACCGCCGGAGATTCGTGAGGTTTCTGGTTCTCCCAGCGGGCCTTCCCGAAGAAGGTCATCAGCATCACGCGGGTCATGTAGAAGGCAGTGAGCGCCGCACCCAAGAGCGTGACAATGCCCAGCACCACCCCCTTGACGCCACCCTCGCCGATTGCAACCTCGATGATCTTGTCCTTGGAGAAGAACCCGGCAAACGGCGGAACACCGATGATGGCAAGGTAACCGAGCCCGAACGTGACAAAAGTCAGTGGCATGAACGCTCGGAGTCCGCCGTAGCGCCGCATGTCGGTTTCGTCGTTCATCGCGTGCATCACGGAGCCTGCGCCGAGGAACAGGCCCGCCTTGAAGAATCCGTGGGTGATCAGATGAAGGATTGCGAAGGCGTATCCGGCTGGTCCGAGTCCCGCGGCCAGGACCATGTAACCGATCTGACTCATGGTCGACGCCGCGAGGGCCTTCTTGATGTCGTCCTTCGCGCAGCCGATGACTGCACCGAACAAGAGCGTCACCGCACCGACGATGACAACCACGAGCTGAGCGTCGGGTGCGAGATCGAAGATCGGATTGGAGCGCACGATCAGGTACACACCGGCAGTGACCATCGTGGCAGCATGAATCAGGGCCGATACGGGGGTGGGGCCCTCCATTGCGTCGCCGAGCCACGACTGCAGCGGCACCTGGGCGGACTTCGCGCACGCAGCGAGGAGGAGCATGAGACCGATCGCCGTCAGGACACCTTCGCTTGCGCCGGACGCGTCGGCGAAGACGTTGCTGAACGAGAGCGAGCCGAAGGTGCTGAACATCAACATCATTGCGATCATCAATCCGATGTCGCCCACCCGATTGACGACAAAAGCCTTTTTGGCGGCCGTCGCCGCCGACGGCTTGTGCTGCCAGAATCCGATGAGCAGGTATGACGCCAAACCGACGCCTTCCCAGCCGACGTAGAGTCCGAGGAAGTTGTCGGCGAGCACGAGGAGCAGCATCGCAGCGAGGAAAAGATTGAGGTACGCGAAGAACTTACGACGCTCGGGGTCGTGCGCCGTGTAGCCGACCGAGTAGATGTGGATCAGTGAACCTACACCGGTGATGAGCAGAACGAAACACGTCGACAGTTGGTCCAGCTGCAGTCCGAACTCGACCTGAAGACTGTCGACCGGGACCCAATTGAACAGGTGCTCGGTGACGGTGCGGTCGGCGGTGTCGCGGCCGAGCATGGCGATGAAAAACACCACTGCGACGACAAACGACGCGAGAGCCATGACGCAGGCGAGTAGGTGACCCCACGCGTTCGTGCGACGACCGGCCAGCAAAAGGACAGCGGCGCCGCACAGCGGCAGAGCGGGGAGCAACCAGATGGCGGACGTGATTCCTCCTGACATGTCAGTACTTCAGCAGGTCTGCGTCGTCGACGGATACAGAACGCCGAGATCGGAAGGTGATCATGATGATTGCCAGACCGACGACCACTTCGGCCGCAGCGACCACCATCGTGAAGAAGGCGAAGATCTGGCCGTCCAGATTGCCGTGCATGCGCGCGAAGGTCACGAACGCCAGGTTGGCGGCGTTGAGCATCAATTCGATACACATGAACACCACGATGGCGTTGCGGCGCAAGAGGACTCCCGCGGCCCCGATGGTGAACAACAGGACGGACAGATACAGGTAGTTCTCGGGATTCATCGCTGAGACTCCTCACCGGCACTCGGATCCGGGGATCGCGGAGTGAGCGCGCTGCTGACAGAGAGGGGCGAGAACGATCCGTCCGGCAACAAGGCCGGCATGTCCACCGCGTTGTGACGTGCGTACACACCGGGACTCGGGAGTGGAGTGGCGGAGCCCTTTTCGGGATTGCTCTCATCACTGCCCAGGTACGTGAACCGTTGCTGCGAGAGTTCGCGTTGGCTGAGCGTGGCTCCGATCTTCTCCCGGTGCGCGAGCATCATGGCGCCCAGTGTCGCCGTGATCAGTAGTGCTCCGGTCAGTTCGAAGGCCCAGACGTAGCGGATGAAGATGAGATCGGCGAGAGCGTCGATGTTGCCCTGGTCGAGTCCGGTGAAACCGGTGAAGCCCGAGATCGACGCATTTCCGAGTCCGCCGATGAGCAGCAACCCGAAGCCGACGCCGATCACGATCGCGCTGACTCGTTGTCCCCGTAGTGTTTCGACCAAGGAATCCGAAGAATCGACGCCCACGAGCATCAGGACGAACAAGAACAACATCATCACCGCGCCGGTGTAGACGACGATCTGGACGACACCCAGGAACAGCGCGCCCTGCACGATGTAGAACACGGCCAGGATGATCATCGTCATCGCAAGGAAGAGCGCAGAGTAGACGGCCTTGGGGGCGGCGACGACACCCAAAGCGCTGATCACCGCAAGGGTTCCGAGGATCCAGAATTGCACCGCCTCGCCGGTGGAGGTCGATGTCATCGTTCCCTCCGCCAGGATCGTGGTCGTGACCGCCCCGATCATTTCTCGGTCTCCGGGTTCGTCTCTTGCTCGGGTGCCGCTTGTTCGGGTGCTGCTGCGATGTCGCCGCGGTAGTAGTCGTCCTGAGTTGTGCCGGGACGCAGCGCGTGTGGTGGCGCTGCCATGTCGGGTTTCAGGGGCGCGAGCAGTTGGTCTTTCTCGTAGATCAACCCAGCTCGGTTATCGTCGGCCATTTCGTATTCGTTGGTCATCGTGAGGGCCCGAGTGGGGCAGGCCTCGACGCAGAGGCCGCAGCCGATGCACCGCAGGTAGTTGATCTGATACACCTGCCCGTAGCGCTCACCGGGGGAGAACCGTTCTTCTTCGGTGTTGTCAGCGCCCTCGACATAGATCGCATCGGCGGGGCAGGCCCAGGCACACAGCTCGCAACCGATGCACTTCTCGAGTCCGTCCGCATACCGGTTGAGTTGATGGCGACCGTGGTATCCGGGCGCGGTGGGGCGCTTCTCCTCCGGATAGAACTCGGTCTCGGGTTTCTTGAACATGGTCGAGAGCGTCACTCCGAAACCCGCGATAGGTCCGAGGAAATCAGGCATGGGAGTCCTCCGATGTGTCGGAAACATCTGTGCGCCGCGGCGGTGGCACGTTCTGACCCGGCAGTTTTCGGGCCGGCAGTGATTGACCTGGGAGCGGTGGAACCGGGAAGCCACCCGACAGACCATCGAAAGGCAGGAGCTCCGAATCGGGCACCGACGAGGCGGTTCGGCGTCGGCCGCGGTAAGTCCCGGCCAACACCGTCAAAAGTCCAGCTCCGAGAACCAGTGCGACGCAGAGGAGTACGAGCCACGTGTTGTAGCCCTCGTTGCGGAACGCACGAACGGTCGCGATCACCATCACCCACACCAAGGCTGCGGGGATCAGAATCTTCCAGCCGAGATTCATGAACTGGTCGTAGCGCAACCGCGGAAGGGTGCTGCGCAACCAGATGAAGACGAAGAGGAAGCCCCACACTTTGGCGACGAACCACAGCACGGGCCACCAACCGGAATTTGCGCCGTCCCACAGGTTGAAGGGGAACGGTGCGTGCCACCCGCCCAGAAACAGCGTCGTGGCCAGAGCGGACACCGTCACCATGTTCACGTACTCGGCCAGCATGAACATCGCGAATTTGAGTGAGGAGTACTCGGTGTGGAACCCGCCAACCAGCTCACCTTCGGCCTCGGGAAGGTCGAAAGGGGCTCGGTTGGTTTCGCCGACCATCGCTGTCACGTAGATCAGGAACGAGGGCAGCAGAAGAAAGATGTACCAGGCACCCTGTTGGGCGCTGACGATGCCGGACGTGGACATCGTTCCGGCGTAGAGGAAGACGGCGGCAAAGGACAACCCCATCGCCACCTCGTAGGAGATGACCTGCGCGGTCGATCGAAGTGCGCCCAGTAGTGGATACGTCGATCCCGAAGACCAACCGGCAAGCACGATGCCGTACACACCGATCGAGGTCACGGCCAGGATGTAGAGAACGCCGACCGGCAGATCGGTCAGTTGCAGAGGTGACCGGGTTCCGAAGATCGACACCTGCGGACCGAACGGAATGACGGCAAACGCCATGAACGCCGGGACGACCGCGATCACGGGCGCGAGCAGATAAATCGGCTTGTCGGCGCCGGTCGGCGTGATGCCTTCCTTGAGGGCGAGCTTGATTCCGTCAGCGAGACTCTGGAGCATTCCGCGGGGTCCGACGCGGTTCGGTCCGACACGCATCTGCATGCGCGCCATCACTTTTCGTTCCGCGTAAATCGCCACCAGCGGGGTGAGTACGAGAAACACGAAGATGGCGAGCGCCTTGCCGATCACCAACCACCACGGGTCGTGCCCGAACGCCGACAGGTCGACCGGAGCGGCGACGCTCACGTACTCGTGGGCGGTCATTGCGTTCCCGCCTTCGCGATCTTCACGACAGATCCCGCGGTGGCGCAGAGTGTTTCGTAGACGGTGCTACCCGGTGAATTGAGCGGCAACCAGACAGTTCGAGGTGGTAGTTCGGTGATTTCCAACGGCAAAGTGACGGTGCCGGATTCAGTCGACACGGCAACCTGATCACCGTTATCGGCTTCGATCTCGGCGGCGGTCTCGGCCGACAAACGCACGAGGGGGGATCGAGCAGTACCGGCCAGGTTGGGTTCGCCGTCCTGCAAACGACCATTGTCGAGCAACATCCGCCAACTCGACAACACCGCTTCGCCTTGCGCCGGTGACGGCACGGTTGCTGCCGGTACCTGGGGTGGGGTGGAGCGCGATCCGGACCATGCTCCGAGGCGGTGTATCTCTGCGCGCGCAGAAGCTGCGTCGGGCAGGCCAAGATCGATACCCATCTCGGCTGCGATCGCGTGGAGAACGCGCTGATCGGGCATTACGCCTGTTGTTCTCAATGCCGTGTCGAACACACGCTCGCGGCCTTCCCAGTCGAGGAAGATTCCGGGCTTCTCGGCGACCGGTGCCACCGGGAAGACGACGTCGGCGAGTTCGGTGACTTCGCTGTGACGGATTTCCAAGCTCACCACGAATCCGGCGGCTTCGATCGCGGCGCGTGCCTTCGCCGGGTTCGGTAGGTCACTCAACTCGACGCCGCCGATCAGTAGCGCAGCAGTCGTCTGCCCCGAATCCAGGAGGCTCGTGGTATCGCGACCGTCGGACGTCGGGATGGGGGCGTCCCACACCGATTCCACCTCTCGACGTGCCATCGCGTCCGCAACGAGGCGTCCACCGGGAAGCAGTCCCGGTAGGGCGCCGGCCTCGACGGCGCCGCGATCACCAGCGCGGCGTGGGACCCAAGCAAGAGAAGCTCCCGTCGCTTCGGCGAGACGGACCGCGGCCGAGAAGCCGCCCGCCACCTCACCGAGTCGTTCGCCCAACAGGATCACCGCACCGGGCCGTCGGAGAAGCTGACCCTCCGCACTTTCCAGGCGGGCCAACGAATCCATCAGAGCTGCTTCACTTCCGGGAACGGTCCGAAGCAAAGTGCCGCCCATCTTCTGCAGGCCCCGAGTAGCGAATGGCGCGCAGGAGAGCACGGTTGTCTTGCCGAAACGAGTGGCTTTGCGTAGCCGCAGGAAGATGATCGGTGACTCCTCCTCGGGCTCGAGAGCTACCAGCAATGCAGTCGGGGCAGATTCGAGATCCTGGTACGTCACCGACTCTTCGAGCGTGCGGCCCGCGAGGTGAGCTGAGAGGAAACCGCTCTCTTCGGCCGAATGAGAACGGATTCGGAAGTCGATGTTGTTGGTAGTGAGAGCAACTCGCGCGAACTTGCTGTAGGCGTAGGCGTCCTCCCGGGTCGAGCGCCCACCGACGAGTACGCCTGCGTCACCGCGGGCCTGCGCGAAGGATCGCGCAACGAGGTCGAGTGCCATGGGCCACGACGCCGGAATCAATTCGCCGTCAGCGTTGCGGATGAGGGGAGTGGTGATCCGGTCACCTTGGGTCGTGTACGTGAAAGCGAAACGGCCCTTGTCGCAGTTCCACTCCTCGTTGACGTCGGGGTCGTCCCCGGCGAGGCGACGAAGAACCTTGCCGCGACGGTGGTCGGTGCGCTGGGCACATCCGTCGGCGCAGTGTTCACACACGCTGGGGCTGGACACCAGATCGAACGGTCGCGCCCGGAATCGGTATGCCGTACTGGTGAGCGCACCGACCGGGCAAACCTGGATGGTGTTGCCCGAGAAGTAGGACTCGAAGGGCTCGTTGGCGTAGATCCCGACCTGTTGAAGCGCGCCGCGCTCGAGGAGCTCGATGAACGGGTCGCCGGCGATCTGACTCGAGAATCGCGTGCATCTGGCGCACAGGACACAACGCTCGCGGTCGAGGAGGATCTCGGACGAGAGGGGGATGGGCTTGGGGTAGGTTCTTTTCTCCTCGCCGAACCGGGATTCGGTGCGACCGGTCGACATCGCCTGGTTCTGGAGCGGACACTCGCCGCCCTTGTCGCACACGGGGCAGTCCAGAGGGTGGTTGATGAGCAGGAGTTCCATCACCCCGCGTTGGGCCTTCTCGGCCACAGGCGACGTGAGCTGTGTGGTGACCACCATTCCGTCCGCAACCGGTGTCGTGCAGGACGCCACCGGCTTGCGCTGACCTTCGACTTCCACGATGCACTGACGGCAAGCACCGACCGGATCCAGAAGGGGATGATCGCAGAACCGCGGAATCTGGGTGCCGATCATTTCCGCAGCGCGAATGATCAACGTGCCCTTGGGTACCTGGAGTTCGCGGCCGTCGACGGTGAGAGTGACGAGATCGGTCGGCGGTGCCGCATCGGCTCCGGTGGTGGC
>Ga0153995_1000206_pt1 | contig 12124 bp, 15 predicted proteins | sample TSNC079MetaG_FD_104678 | JGI IMG/M metagenome (GOLD analysis project Ga0153995, IMG submission 104678) | Attine ant fungus gardens microbial communities from North Carolina, USA - TSNC079 MetaG | ecosystem: Host-associated > Fungi > Mycelium > Unclassified | place: USA: North Carolina, Lumber... | reverse complement strand
CCATCAAAAGTGAAGAAACCCAAGGAGCGAGATCGCAAGGAGAAAACACAACCCTCTCCCGGTGAACGACTCAAGATCGTCGTCCGTCGCTTACCATCCAACTTGCCCGAAGACATTTTCTGGCATAGTGTCTCGAACTGGGTCACAAATGATTCGGTCTCATGGAAGGCCTACTATCCCGGAAAACCCAAGAAGCGGTATGCTCCCATGGTCAGGCAGGGAAGGGAAACTAATAACTTACATCAGAATGAACAAGGAAAACATTTCTTCGCGTGCCTACATCGCTTTCAAAACACAGGAGCAAGTGGCTATATTCGGTCGTGAATATGATGGCCATAAATTCATTGATAAAGCTGGTGGAGTGCTGATACGAGCTCCAAAGCCTGTATATTATAATCTGATCATTAGGACCAGGGAATGAAAACTTCGCTGTAGTCGAGTATGCTCCATATCAGAAGATACCGGGAGAGAAGAAGAAATCAGACACTCGTCACGCAACCATTGAGAAAGGTATTCAGCCTTGCAAAAGTAGGAACTCGCCTTGATCCTCTCCTGTAGATGAGGATTTTATCTCGTTCATCAAGTCTCTGAATACTACCTCCGCAACAGAGCCTCTTTCCCTCGAGACTCTAAGTGGGTTGTCATTATCCCCCCTCCCCCTGTGCTTTTGTGACAAAACACTGATGATGAGCTTTAAGTCGCTTCCACTCGGCCTCCTTCCCCTCCCAAGATGACACCTCTTCTTGAAGCGCTCAAAGCGGAGAAGATCGCTCGACGAGATGCAAATGCTATTATCCGAAATCATCCCCACTACAAGGATATATTGACGGTCTCAAATCCTCCGGGCAGCTCTTTGAAAAAAACAACTCGGGCGGAAGCCACTACAGTGAAGAAGACGAAGAAAGAACCCGCTGTCACACCGTCGTCTTCTAAACCCGTTCAACAGAATCAAACAAAATTGAGCCTGAATTCCTCCCATGCTGTCGGGAACACCGTTTCGTCGCCACTCGTCAAACCTACTCCACCAGTGTCTATTCGCTCAAGTCGCAACAGACATGCAGCGAAAGCTTCCAAAGAAGCAGTTCAACAAGGGGCATTACCCACAACAACTGCTGCTCCTTCTGCTCTACTTGCACCCGAAGAAGCCACATCGAATGCTGCTGTACTCACGAAACGTGGAAGACTCGGATTAGGTTTGAGGCACTTTGAGGCCGCCCTAAGTGGTGTCGGCGTTACCACAGGCGAACAGAAGCGCGGGGAAAAAAGTAAAGATGCTTTTACTCCAATGGCATCGTCGACTGCCGCAGGTCCCGATGCAAACAGCGCTGGCATGCTTGCTGCACCTGTGGCACCGCATGGTGAGGGGGGTCGTGGTGGGAGGCGTGGAGGAGGAGGTAGAGGCAAAGGGAGAGGAGGACAGGGACCTTCCCGTATTGGATAGTCTATCTTCATTCAAGGTGAGACGGCATTCTTGAAAATGGTACCTTTTTGTTCCGATGAAATATGTATGTTTTGTATGTTTTGTGTATTGAAAAGTGTGTCAGAGATTCAATGGAAAGACTTGGTATGCGAGAGGAAAGCAGGGAGAGAACAGGTCAGTGGGGAGGGTGGAGGTGGATGAGGATACCGAGAGGTTCTGTAAGAAAATGCTCGAGGTGTCAGAGCTGGATGCAAGTGATAAGGGCGGTATTGTACCTCGTGTGATAATTGACAATGGGTTGTAGTGTACTGGAGCTGAGGACGAGGTCTGGCTCGAGGATTGAAAAAAAGTAGTGAGGACTAGCATTTCAAGCAGAGCGAAATCAGTGTGTAAATGTGAAATACATCGATGGAGGAGGGACTGTGGCTAAGGGGTAGCATATTCTCATTGGCAATCAGAGTCCACAAAACAATGCTTTTCTTCTCGTATGTTTCTCTATCATCTAATTGGGTACTCAAATTCTACAGGAGTCCGAACAAAACTGCAACAGACGCAGTGACATTCATGTTGAAGTCAGCGTGTACATTCTTAGAGTGCTATCTATAGCGCTTAGATCATTTTTCGTCTCTTCGTCATTACTATTGCACTACTCTCTCTATGTATATAAAGGTTTGCTTTCTATAATGAATATACAGCTTCGCCTTTGCCTCTAATCACTACAACTTAAGGTCTATCCAGGTGAGTCTGCTGGTGCACTACACCACTACGCGATGCTCGCTGAATCCCCTTGCACGATTCATTTATTTCACTCCCAGACAACCCATCAATCGATCAGCTGTCCCTCCCAACCGAGGCAATGTGAGCTCGGACGCCCTCGAAATCCTTCCACTGCTTCAAGTCTCTCAGTTCTCGGATGGACCAGATGAAATCAGAGTTATTTAACCATTAGTGCCGACACCATGAAATTTCTCTAAGGTTTCAAACTACAATACTGCCTCGTTTACAATCGTTCCTACATCCCCACAGTCATCGTCCGACGCAGGTCAAGACATTTAGTATGAGAACCCATCGTGGCGAATGCGTCTAACCGGCGAGACGAACCTCAGTTTCGAGTGTTGAAATTTGCAAACTTATCCCCCTATGAAAAAGTTTTATGGTCAGTTAACGAATTACCCACAAAGGATGGACCAAGTCCTCAAGGGTTTGACGTTGGAGATTGCCGATCTCGATCAGCAAGAAGCAAGGGAAGGAATGCAAGGCGCCGAGGGCGATGATCCAACTTTCATGACCCAGGGAACTAATTAGAACATCTGGCCATTCTGTTCGTCCAGCCTCCTTAAGTGCGCCCTTGTTGAAGGTCGCTGCAATGGTGTCAACCTGACTTCCCAGTGATCTTCAATTCCGGCTCTCTCGGTCTATAACACACATAACCCTCATTTTCAGGACACCCGTGTCTACAGCACGTATTTGGAACCTGCCTGTCAGAGGCAGGTGGCATCACGCCCTCTTTATAGAGTAAAAAATACCGAGGTCTGTATCTCAATTTGATTGATCTCTTTCTCTTTAGCATTTCAATACTGGAGCCATATTTATATTATCCACTGCCAAATGCGTTATGCTACTATATTCATGATCAGAAATACCGAGATTGGGGCTCATGACAGCACAAAGTCATAGTAATTACCACGTGGTGGAGCAAGTAAATCTGATCATCGAGTCGAGTTCCAGGGTTCAATTTCTTGACTAGCAAAGAAGCTGGCGACAGCACCCCCAAGATTGTAAGTTGTCTTAACATCTCAGATTATTGGCTCATGATATTGGCTGGAGATGAGAGGCCTGAACCTTGATTATACAAACGACGTTAGAAAAAATTGAGCAATTGGCTGGGAATATATGCCTTGCAATGTTTATCAGGTGGAGTACAACATTCTGATGGACAATGACCAGCATCTCTTGCATGTCTTCTCGAACATCAGAAGGTGCTAAGCTGACAGTGATCGATAGTTGCGTTTGGTTGCCTAGTGTTGATGGTGTAAGGCATGAATTGCAAAGAGCATGACACTGTCAAAGTCGCCTGGATTTTCCAATACATCACTAGAGAATCTGACGAAAGTACTTCTTTCTCCTTCTTCCTCGATGCACTCCTCTTATTCACGTGGGCGGAGAAAATGGATCCGTGTGACTCTTTACCGAATCGATACACCAGTCTGGAGTTACGTCGAGGATATGATCCTTTCTGGATTCTCAAACATCTCAAATAAAAATACTGGAGACATCGCATTGGGCTCGCCGTTTGGCACAGGTCATAACACCCCAGTTCAAGATATCGAGGAGATGCTGACCTTTTTTGGAGGCACTGACTGTTCAAGAATGGATTTATCGAATTCACCAACGGTGTAATCTAGACTCATGAAATGAGGACTAGATTCTGACCCAATGAGCAAATGTTTCAAAGGAGTTCCCAGTCCTAGTTAGGTCATTACTTTCCTATATGTGCCATTTTTACATGACGGATTCGCACCCCATTCCAAACTACGCCCACAACTTAGATCACTAGTTTCACGATCCAAGCCTCTTTTATTTCAATTGGCCAAGATAATCCGATCCAAGTTTTCACCGAGCTTATGTGTTCCTGTTCTAAACCGCCAAGATTGTGGCATTCATACTTCTTTTTTTTCCCCTTTGCGTGCATTATGATTACTAACGGTTCCTGTCAAAGTGCATTTCTCAAGTCCCATAGCAGGGCTGTGAAAGGTGGTAAAAGTAAACATCGCTTCTGAGCTCCGCATAGGATCTGGTGAACGTATTGTTTGGTCACTTAGTCTCTCGACAAGCCAAGGATAGGAAGATAGGACAAGACTTGGGAAGCAGGTCATACATGATTGCTGTTGCCATTGCTACCGAACTTCTCGGTTCCATTAAGAAATGTGTGCTACAAATCTGACCGTTTGATCAGCCAAAAAAGTCTCCAAACCTTAGTTGTTCAAGACGCGGGGGAGAGAGTTGAGTTGACAGGCTTCTTTGATTGACTGAACTAGGTAATCTCGGTGGCTAGCCAGGTTGTTTCCTTTGTGATCTTCTCGCTTGCGTTCTCATTTGAATGTTCAGACATTTGCGAAATATGGTGGCGTGGGTCACTACGTATTGTCTGAGAGGGAGCTATTCCGACTAACTATTGAGTATCGTCGACAGGAGTGACCATTTTGAAAAAGCCTGTCCTCGCCACTGTACAGTCGTTCCGAAATTATGTCCGGCCTTTTTCCTCTCAATTTGTTTTACCGCATTCACCTCAGGTTTATCTCACCCTCTTCCTCCGAGTTTTCTACGTGAAAAGCGGCATCTATACAAAACTAGATGTTTTTTGATGCCGAGAGTCGCACATGTTTTTAGATAACTCTCCACCAGTACTTCTGACGGTCCAAGACACTCCGAGAGCATTCCGAGGTTGAAGCGTTGTTTCTTGGAGATAAATACCACCGATGCAACGAATAATCCAATGATGAAATCTTATCTTGTGTCGCTATCTCTTGCCTGGCTGCTAAGTGCGGTAGCTGCTCACAGCATCTTTCAAGAATTGTATGTCAATGGGGTTTCGCAAGGACACTTGGTGGGAGTCCGGGTCCCTGACTACGATGGGGTATGTTGATGTTTAAAATACATTTCTACCAGATGGTGAAGGTCGGTTTTTTCAGCCTATAGTGGACGTCACTTCGAACGATATCATTTGCAACGGTGGAATTAACCCCTACCATCAACCCATTTCGCAGACGATTATTCCCGTTGCAGCTGGTACTCAGGTCACTGCTGAGTGGCACCATACTCTAAATGGTGCTGACCCTAGCGATCCGGCTGATCCAATTGATCCATCCCACCATGGCCCAGTATTAGCTTACTTGTGAGAGATTTTACCTTGGCTCAGAGTTTCCATTTTGAGAACATCCTGAAAATACAGAGCCCGAGTTGATAGTGCAAATCAGACGAATGTTACTGGATTGAACTGGTTCAAGATCTACCATGACGGCTATGCGGATGGAGTTTGGGCCGTCGACACGCTTATTCAAAACAAGGGGAAAGTCAGCCTTTCAATCCCGAGCTGTATCCCTGCGGGTCAGTATCTGCTGCGTGTTGAGATCATTGGTAATTACAACGGTTTATATGTGCTCACACTTCATCTGATCCTCGTATTGCAGCCTTGCATGCAGCCTCGAGTTACCCTGGTGCTCAATTCTATGTATGTTGGTGTAATGATATCTGAAGTGATGTTAACAAATACTCCAGATGGAGTGCGCTCAGCTTCAAATTACCGGAGGTGGAAGCACATCTCCTGCTACTGCCAGCTTCCCGGGTGCATACCATGGCAAGCCGAAAAGCTACTTGGGAATGGTGGACAACAGGCACTGACTGGCAGTTTCGTAAGGATCTGACCCGGGCATCACTATAAACATCTACACCAACCTCTCGGGTTACACTATACCAGGTCCTCCCGTGTTTAGCTGCAGTGGGGGAGGAGGAAGCTCGACAGCTGTCCCTCCCTCGAGTACCGTGATTTCTAGCACTATTGTCGCGCCCCCAACTACTACGCCGGCCACTGGGACCGGTACTGTTGCTCAATACGGACAATGTGGTGGCATTGGGTGAGTGGCTACAGGACAAAAAGGTTCTTTTCTAATGTTGGCATCAGTTGGACTGGAGGTACTGTCTGCGTGGCACCTTACACTTGCACGGAATTGAATGACTATGTAAGAATGATTCCGATGCTTGTGAGTAATGCTGACAAGTTCTTTAACAGTACAGTCAGTGTCTGTAAGATAGCAAGTTGATAGCAAGTTGTACAATTGTTTGATGCCAAGTGCAGTGTACAATCTATAAATAGACATTTACGTGAGCGGCGTACGATTAGATATTCGCCGGATTTTGCTGCTCGACGACCATGTTTAGCAGCAGCCCCAAAGGGATGCATGCTCTTCCAGTTGAGCTGCTGACTAGAGTGTTTGTTCTCGGTGCAGAAGTCGACGAAGAGACGCCATTCCTGCTGAGGCCGGACGAGAAGTACTATGCCATGCCGTCGACAGTCTTCCAGCTGACGGTGTCGCATGTCTGCCATCACTGGCGCCACGTTGCACTACAGACAGCGAGGCTCTGGACGACGCTGTGCTTCCGAGAGCGGTCGCATCTGCCTCGGGCTGCAGCATATCTGGAACGGTGCCGACGGAGCCCAAGTCGGCGGTTGGACATCGTAGTGGAGACTGTGGCGGGCAAGGAGCATGTGCAGGGAGTGACACTGTGCATGGCCGAGCTGTGTGCAGTCTTTGAGCTGATCTGTCCACATGTGCCGTTCTGGCGAGCCTTTCGTCTCAAAATCCGGGACGACACGTGCAAGCAAGTCGCCCGCAGGTATCTCGGAAATGCCCCTCCCGCCCCAAACCTCCAGACCCTCCAGCTGTATCATTTCGAGGACTTTCGTGTCGCACAGGACCTCTACATTGCCACCTACAGGCGCCCAGTTAGCATCTTCAGTAACTCCCTTCCAGCCCTCAGAAACATTTCTTTGATTGGCGTCAACCTGCCCTGGGACGCAAGTCCATACTTGCAGAACTTGCATACTCTGGAACTTGCCCTCCATTCAGATCACACACGTCCACCCTACGTCTACTGGGACAGAATGCTCCGCCTCAGTCCCCGCCTCCAACGCTTATTCCTCCACTATTCTGGCCCGAGGGCGGAGAACGGCACCGAAGACCTTGCCTGGACAACGCATGACTACTCCGGTTCTATTTCTGCACACGCGGAAGACACGGTGGACAAGTACAGTGGCAAGGGAAAAGCCAAACAGGCCTGCTTCGACAACCAAAACAAGGGCCGCGTCCTGCTCGAGTCCTTGTGGGAGCTGAGCTTGACCGACCTGGATCCAGATTATCTTTGTCGTGTCCTGCAACGCCTCCTGATGCCTAGCCTGAATAAGCTTAGTCTTCATCTGCCAGACCAGGGTTTCACCCCCTTTGTTCAGCTTATCGCGCCGCCGCCGCCGCTGCTGCACTTCAACGAGCAACAATTTACTGCTGCCATTCCTGTTCAGAACCCTGTGTCTGCCCAATTGCCTCCATCAGGCCTAGATCTTGCCTATTCTGGCTCTAGCCCTTCATCTACAGAACAAAGCTCAAATGTTTGGGCATCTTCCGCACAAACACCCCCAGAGACACCGTCATTTTCTGTTCATACTTCTCCAGCATCATCATCCAGTTCTTCGTCTGCTTCTTTGACGTCTCTCATCGAACCCACATTGTCCTCCATGTCCCCGTTGGCCATGACAGCAGCAAACCCAGTTTCAGCATCAGGGTCCTCTTCGATAACGTCCACCTCGCGGAACACGGACATCGGTTCTATTTCTGTCAATTCATTTGGACTGACATTGATTGACAGTTCATCACGACTACAAACTCATTCTGGATACTCACTCCTTCATTCTGCTCACTCAACAAGCCCACCTTCGGCTTCTTCCTCGTCTACAATCACCCCATATGACTGGCCGTTGCCGAGATTATCTGCGACCTTGCATACACTCATCATCACGGCCCTGGATTGTGATTTTAGCGCCTGGAGAATATTTATAGCTACACTGGAGGGTGTGAGGAACCTGGAAGTCTTTTTCCACAAGATTCGTTTTACAGGAATGCAGAGCGGGAAATGTGGCGGAGGACACGGGTATTTGGCGTACACAGTTTTGTTGGATCGTGTTAATGTGAGTTGTATGGTTGAACATACAGCGAGGACGAGAATTGTGTTGCCGGTACTGGAAAGATGTAAAATTGCAGGTTTGAATGGGATTTGTGTGACGCAGTTGGTTACTGGGCGGGAAAGGGGGAATATGTCACAACAGGTGGAATGGTTGGTTGCAGAGGATAAGGATAACCCGAGGGATGAAGTACTGGCTGATATCTTTGAGAATGGAGTTTGGATCGTAGAGGAGGGCAAGCGGGTGAAGGTCCAGAGAGCCATGGAGGACGAGGACGAAGAAGATGAAGGTGAAAGTGAAGTTGAGGATGTGAATGAGGTCACTCAGGATTACGATGAAGCGGCAGAAGGAGACACTGATTTCGATGTTGAAACAGTGGCTCTTGTTGTCCCCGCAGCAGGTGGGGATACGGGGGAAGAAATCGAGCAATCTTGGTCTTTGACGGAACAACACACTAATCGTCCCGACGTGCAATTCAATGCCACCAGCAACATTTATACAACTGGGACCAAGTATCGTGCGTCGAGCGTGGGTGGTAGTAGCACATCTTCAGGTTTAGCATCTGGAAACTCGGACGAGGGCTTTTCGTCGTCGTCTTCGAGTTCGACAAGTTCTAATGATGCACGCAAGGGTAGAACGAGGATAAGTGATGATCACCATGGCTAACTCGCGAGCAATCAGGATGACGGTTTGATAATGGTTTTGACGAGTGTACCAATGGGCATAAGCATGCGTATGGGTAACGAACCCTCTTTCCTTTCTGACTTCTTGGTTTCGTGCTCTCGCCTTTCGGCTCAGATTTGGCTTTGAGGACCTGTCTGAAAATCGTGCTGTAAGAGTTTGAGTATTTTCTTCGGACTGTTTTTAAGGGTTGGCTGGACGATCTGTGGTTTTGGATTGCGTACCTGTGTACTATTTCGGTATTCAGATCATCTATATATACCCCGTTTATTACAACTCGGTGAGACTGGGCCCAAGGATGCAGAGCTGAAGGTTTTGATAATGCCACAGATAGTAAGCCCTTCACTCTGGCGAAGTTTCTGGATAACATGTTGTTTGGGCCATACGAAATCAGTGAGGTGTCCTTCAGACTTGTGAGGTGACTTCTGAACCCCCCCTTGTTTCAAGACATTTGTATAATCAATTCAGGGCGCTCAATTGTTGACGTACTTGGGGAAGGTGATATACGACAATAATTTCCTCTATGAATCTGCATGATTCATAAATCGACAGAAGCCTGTCCCGTTCGTAGAGAGAGAATTTGACCAAAATCTCTGTCTTGGCAAGGCAGGCGCTATGCACCTGAATTGGCACTATAAGATTAAACAGAACATTACAACTGTAGTCTACCTACGTGATGGTGAGTAGTCCCAAAGCAATGTTTAAGACTCCTAGTCGGAAAACCACCCAACATTTCATGCTGTCGCCTCTCCCTCTTCAAACGATCTTACTTTATCTCTCTCGCTCTCCGAGGCCAATCTCTTGCGTACTTTCTCAGCTTGATGGTCCCAGTCAGTCCTAAGAGCCAACCAAGTGCCAAGCACCGCACAATACACCAGAGACACAGTCAACCCTGCCCAGACGCCAAGCAGACCCATGCCAGATTTGAACGCGAGAAGCATGCCCAGGGGTATACCAATGACATAGTAAGCACTAGAGTTGAGGACTGCACCGGTAAGTTGTTTGCCTTGTGCGCGGAGAATTCCACCGGCAACGGCAGCCGTGCCGTCAAATACTTGGAAAAGGGCACAAAGTGGAAGAATTGAGGAGACCATTGAAACTACATCTGAAAGACCATTCATTAAGGAAAAAAAAATACAGGTCATGCCAATTCTCAAGGAAAAGCATATTTGATCGTACCAGAGTCATCGTTGAAGATACGCGCCCACGATCTGCGAAACACAATAAACACAGTGCTATATGGTAGACCAGAAAAGTCAGTCATGTGGATTATTCAATTAGATAAGCACAAAAATCACACCTGGTGAAAACAGCGATAATAAGAGCGCAGATCAACGAAGAAACTGCGGCTGCACCAGCTCTTCGCGCTTTCTGTTCTCCAAGCAGGTTTCCAATTCTATTAAGAAGTATTAGAACTGGAATATGGACAAGGAGAAACACTCAACCGGACACAAGTAGCCACAGAGAGGGCAAAGGGGATTTGGAAGGTTGTCGAGGTGGAAACAATGAGAACGCTCTGAGTAGCGAGGGCAACGGGGCCAAGAAGACTAGCTCCAAGGGCAACTAGCTCCCATGCCCACCATTCGCTTGCAATTTGACCAACACCACTAATACTAAGTCGGACGAGCGTTCCCAAACCAGTAAATATTTTTCTGGAAAACGGGTGCCATGCTGTTTTTGGAACGAAGAAAATACCATAAATAATAGATAGGAGAGAGACGAGGTTGAAAGAAATGGCCGTCGCCAGGGGAGCACCAATGAAACCCAGTCTGATGGGTTCTGGACCCCAGACGAGGATGTAATTAAGGAAGGCATTTATAGGGGTAACGACCAGGAGAATACGGGTAGGAATCGAGAACAATTTTTGGGATTGGAAATACCGGCGACTGATACAATTGAAGGCGTAAGCAGGCAGACCGAGGGACACCCATCGCAAATAAACAGCAGCGAGATGTGCAACCTCTGGTTCCTGCCTGAGTGCGAGCAGGATAGACTCTGCATTGAACCAGATCACTAGTGTGGGCTTCGATGTAGTTCTTCAGACCTTCAAGGAGATCGAGACAAAGTAATTTACTCACGATCAAACAAGCAGCTATTACAACACCTGGATGGTTCAAATACAGATTGAGTTAGAGATCGCGGAGTCAATCTTTGTACGTACACATTCGTTGTGACCAAAGGCCCACAAGCCGGGGTTGAGCAGAAGTCCAGGCACTGGGAAGCAGAGTGTCGAGAGCGGATGCGAAACCCTGGATAATGCTGAAGCCAGAGACAGAGGCTGTCATAGACCCAAGGGAGATCGCGGCAAGAGCATTGGTCGAGAGGTGTCCGATGGATACAACAGGAGCAACAACTAATGTATATTCAAGTATGTGAGTGCTAGAGAAGTATCAGAATAAATGGCACGGTAAAATTGAAATTGCTTGCCCAAAAACAGGAAAAGCGTATCGAGAGAGAATTGGTAGTTCCTCCCTTATCATTCGAATGTAGCTTTCCTCACTAAAAGCGCCATAGTCGATAACAGGCTCCGCAACCTGAGGCACAGATGTGAGAAGTGGAGTAGTCTCAGAAACCAGAGTTTTTTGCAGAGAAAGACCATCATTATTGATGGGAGAACTGGGCCCAACATAGTCATTGGACTCTGAGGATTTTAGGTTGCTGTCATTGTCTTCAGTTACAGGTATGTCGTTATGCTGGGTATACTGAGAAACAAAGGCATAGTCCGAGGGCAAAGAGCCTGATACTTTGAAGTGTCGGCCACCAGAGGTCGAGTCCATGGAAGTAAAGGTAGTTGTCGGAGTTAAATGTATATAACACACCGATGTCACGATCTGCTATAGATGTCTCAAAAAAATATGGATGATATTCCCGGCAGTCTAACCTGTGTACGATTCTCCCAGAATGCTCCGTGCCGAGATGCCGGACCCGATTTTAGGGGCTCCCTAGCTTGCAGATTTCCCTAGAGATATACTATATCCGAAAGTTTTCTTGGATGGAGACGAAGAAAGATTCGCCAGTTTACAGTTTATTTTGCTGACCCTCTATCATGAAGAACTTCCCAACGATAATGCAAGTCAAAGACAGTGGGAAGCTGAAAATATTGGATATGTCTTTTTTTGGATCAACAATTTGTTACTCTGTCGCAGTCCATATGTCTTTCAATAACTCCTATCAAATGAGAGAAACTTTAACTTTGAATTATGAACATCGACAAGTAGTGAATTCATGGTTTGTTTCAACAGGTCACGTCATGTGAGTCATGTGACGCCTTGATCTCGTACCCTGGCGCT
>Ga0153995_1000205_pt1 | contig 12155 bp, 10 predicted proteins | sample TSNC079MetaG_FD_104678 | JGI IMG/M metagenome (GOLD analysis project Ga0153995, IMG submission 104678) | Attine ant fungus gardens microbial communities from North Carolina, USA - TSNC079 MetaG | ecosystem: Host-associated > Fungi > Mycelium > Unclassified | place: USA: North Carolina, Lumber... | reverse complement strand
GAAAAAGAAACTCAAAAACGTCAAAGCACGCGACATCATGGACCGCGCCGGCGTTCTACGACCCGACGGGCAACCCAAAAAGGCCACCATCCGAGTCCGCGGGGGAGTGTCCGTCCGCAACGGTTCCGAAGAAGGTTACGACTATCGAGTGCGTACCCTCGACTTCGCGAACTCCGACAGCCCCTTCAGTCTCGACGAAACGCGAGAACTTGCCATGGCTTTGGCCAACGACGATCATGCCCGGGTGGTTGCCATCCTCGAACGTCACGCAACGATGGATTACCCTGAAAACAAGGGATTCGACCAGTACGGCGACACTTTCGGATTTCACTTCGATTCCATCGAATCCGTCCACATCGACTGGACATAGAACTGCCCTACCCTCGACGCACCGGGCAGGACCAGGCATCGCGTTTGCAGACCCTCGTGCGAAACGCCGGTAGCGATCTCGGTACCAGAGGATATGTCGGCCAGGTTCGGAATCGAATGGCGCCTCTCAGCCGGAGTTGTCAGGTTTGACGGGCAGTTGGGAGTCGAGTTCGGAGACAGTGGCTTCCACAGCTGCCGAGATCTCGTCGTCGGTAGGGACGAGATCGCGAACCTGGGAGGGGAGAGTCTCATAGGTGTAGTCGGCTACGGCGAGGGGTGCAGTTGTCCCGGCAAGTGAATACCGGACGACGTTGTCGTTGCGGCCGGCGCAGAGCAAGATTCCCACAGTCGGGGCGTGGATGTCCTTGTTGCGGAGGTTGTCGTCGATCCACGAAACATAGAAGCCGAGCTTCCCGACATACTCCGGCTCAAACCTGCCTACCTTCAACTCGACGACGACGAACCTCGCTTGCACCCAGTTGAAGAACAGCAAGTCGATGTAGAAATCCTGATCACCGACCTCGAAATGGTACTGGCGTCCAACAAAAGCGAACCCGTGTCCCAGTTCGAGGAGGAACTGCTCCAGCCGACGCATCAGCGCGGACTCCAGCTCCCGCTCCGCGACACGTTCGGTGATGTCGAGAAAATCGAAGACGTACGGGTCACGCACCAATTGCTGAGCGAGATCGGAATCCTCGGCCGGAAGATGGTCCTGAAAATTCGACGGTGCCGCACCGATCCTGCGCCGTAAACCGCTGTTGATCTGATTTTGCAGCACATTGCGCGACCACCCGTGTTCAGCAGCCGTTGATGCATACCAGTTGCGGTCGGACTGGTTATCCAGCTTGTCGAGCAATACCGTCACATGACCCCACGGCAATTGGCCAACAGGTTGTTGGCCAATTGCATCGCGCCCCCAGATGCTCGCCATCTGCCGCATGTACTTCAGATTGGTCCGCGACAACCCACGCATGTCGGGAAAGGCCGATCGAAGATCGACGGCGAGCCTGTCGATCACCTTTGAACCCCAGCCCTCGGCTTCTTGACGCTGCACGATCGCGTGCCCTATATCCCAATAAAGGCTGAGTAGTTCGGTGTTGACGATTCGGGTGGCGCGAACTCGCGCTTGCCGAACTTGCGACTTGAGATGGTCGAGAAGCTGGGCGTAGTCGGCGGGCAGTTCGGCTGGAGCATTCACCCATCCATCTTTACCCAGCGCTGCTGGGAACGCCCACCGGACATGCCTCCACTGGACACCTCAGCTCGCAGGAACGGCGACTCGGGCGTGGATGCGCGCTAGACGCAGGATCACCCGGCCCTCGCACAGCTCAGTTCTTCACAGGGCGCATTGATCGGAGTGAATACGTCCAGCACCATAGCGGCCCTCACCTGAAATCGGGCGCGTCAGGCCTGCCCGCGCGCGGACAGGTACGTCGTGTTCCCTGGTAGAGAAAGGTTCTCATGCCGTTCCTAGGTTCGACCATCCACCGTCCGGCATGCATGCTGATGACGGCAACAGTCGTCGCAGCCTCCATCGCTTTGATGTCGCCGCGCATCGCGGCCGCCCAATCAAACGGATGCTCGAAGACTTTCAACCTGTTCATCCCCGGAACCTGGGAAACCGCAGAAGACGCCGATCCCTCGATCCCGGTCGGTATGCTCAAACCGATCGCCCACAGCATCGCGGACACGAACGGTAGCGCGGCACAGGTCCACACTCTGCCGTACATGGCCCGAGCCTTTGACAACGGAAAAACCTACGCAGACAGCAAATCTGATGGTTTGACGAGGGCGAAGGACGTGATCGCCGAGATCGCAACGAAATGCTCCGACACCAAATTCACCATCACCGGCTATTCCCAGGGCGCGGACATCGCAGGTGATCTTGCCTCTGAAATCGGCAACGGCTCCGGCCCCCTCAAGGCAGAGCAAGTCCTCGCGGTCGGGCTTCTCGCCGATCCCGGTTCCGGAACGAACGGCGAAGCAGTCATCGGCCCGAAGCCGTCAGGAAAGGGGATCGCCGATCCGCGGCCGCAGGGCATGGGGAAGCTGTCGGGCCGGGTCGCGTCGATCTGCGATCCGAAGGACCTTTACTGCTCGATCCAAAAAGGTTCGAGCCCGCTGCTCGGATCGCTGGGTTCAGTGCTCACCAAAGCTCCGAGTGCTGGAGTTGACGGCCAGGTAGGCGACAATTCACACCTGGCCACCGCGCTGGCGTCGGATTTCTCCCAAGCCGACCTTCCCAGCCTCGCCACAGCCACTGGCAATCTGACCAGTGAACTCTCGAAGACGGACGGCACAGTCGACCTCGAGAAGGTCGCCTCCAGCGCGACAACTCTGGCGAACACCATCAGTCCGCTCGCGGAACTACTCGGCTCCGGTGCCGCCAATCCTGCGGCGAACGGGCAGCTCGCTGCAGCTCCCGCCGGAACAGCCGAAAATAATGCCGGCTACGTTCTAGACAAGGCCGGAGAATCTGATCTCAGCAGTGCGCTCTCGACAGTGACCGCGATCGCCGACACCGCGAGCACGCTCGCCAGCAAGGGCCCCACGACGCTGCCGGCTTCATCTCCGGACCTGACCTCCCTGTCGACCGCTGCTGGCACCCTCGACAGTCAGATCGCCCCGCTCGCCACGACACCGAATGACGTCCTCGGATCTGCCTCCGGAGTCCTCTCCTTACTCAAACCCACAGTGGTCGTCAACCAAGTCCTGGGCGTCGCCACCGGCTTCACCTCCCTGGATATGCCTGCGATCCTGGCGAACCTGAACCTTCTTCCGCAGAAGGTCGCCGCGCTCGACGCCCACGGTGCCCACAAGGTCGCAGGGGATCTGAACAACCAGTTCTCCCCATTGGTGAAGATGGCCGCGGGTATCGATCTGAAATGGGTCTCACAGATTCTGTCGGCAATCCCGGATCCGTCCGGCTACTCAAAGGTCGCGGCGCTCGTCGCGTCGATCCTGGGAGGAGTCGACATCATCAACCTGGCAAACCTCGTCGGCCGGGTGCAGGAAATCGCTTGGACCGCAGTCGAGAAGCTGCTCCCACCGCCAGGACAGCTCCCCGACCCGCTCGGGGCCGGAGCCGCCATGACCGGACTCGTCCCAGTCGGACTCGAACTCGCCACGGTCGCGGTCAACATGCTCGCCGGCAAAGCTACGAAGACTGATCCGACATTGCTCGGCAAGCAGGCCTCGACGGCCGCGACCACCGATTCCGCTCAGACACAGAATCTGGAACTCTCAGCACTGGCTAATTCGTTGACCGCCATGGCCAGTGCACAAGGCGCCAACGACCTTGCATCCTTAATAGGGGAGGGGCTCGACGCAGCGTCCTTCTTCGCCTCCGGGGCACACCAGAACTACAACTCTCTCGTCGTCGACAACGCTGGCCGCAACGCGATCCAGTGGATCTCGGACTGGCTCAACCTGCAGATCGGACGCGCAGCATGAGCCGGTAACCCGCCCTCACTCCGACATTTCGAAGAAAAGAATCTAACGATCGGCCCCTCCTGGAGGGGCGGGGCGGGCCCGCGTGGTCAGTCCCCACCGCCGATCGAACCCACCTCCCCAATCTGACGAAATAGCACATATCCCAGATGGGGGAGACCGCGATACTGCCGAAGCGGGTGAGGTCGCTGTAGCGGCGGTGTGTACGAGTGCGATCTAGTCGCGATCTTGCAAACGCCGCCTCGTTAGATCGTGGCGCTACCCGTTTGAGTAATCCGGAGCTGGGTAGGTGCTCGTCATGGAGTTTTCGCGAATCGATGCCGAGATCACGTTGATGGTAGACGGCAGCAGCCGCACCCTGACGGTCGACACTCGAACCACGCTGCTCGACGCGCTGCGGGATCGCCTCGGCGTGACGTCCCCGAAGAAGGGTTGTGACCACGGGCAGTGCGGATCGTGCACGGTCCTCCTCGACGGACGGCGCGCCGTTACGTGTTTGACGTTCGCCGTGGCACAGGACGGCGCACAGATCACCACGGCAAACGGTTTGTCGGACCACGACGGTCTGCATGCCGTACAACAAGCCTTTCTCGACCAGGACGCGCTCCAGTGCGGGTACTGCACCCCGGGGCAGGTGTGCTCGGCAGTGGGGATGCTCGACGAGGTGAAGGCCGGGCACCCCAGTCATGTCACGGAGGACCTCGACGCTGACCCGGATCTGGACGACGCCGAGATTCGAGAACGCATGAGCGGGAATCTCTGTCGCTGTGCTGCGTACGGCAACATCGTCGCAGCGATTCGACAGGTCGTGCAGTCGTGATGCCATTCGAGTACCGACGCGCCGAGGACGTCGACGGCGCGTTGACCCTGGTGACTGAAAACCCCGGCGCCGCCTTTCTCGGAGGCGGCACGAATCTGGTCGACCGTATGAAACTCGGCGTGACCAACCCGCGCATGGTGATCGATGTAAGTCGGCTGCCCCTCGCCGGAGTGGAGATGCTTCCGGATGGAGGAGTCCGCATCGGAGCGACAGTTCGAAACAGCGATCTCGCAGCCCACCCCGTCATCCGCCGCCGATACGCGGTGCTTGCTCGCGCCCTCCTGGCCGGAGCTTCAGGGCAGCTTCGCAATGCCGCGACAACAGCCGGCAATCTGATGCAAGCTACCCGCTGCGTCTACTTCCAGGACGTGACAACTCCGTGCAACAAGCGGGAACCCGAATCTGGTTGCTCCGCCGTCGGCGGCTACGTGCGCTACCACGCAATCCTGGGGGCTTCCGACAAATGCATCGCCGTGCACCCGTCCGACATGGCGGTCGCGCTGGCTGCGTTGGACGCCGTGGTCGTCGTAAGGGACCGCCGTGGCGAGCACAACGTTCCTGTCAACGAATTCTACCGTCTCCCTGGAGATTCACCGGAACATGACACAGTTCTGAAACCCGACCAGTTGATCGTTGCAGTGGAGCTGCCCGCGCCCGCACCGGCGGCGCTGTCGACGTACGTCAAGACGCGCGATCGCGCCTCCTTCGCTTTCGCTCTGGTTTCGGTTGCCGCTGAGATCGAACTCGAAAACGGTATTGTCGCGGGCGCCCGAATCGCCATCGGAGGCGTGGCGCACCGCCCCTGGCGCGCGTACAAGGCGGAAGAGGTCTTGCTGGGATCCCCGCCTACCGAGGAAGTGTTCGTGCAAGCCGCAGATGCCGAGCTGGCGAACGCGAACCCACAGTCGGGCAATGCTTTCAAGATTCCCCTGACACGCGGCGTCATGGTTTCGGTACTGAGGTCACTCACCACCGGAGGGCCGACCTGATGAGGATGATCGAACCGGGCTACCTGGGAAATCCGATGGAGCGTCTCGACGGGTCCGCGAAGGTCACGGGGACGGCGCTCTACGCGTTCGAACATCCCGTGGAGAATCCCACCTACCTGCACGCCGTCCAGGCGACGGTTGCGCGTGGCCGCGTCGTCAGCATGAAAACGGAACCGGCAGAAGCACTTCAGGGCGTCGTCGCCGTGATCACCGTTTTCGATACCCCACGCTTGGCGGATACCGAAGACCGAGAGCTGTCCGTACTCCAGGACCCAGCCGTCCACTTTCGCGGACAATTCATCGGTGCTGTGATTGCCGAAACACCCGAGACAGCCCGTCATGCAGCCGGGTTGGTACAAGTCGAGTACGACGAACTCCCTCATGATTCCGAGCTACGAGCCGATCGCGCCGACCTCTACGCCCCGGAGGACGTCAACGGATTCGCGACCGACACGACCGACGGCGATGTCGAGTCGGCATTCGTGGCTGCGGATGTGACCATAGATCAGACCTACACCACTCCACTCGAACACAACAATCCGATGGAACCGCACGCCTGCATTGCAATCTGGGAGGACGACGCCAAAGACAGGCGGGCGTGCGTCACCCTGTACGACTCTACTCAGGGCGTTCATGTCGTTCGTGAGACTCTGGCGCCCATGTTCGGGCTCGAACTCGAGCAGATGCGAGTCGTGGCGCCACATGTCGGCGGAGGGTTCGGTTCGAAGGGATCACCTCACGCGCACAACATATTAGCGATTCTTGCTGCCCGCAGGACGGCAGGGCGACCCGTCAAGTTCGCGCTCACACGGCAGCAGATGTTCGCGATCGTCGGATACCGCACATCCACCATTCAGCACCTGCGCCTCAGTGCGAACACCCACGGTCTTCTGACGGCGATGTCCCACGACGTAATCGAGCAAACGTCGAAGATCAAGGAATACGCGGAACAGACTGCTGTTGCCACCCGGATCATGTACGCCACACCTAATCGCTCTACCTCGCACCGAGTTGCAGCCCTCGATGTTGCAGTCCCGTTCTGGATGCGTGCCCCGGGCGAGACTCCGGGTATGTACGCGGTCGAGGTAGCGATGGACGAGCTTGCCGTAGCTTGTGGCCTCGACCCGATCGAACTTCGTGTTCGGAACGAACCCGAAGTGGATCCGGAGAGCGGAAAACCTTGGTCAGGGCGGAATTTGATCGACTGTATGTACGCAGGTGCAGAGAGATTCGGGTGGAAAGATCGGAGTCGGCGTGATGGACGACGTCCGGTGCGTGGTGGTTACAGTCCGGACGGCAACTGGATGGTGGGTACCGGCATGGCAGCGGCAACTTATCCGGCAATGACGAACCCCGGTTCGAAAGCGCGCATCGTCTTCGGAGCCGATCGAATTTACACTGTTCAGATCGGGGCGGCCGACATCGGCACGGGAACCTGGACCGCTCTGACTCAGATCGCCGCCGATGCTCTCGAATGCCACATAGAGGAAGTTCGGCTCCAAATCGGCGACACCACATTCCCTTTCGCCACAGTTGCCGGTGGCTCCGCCGGTATCTCGTCGTGGGGCTCTGCTATCGTCGCGGCTGCCCGTCAGTTCCGCGCGGAACACAGCGCCACTCCCCTTGCCGGCGTGGAGACGACAACTGAGACGCCGGAGAATCCGGACGAGGACGTTTACTCCATGCATTCATTCGGCGCTCATTTCGTGGAAGCGCGCGTACATCGCGAGACCGGCGAGATCAGGATCCCCCGGATGCTCGGTGCATTCTCGATCGGACGCGCAATCAATGCAAAAACGCTTCGCTCACAGCTCATCGGAGGAATGACGATGGGATTGTCGATGGCGTTGCACGAGGAAAGCTTCCGGGACAACAGGTTCGGCCACGTGATGACTCACGACTTGGCGAGCTACCACATCAGCACAAACGCGGATGTGCAAGACATCGGAGCCTTCTGGCTCGACGAGACTGACGCACACGTCAACCCGATGGGATCGCGGGGCGCCGGCGAGATCGGGATCGTCGGGGCAGCAGCCGCTGTTGTCAATGCTATCTACGATGCTACCGGTGTGCGGGTACGCGACTTGCCGGTAACAGCGGACAAGGTCCTGTTCAGATGAATTTTCGGACAACCGTAGAAGGTTAAGGAGCAAGCAATTCTCGAGCATCCCCTCATTCAGCGATGTGAAAGCATAGGCTTAATCACAGCTCTGAAAGGCGCAGTCGCCGTAGTCATCGCGTGGATGATCGCGAACAGCGTCTTTCATAGCCCTGAAGCATTTCTCGCTCCGTACGCTGCACTCTTCATCATCGGGAACACCGTGCGGAACTCGATGCGGGTGGCCGCCCGCCAGGTCAGTGTGGTCGTCCTCGGAGTTGTTGTGGCCGCCGTCGCGGCGGTGACCCTTCCGACCGTCGCTGCATTGGCCATCGCAACGGGTGCAGGAATACTCGTCGGCCGCATTCCGCGGTTGTCGCCTGACGGGATTTGGGTCGCCGTCACCGCCGTATTGGTCCTTCTGTACGGAACAGCAACCAACCCGTACTTGGTGATGCACCGCATTGGTGACGTAGTGCTCGGAGTATTCGTGGGCATCGCGGTCAATGCCGTGTTGGTTCCGCCGGACTATCTCTCCGACGCCAGAGACCTCTTGGTGGCACGTACGCATGAGGTCGCGGACATTCTCCGACAGATGGCCGCGGACGTGAAAGCGGGTGCTGGAACACAGGGTTCATGGCGTCAACGCGCTCTGTCGGTGAACAAATCCGTTGCCGCGGAGACCGCGGTGATGGACGGTGAAGCCAGCCTGGTCGGAAACTTTCGCAAACATGGGTGGTTGCGCATTGGAGGATCCGAGTTGTTTCGCCCGGCCGCCGAAGCACTCGATCGAGCAGCATTACATCTCATGGGCCTGATCCTTGCCGTCGAGGACAGCGATTTCAACGAGAACGGGAGTTTGCAAAGTGCCGTCTCGGAGTTGCTCGAAGCGATGGCCAGCGCCTTTGCCGATGCGGGAAGAGGTCCGGTGCACGACCCTACCGACCATCGTTCCGTCACGACCTTGCCCCTTGCCCGTGAAAGATTGACCGCACTCGAAAAGCTCGTGCAACAGGGAACAGTCACAACGTCCGTCGCACCTTCGATAGTTCTCTCCAGCCGTGGGCTACTTGCGGCGCTCGCTGTCCTCGATCGAGAGGAGTGCGGAAGCTAGGGGAGTCTCGACCGAGTTTCGACACCCAGCTCACCGGGTAGCAACTCGGGCATGGTGACACACACGGTTGATGCGGACGACGCGCGTAAGCCTTCCGATCCGACCGACCTGACGGCGCAGTCGTGGAAGTTCGTTGCACGACGTTCTGCCCGAGAGTTCACTCGCGATCAGTGCACCGATCTGGCGGCGGCTTTGGCGTACTACGCTGTGCTGTCACTGTTCCCGGCGCTTCTGGCACTGGTGTCCCTGCTGGGAGTTGTCGGCCAGGGGCGTGCCAGTGTGGACACGGTGATGGAACTGGTAGCCGCTGTCGGACCGGACTCGGCCGTGGACACGATGCGTGGCACCGTCGAACAACTGGTGGCGGCCCCTACCGCCGGTTTCGCATTGATCATCGGTCTCGCGGGTGCGTTGTGGTCGGCCTCCGGCTATGTCGGCGCATTCGGGCGAGCGATGAATCGTATGTACGAGGTGGAGGAAGGCAGGCCGGTCTGGAAACTTCGTCCTCTGCAACTGGTCGTCACCCTCGCAGGACTTCTGTTGGTTGCCGCGGTGATCTTGATGCTGGTCGTCAGCGGACCTGTCGCCAAGGCGCTGGGTGATCAGCTCGGCATCGGAGACGGCGCGGTGATGACGTGGAATATTGCGAAGTGGCCCGTCATTCTGATCTGTGTCGCGTTGGCGGTGGCGGTGCTGTATTACGTGACTCCCAATGTACAGCAGCCGAAATTTCGTTGGATCAGCGTCGGAGCAGCACTCGCTATTGCAGTGTGGATCGTGGCTTCAGTCGGATTCGCTTTCTATGTAAGTCATTTCGGTAGTTACAACAAGACGTACGGATCGTTGGCCGGGGCGGTCATCTTCCTCCTCTGGTTGTGGATCACCAATCTTGCGTTGTTGTTCGGAGCAGAAGTTGACGCGGAACTCGAACGCGGCCGGCAGTTACAGGCCGGAATCGAAGCCGAAGAATTCCTGCGGCTGCCTCCTCGGGACACCAGCGTTTCGGAAAAGAACGCTCGTCTGCACGCACACGATATCGCCGCCGGTCGCGAACTTCGCGAAACGCACGGCGGCGAAGACAACGAAGGGACGTCGACCATGACCGAGCGATCCGATAGCCGGGCAACCGTTCCTAGCACCGCGCCGTCGAAAACTGTCGACACAGAGGGCGTAGACCCGCACGCACTGTCGACCGTACAACTCGTCGAGCGCCTCACCGAGCAGGTGTCCGACCTCGTACGGGCCGAAATGTCGCACGCAGTAGCCGAAGTCAAGACGAAGAGCACCCGGTTCGGTGTAGGGGTTGGTATCTCCGGCGCCGGCGCACTGCTGCTGCTGTACGGCTTCGCGGTACTTCTGGCGGCAGCAGTACTCGGATTGGCCACAACCCTCGAACCTTGGCTTGCAGCTCTGATCATCGCGGCAATCGTGATCGCCATCGGAGCAATAACCGCACTCGTGGGAGCCAAACGAGCGAAGTCCGCGGCGCCACCACTTCCGGAAGAAACAGTCGAAAGCGTCAAAGCTGACATCGCTACTGCCAAGAAGGGCGTGAAATGAGCACTACCGCAGACGGACCCGACGAGAATGTTCGAGCCCAACTTGAGGCTCTAGCCGCAACCGTAGGCGCACTCGCCGAAAAGGCGAACGTACCGGCCCGCGTCAAGGGCGAGGTGTCGCGTGACGTGGAACGGGTAAAGCAGCGGCCTGTAGCCGTCGCGGCGGCGCTCGGTCTCTTAGTGGTGTTCGTACTTGTCCTCCGCCGCCGCAAGCAGCGTTCCCGACCCACCACACACAACTAGCGAGCGCCGTCGACGTTTGCGGCAACGATCGGCACGATGTCCCGGATTCGAACAAGATTCCAACGATGAAGCTCCTTGCAATTCTCCCGTCCGAAGCTTCGACGAGCTATCTCCGTCTTCGATAGGTTCGCGACCTACGTCGGTGCACGGACCTGGCAGGCATGGTTTTTCGTGGTGATCGTGGTGCTCTGGGCTCCCTCATTCTTCCTGTTGGGCACCATCGACACCTGGCAACTGATCATCAACACCGTCACATTCCTCCTCGTGGCGTTGCTCCAAAACACACAGAAACGCTCCGACGACGCCGTTCAGCACAAACTCAATGCCATCGCAGACGGCCTCGCTGACCTGATGAAGCAGCTCTCGGAAGAGCACCCCGAACTCGACAAAGACCTCAAGGAATTACGACTAGCGGTCGGGCTCGAAGATCACGAAAGTGCGTCCTGAGCCATGTTGTCCACCGGCCAGCTTCTCGCCTTTATTCCTGCGGCGCTCGTGGTCGCGGCATCGCCCGGGGCGAACAACCTTCTCGCGCTCCGTAACGGTCTCCGATCCGGTGTCCGCGCGGCGGCAACAGCATTGGTAGGCCGCTTCGTGGCTTTCGCGATCATGCTCACTTTGGTCGTGGCCGGCTTGGGTACCGTGCTCGCGCAATCACAACACCTGTTCGAGTTACTCAAGTGGCTCGGCGTTGCCTACCTTCTGGCACTCGGTATCTGGGCGATCTGGCAGACCCGACCCAGGCGATGGACATGGATCGAGACTCGCCCTGTGTCATCGGTGAGTGGCAGCTCTCGGTTGGTGATTCAGGAGTTCACCACAGCAGCAGCCAATCCGAAGGCACTGCCTCTGTTCACCGCGTTCTTGCCGCAGTTCACGATGAAATCAGCCGGTCCGGTTGCATACCAACTCACGCTCCTCGGAAGCCTCTACATCGTCGTCGAGGCTTGCGCCGCTCTCGGGTGGGCGAGCGTCGGCCGATGGATACAGCAGCGAGGGTTGTCGTCGTCGACCGTTCGTCGTGTTGAGCGCTCGTCGGGTGTTGTTTTCGTCGGATTGAGTGGCTCGTTGGCTGCATCTTCGCTCACCCCGGCTACACGCTGACGATGTCTACACCGCAAGGCGACACCATCGCGCGGGGCTGGACCTTGCACTCAGCCCGGTGAAGATTCCCTCCTTGTGCGTCCAGGACATCCCGCTCCGGCCTAGGTCAACGGACGCAACACGTATCGGATGCCGAAACTCGCATGCTTCCAAATGGAAGCGAGCGGCCACAGGTCGTTGTCAGCGCCACTCGACGAAACAAACGCCGTACCAGCCTCTTCCAGCCAGGTTGATTCACGAACGGTCGACGTGCGGGCAGTCCGGCGCGGCGCCTTGATTGGATTGTCTACTGACGTGGCGGTCGCACAGGGTAGAAGGTCCCCGCAGACCGCGGATGAAACGCCACCGAAAGTACGAGAGCGTCCCCGAAAGGGTTGAACTTTCTTCGGTTTGTGTGACTTCGAGTACT
>Ga0153995_1000204_pt1 | contig 12160 bp, 15 predicted proteins | sample TSNC079MetaG_FD_104678 | JGI IMG/M metagenome (GOLD analysis project Ga0153995, IMG submission 104678) | Attine ant fungus gardens microbial communities from North Carolina, USA - TSNC079 MetaG | ecosystem: Host-associated > Fungi > Mycelium > Unclassified | place: USA: North Carolina, Lumber... | reverse complement strand
TATATCGCATGTAGTAGGTATATATGTATGTGTATGTGAATGAATGCAAAGGAAAGCAGATATACATGCACATATGTAGATGTGCGTTTATACAAGCACAACAGAAGGAAATGAAAAATAATCGGTTTGTCAAAAATGCAAAGCAAAAAAAGAACGTAAGCGAAGCAAGGACCCAGACGATGACGAGCATCTGAAATGTAGTAAACCAAAAAAAAACGAACGAACAACAGGTCGGATGATAATGGATCAGAAACCAACTCAAAAGACCCGAACTACAGACTGTCCCATCTCATTCACCCTCATCATCCTTTCTTCGACTCATGACAAATGCACTCTCCCAAGTTGGGACACTCGGGTCAAGTGCAGCGAATCTCCAATTTCCAACAAAGGTCTCGTTTCCAACAAGGTATCCGTAGAAGAAGATGAAGTTTTGACGAAGCCAGAACTGTGGATCACCAGGCTAATTGGTGAGTACTTGTCTTTGACGTTGAAAGGAAACAGACGTACTGAACGTCGAAGGATGCCTATTAAACCGTCCCAGGGACGGACACGGCCATAAAATGAATACGCGTTCCACGCGAGAGCGTGACGGCGATCAGTCTATTGACTGGATGAGAGGGAGGGCTGGGCGTGGGATGGAAAGAGAGATACGTACTGTGCCTTTGAAAATAATGTCCTTGATTCCATTGCACAGAGGGATTTTAGCCCTGTCTGTGCCGCGACGGACAGGACGTACCCTTGGATAGAGAACTTGGGCATTGACATCTTGCAAGAACTCGGGTGATTCTTCCTCGTCGACTATGATATCCTCCTCGGCAACGTGATCGTCATCATCCATGGGATCGTCTGAATCAGACTCGGAGCTTCCGATCCCTAGACCCACGCTCTCGAACAAATGGTCAATAGATCTCCAATCCTTTGCATAAGCATCCATGACGGCCTCGTGGTCCCTGTCATCCAACGCTTTTGCGTTCCTGATTGCGTCCTCACGTTCGCGACAGGTTTGACAGTGATCGGAGCCGTCATGCATGTGAACATCGTCGTGGGGTTGCGACTTGCGGTCGAATAGCCTGTAAAGCCATGATGGGTGTGTGTGACTGCCATCGAGCTTGACGGAAACATTTTTGGAATGACTGGAATTTGGGAGGAAGTGGAGGTTGCCGAGGGGGCCTGGGAACCATGCATTGCGCATGGAAAGGTCGGACCACGTGTCGTGAGGGATGGGCACGTGGTCTGCCATGGCATGGAGCTCCTCTAGACGCATGAAGAGTGGCTGATGAGTGAGATGGAGGGTTGCTTCATTGAAGTGGGAGGGGTACACAGCGTGAGAAATCAGGTGACGCATTACACCCTCGGGTGGCAACTACAAATAAATCAAACAAATGAGCACGCATAACAGTCAACTAGAAAACGCACGTACGGCAAGTCGACCCTGCCATAGGCCGTCCATGCAGCCAGGCTCGTACACACGACCTGGTCGCCACTTGGGGTTCTGCAGCCATGCATTGCCACACAATCGACGTCGCCAGTAGTCGGAATCCCAAAAGACACTATGGTCTGCGAGGGTGTCGTCGCGAACGCCGTTGACGCGCTTGCAGCCCTCGACCCAGTCCCACGTGACGGACGGCGGGGGTGCGGCTCCACGGTGCGCATTAACCTCAACAAAGTCTTCTTGAACAGGGTGGGGTTCGGTAGATGCCGGAGCCTCGGCACGTGTACGGGGAAGATGCGGCGGAATATTGAAGGGGATGATTTCGCGGCGGGCAAAGTAGAGCAGCTTGGCGGCCGGCGTGATCGGTGGCGGAGCAAACGCGGGCATGGAACCAAAATACGGGAGGGCGACGAGCCTGCCGGGGTCGGCATAGACGGGATACGGGCCGTGTGCAGACGGCATGGAGATGGGAGATATTTGTCGTGGAGATGCCGGAAGTGGACAGACAAAGTGGCAGGGGGGCGCCTCTGCCTGGCAGTACCGGTATGGATTCAGGACATACGGCAATAACAGCGCCACAATCCGCTCACGCTCGGCTGTGGGTTCCAGAGCCAGCTTTTCTGGCGTTGTCACAAGCCACAGCGCCCACAGAATATACGCATTCTCTGCACTCTCGATCGGCCAGCCATCGTGGTTCTCGGCACCCAGCCAGAGTCGGGTCCTCAGGTAGTGGTGCAGGAACGCATCGACCCCCGCCCTCTCGAGCTGGCTACGATTTTTGCCGTTGTTGTCGAGCAGCATCACATAGATCGTCCGGATCGCCTCCTCATCCAGGTCGGCATCCAACCTGCGCACAGCAGCGAGGGTTTCTGTGTACTGGCGCAATTGGTCGTAGTAATCACGGCCATTCGGGCGGAAGTTGCGGCGAAGAACGGCCAGATGGTCAAAGCGGAAACGGAAGGCGGCAGCCCAGACGGCCGGATTGATGTGGCAGTTCAGACTGAGGTGGAAGTCAGGGTGGGTGGCCTGGAGAGCGAGCAGGTCGGTTGGCGGCGAGTATGGGTCATCGCAGGCAAGGAAAACAGCAATGTGGGTAAAGATTTCTGCGGGTACGAGGTGAAGAAGGGACATGGCGGCTGCTTCAGTAAACACTGCGTATATATAGATAGTGGCTGTGATCGCCGTCCTGATCCCCGTCCAAGCTAACTCTCCTCAAACCAGTTCAACTCGCACAGTCGCGGGAACGCAAGGATCTCGTATTCTGTTTGACGCTAACCGCCGCCACAGACAGGGTTTTGTTTTCGTCATTAGTCTAGACTTGTCTAGATCGACCACCTCGTGGTCAATCGCGACATGTATCTTATATCTCTGTTCAAATCCCCATCTTGGTTACCTTGACAAGCAGATCTCTGTCCCTGTTCAAATCACTTTCTGACTTGTTCGTTGCTGCACCCACGGGTACTTGTACACATAACACACCCTGCGGTGGCGCCGATGCTTGTGGACATGTACATACAATTTTGATTGCCATTCCCTTCCCATCAAAGTCTGTAGAATGAGAGGTTCCATCAGTGCGGACTCGTAGAGTGAATGATGTGAATTCTTCATCTGTGACGTTTTTCGAGCTCCCTAAAAACGAGGGAGAAGATGACTAGCACACGAGGAAGTGGACAATCACTTGGTTCCACTCCTGCGATCGAGAAAAAAATTCATCCGCTATATCATCCTCAGAAAATGGATCCACTACAAATATGAGCCATGATGAAGGCCACTATCTACTTCACTTGTATGCGATTCTCATCCAGAGCTTTTTCTCTCGTTCGGTGAATCTCGCGATCCCACCGGCAGTTCTAGATACAGTTGACAATCGGAGATAAACAGCTACTTATTCGCTACTGAGACTCACTCTCTCCCCTTTGTTTAAACCAGTTCGACATATCATGTAATTGACTTGGTGTTGATACCCCTGAGTTACGTACATATACAATGTTCTGTTGATCGTTTGCCATCCAATTAGGCTTTTTTCGATGGGAAGTTGTCGTGCATGAGGGAAACTATGGTTTTGCCGAGGTAACGACCCTGGTAGTGTTTTTTGCTCCGTAGACTCGGATGCTACACTGTTTGTCATCGGCTTGATATCCGCTTTCTGATGGTCGATCTTTTACTCTGCCCCATGTGAAACTGATTCCTGAAGAGGCGGTTGGGTGGTCTTGTTGAAACACTTGTCTTGTCTTTATAGTCTTTAGTTATTTGACTCTGGCTATTTTGCCGAACTCTCTACGGCTAGGTCTTCTTATTATTCGTCTGCCGGGAGGATATTTGTGTCAGATAAAGCTATGACAAGGCTACCGCGGCAAACGCGCGCCGGTCGTGTATCGATTTGTTACTGTATATATAGTAGCTACAGTACAATAGCTACGTCGTCCACTGTTTTAATACAATAAAAAACATGACAACCAAGAAAACAATATACTAATTTTAGTATATTGATATTTCAACAATTTATCCACAATTTCAAGGGGAGTGGACTGATGGTATATCAATATTCTGTTTTTATTAGTAAACCTTCTCTCAGTGAGGCCAAGCTGTCTCTCAAGGTCTGACGTGAGCCCGAATGACATGCTCTCATCAGCCGCCATGTGACCCTCGTCTTTCGGATAAGACCCTTGTCTATTCTATAGGCTCCAAGCCGTGACCGTAATCGGGTGGACTAATCAGGTATAGGGAAAGTAAACACACGCCATTCCGACATAACTGGACCAAGACTGAGCTTGTGGTCTCCATGGAAGCATCATATTGAACTAGCTTCTATCGGGACCGTTCAGAAAATTTCTGGGATTTTCCAAAAGTTGTTCTTCGGGTCAGTCAATCTGTTACGTCACTTTGATAATTGTTGAAATGTCTCCACTAGCTCTGATCGCTTGTGTTGTATGCGAACAGATCTTCTGTCCTTCTATTTTGTCATCTACGAATATCACATATTCGGAGATGGTTGGTATTGACTACCGGAAAGAGCGTGACAATCGACCTTATTTCACGAGTGAAATTGCCGAGGCGTTTCTGGTTTAATGAGGCGACGAATTTGAACATTGTATCCTGGATCAAACACAGTTTTGATCGCTCCTGACCCTGAGCATAATTAAGGTGTGGCTTAAATTGGATTTTAGCAGGCAATACTAGGCAATTCTTCTTTGGTGCACTCTTGCTTCACATTGACCTTGTCGCTATCGACCAGCTTACATGAGACGTGGGAAGACGTTGTGGGGAACGACTGAAAATGGAATTTGATGCCAGGAAAGAAGCAGCGCATTCGCGAAGTGTATAAAAAATTCAAAGCGACCCTTGTCGCCTCTTAATCCACTACCACTACCATCTACCTCAAACAGCTCGCCATGGTTCTTTCCCAGGATTCTACAAAGTACCTGTCTCTATATGATTCCAGTCCTCCTCGTTCTCGTCAGGCAAGTACCGGTTTGGGTGCTTCCATCTGGGCTCCTCAACCTCAGCCATCCGAGACCGCTTGGCCTCGCGCCCTCGACTCTTTCTCTCGTGCAGCTGAACGAGACTCAGTCGATCTCCACGCTCTTGGTGGCCTTCAAAAATCTCCCTCTAGTCTGCCTTTGATCAGCCGCGAGGACGTCTTTGGGTCATTGAACACGATGTCTTATTCTAGCAAAGATGTCGGCGCTATTGGCGACGGCCGGAAGAAAAACAGCCCAGAATACGAAGACACTGTGCGTATATGCTATCATGATCCGTCTTCAAACGCATAATCTCAATTGTTTCTGATTCTTCAGCATGTTGAGCAGCTCCTTCGTACTCTTAATCTCAATTCGCCTGCTCCTTTTGCTAAAAAGCCTCAGCTCAATCTTGACGTGAACCAGAATCCAGACTTTTCTCCTGCATCTGTGTCGTCGGCGTTGCTCACGCCGACTGACCTTTCACCTGCTCGAGCTCTGTTCGACCCGAAAAATCCGGGCCAGTCTCCGTATGACGCGGCTCATAGCTTGTCTTTGACCCCTTCTTCCTCTTTGTTATTTGATCAACAGACTACGCCTGTCAAACTGTCTGACAGCTTAGAAGCCACTCCTGGAAACCTCCGCTATAGCCTATCTCATTCTTCGTCGTCTGGTATCCCGCCATTCCAGCCATTCTCTGAAGCGCCCACCTCTGCGCCACAAACCCACAGTCTACACACACTTTTTCCTAATACTTCACCTTCACATGTACAATCGATTTACAGCTCTCCATTGCCGCGTCGTATTCAAGAAACAAACCGCCTTCCTCAAATGGACTGGCGTCTTACCCAACAACCGCTTTCTCAACAACCTTTAGCCTTGCACCCCGACTGGCGCCTTCCCAGTGAGAAGGCGGCTTTAGACTTCAATTTAAATCAGATTGGACATAACGAACCCTTGCGCTCTACCCTCATACATCAACAACCTTCTCCACCTCAGCCCTCTCAGTCCGCTCATGAGGTAAGTGAAGAGTCTCTTACGGCCCCGACACCCGGAGACTAAGATGTGCATGAAATTAGCCGATCAACTTCTTGTCTCTTCTTCATCCTTCCTCCTCACCTCCGTATCATATTTTCGTCTCTCGCATCATCAAGTCGTCAGACCAACAAGCCTCTATTTTCCTTCAGCAAAAACTCAAAGTCGCAGATACTGAAGAACGTTCAAAAATTGTCGATGCCATTTGTGCCCGTGGTTTTGAGATGATGGCTCACCGGTAAGTTGATGGCATAGGGACGAGTTGTGATCAGAACTGATGAATCTCAGTTTTGGCAACTGGGCAGTTCAAAGGTGTTTAGAGGCTGCTTCTACTGCCGAGGAGAGAAGGAAGATAGTCAGTTGCATGAGGCAAGGTCGTCAATTAACTCCCAGTTTGCCTCTCTTGACATCTTACAGGGGCCGTATCGTTGACTTGGCCACTAATTGTTATGGCTGCCACGTTCTCCAAAAGGCTCTCGATTGCGAGGAAGATATTCGTCTTCTCATCGTTTCGGAACTCCTTCTTGGTGATCCAGCCCAAACCTTGGTTAATAAACATGCATCGCACGTCTGGAGCAAGGTTGGCGAGCTCAGCTTATTTACGATATGCTCCGGCTTACTTTTATCAGATCATGGAGCTCTCCTGGACGCCACCAGCACCTCCTATATTTGCCTAGTACGTTGTTGAATATCAGACATGGATATTCAAACTCACAAATAGTCCAGTGTCAATAAATCCTTGAAAGGAAAATGGGCATCTCTAGCTTGCCATGAAACTGGTTCCCTTGTTGTTCAAGTATGGACCCGAGTTGATTCATCATAAACTTGGTCTCATTCCATATTCCTAGCATGCTTTCGAGAACTTGGAACCCGAGGCCAAGGACGGCATCGTGGATGAATTATTGAATCAAGGTACCGCTATCTTCAGCGAAGTTGCCAAAAATCAATGGGGCTCGTATTGCATCCAACATAGTTTGTTACTTCTCGTGATATCTTTTGACGAGGACTAACGTTGCGCGCAGTTCTCGAACATGGTTCCGAAAAGCATCGTCGCATGACTCTCGATCACTTATTGGAAGGACTTCTTGAATTCTCCACCAATGAACAAGGCTCCAAGTCCGTCACAAAGGCCCTGAAAGAAGGGGGCAAGGATACTCTTGATCGCGTTGTGAAGCGTATGTGTGAACCGGCAAAAGGGTATGTACTGTACCTCATGATAGGAAAGGAAGACCTTAATGCCATGAAGTGCCCGGCGCGCTATGATTGTCGATCTCGCCCTTTCAGCTACCGGAAGCCAACTTATCGCCAGCGTTTTGCCCACGGCGAGTGCTTGTTGTGATCTCATGATGCTGCTCTAATATCCCAACAGGCTGACAAAGATCAAAGAGCTCTTCTCTACGAGTGCATCAGAGGCCACATCGTGACCCTGCGCGGATGTAAGACTGGCTCCAAGGTCATCTGGTTGTTGTAAGTCAGATTCGCCACCTGCTCGCACTGGGTTTGGCTGATCTTGAGTCTCGATGGCAGTGACCGCATGGTGAGTAGTTTGTCGCGTCATCGCGAAGAACAAGATTCAATTTCCTTCCAGCGCGCATATTATGGTTACTAAAAGTTTACCCTTGGACGCTCTTTACCTCAAAATTACTTTGGAGCAATCTCAAAACATCAATTTTTTTCTGCAAAAAATATCTCGACCTGCCCTCCAACTTACTTCATCCATCTGCATTATCAATAATCTGCATTTGAACATCGGACCTCAATTCGCTTGCATCGAAACGACCAAAATGTCCCCATACTGCAACTTGCAAAATAATTCATAATAATGTCTCGACCACCCGAACTATTAGCATGCTTTACAAGATTCCTGTGCCTCACATTTTCCAACATTTTCTGTCCCTTTAACAATCATTTCTGCACTGTGCATTTCTATCATTATTTCATCCATCCTCATCCTCACATCATTTGCCGCTGTTACATAGATTTGCAAAGTTCCTTCGTTCCACATAAGCTTGTGTGTATCACTGCCCTGCAGACCTCCACACATACATCTTCCATGCTACCTCACGGTCCTTGCTTACATCGCTATTTGCACTTTTAGACATATTGAAAGATAGTTAATCTTGTACATATTGCACGAGACATACAGTATAAAAAGTTCCCGGGGTAGTTAACCACTTGCTTCAGCGTCCAAAAATATTATCCGAAGAAAATCAATTGAAATAATCTATGGGTACAGACAGGGAGGGATTACACGGAAAGTGTTTTGCTATCTTTTTGAGCTGGAACCAATGGCTTGGGTCAGATGGACCTCAAAACTGGAGACATGCCTCACCCATAGTAATCTTGTCACCAAGCGAAAGTGCAATTCCTTGAGTCTTACTACGGATACGGACGTGTCCTGTAATAGTTCCTGCAACCGTCCGCTCAATACTCAGGTTAGCTAGTGCATCCTCCCCTATAATTCGTGCAAAATCGTGTCGCATCAGTTTGTGTGGCGCAATCAGAGGACTGACTAATCACGAACCGAATAAACTGCGAGCGTACATGTTTGCCGACAGGAAGTCGCAATCGCCAGAGAGCGCACCCTCAGGTGTCAAACAAGACATATTTGTAACTTTCATGACTTGCTCAAGGTATTCCCGGGGATCGCTACAACAAAAAAAATTATTAAACGAGAGAGACAGGGAGAGAGAGATAAAGAAAAATGTTCTCACGAAAGTGTAGAGTTCACATTAACACGATTCTCCCACTCAAATTCCGTCCACATACTGCGGAACTAGACATAAAAAAATAAATTAAAAATTAAAAAAAAAAACAGGAACGCAAAGCAAAACGTGAGAAAAGCACCGCTAGGGAACCGTCCATTGATCAAACAAAAAAAGCAGAACCTCTGACTCACCTGAGCCTCACTACAATACGTTGGTTTTATATAATCCATAATATCAATGTGAATGTCGTTCAAAATCACGCATTGTTCCGAGAGATGAGGGCCTTCCCAGAGTATGCTGCCGAAGATGACGCCAGTTTCGGTTGAGGAAACTTTGATGGTCGCTTTGATCGTTTGGAATCCGTGTGGGGCGATGGTGTAGACGGAGGGCCGTTCGACGATCTTGAGGTCGCCTAGCGTGGCAAAGTCCAGACAAAGATTTTGGAGCGTGTCGGAACTCTGGTTGACAAGGAGGACGTCTACAATAGTCGTGATAGATCAATCGAGTGAGAAGAAATAAGGTGAAGAAGAAGAAGAAAAACGGTACCGAGCAAGATATCAAAGCCGTGCATCTTGACGAGGACCTCTGCATAAATAGGGTCCGAGAAACCTACAGGCCAGTCTTCCAGCATGGGGATTAGATGAAAATCAGGTTAGCAACGTACCCGTCAATTGGGTAATACGACTCAGGTTGGACATGAAATCCTCCTGCGTTTCCGTAGCACCAGTCGCGAGTCCGACATCCTCATCATACTGGTCGAATGAATCTCTCAATAAATGCACGGGGAAAAAAAAGCGAACCGTACGTACATCAATCGTGTCATCGGCTGCCTTCTTTGAGAATTGACGGAACGTAAGCAAATCGTCAACTTGCGTAACGGCAGCTTTCTTGCTTTCTGCCTCCTTCTTTTCTGCTGTGCGTTTCTATAAATCAACAGGTGTCGGAACTATTACACTGTCAACCTTCAAAACACCAACTGGTGAACCTTACCTCCTGAGCATTCAACATCTTCTCGAAAGCCTTCCTAGTGTCGTCCAAGAACACTTCCTTGAAAGCAGGCCTGTGGTCTTGATCATCCAATTCGCTTAGTGTTTGTATACAGTTCATGATCCGCTCGTTTGAGTCTTCGTCAATCTGGGTTGTCACAAATTTAGATTGGCCGACGCGAACTATTGAAGCCATGATGAGCATAGCTTCAGCTGTAAGCGCGTTGGAAGCGGTAGCGTCTGACGAAAGCTGAACGAAACGGATAACGAGCTTTGTGAGAGCAGAGGCAAGAACAGCTCCAGTAAAAAAATCGCCGCCCAGAAGAAGAGCTGACGCAATACCATGTTAAGAAACGCGAGTCAGTCTAAAAAGCACCAATATTTGCTCACTTCTGAGAGGAGGTTTAGCTGCAGTTTTGACGGCCTCCAATCGTGCAGAGGTAACGCCTGTGAAAGCAGTCTCAGTAGCATAGGTACCATCTGCCAAGACTCTTGGACGTCCAGCCTTGGCTCTATCTTTTTCCTTTTCTTTCGATTCTCCATCCTCTTCTTTTGTTGAAATACCTTCATCCGAGGCTTCATCCAACAACCGTTGCTCCGAGGCCAAGATGGGAATTTCACCCAGCACCTTGCGAAGCTCGTGCATAGTTTCCAATATCGTTGGAAGTGTCTCAACGTATTCGCCAATGATCCAAAGTACACCCCGGAAGACTTTACCCGATCTGATTTCAGACAGAGTGGAGATGAGTTTCTCGCAGATGGTCACTCTCAGGAAGGGGAATTTCTCGACAACTTCGCTAATTTTTTTTTCATCCTTTGAATTTCTGCCATCTAGGGTAGGTGGAGGGCCTTACATACCGAACAAAAGCGACCACATCGAAGGCAGATGGGTTGTTGGTGTCCCCGAGAAATTCCATGAGTGCATGTACAACGCTAGCTGCGACTTCAGAAAATTTGATGGCAGTGACGTGGATAGATTGAATAAGGAGCTGGCGGTATTCTGAGGCCTGACAAATGGCCAGAAATTAGGATTTGTTGAGAGGACTATGAGGACAAGAGCAAACCTTGTCAAAATCAGCTTCTTGGGTTCTTTGAAGCTGTTTCTTGAGGAACAGCACAACTTCTTCCACATTTCTGCTCGATGTCATGCTCAGGACGATGCCTATAGCTTTGCGTCGGACCTCTATGTCAGCGCTGAGGGGAAAAGGGGATAAATTGGATAGAAGGAGTGCATATGGGGAGGCAGAGTGTTTCACCTTGACAGAACTTGTAGCAGGTCCATGACAAGTCCATCGATGACAGAGCCATGTTTAGAACGAAGATTCTCGATACGGTCTAAGACAATAAGCTTGACATTGTTGTCTGACTCTTTGACGACAAGGTTAATCAGACAAGAGGCAGCAGCTGGAGGAGATGGGATAAACCAAATCCAGAGTCACTCAGAAACAGTGAATACCTTTGACTGCGGCAGGATTTTGTGTCAGGGTTGTCAGGGTTGTTGCGGCCTCGTATTTAACCGCATGAGATGACGCATTCAGCAATTCCAGGATACAGCGAATCCAGCGTGCCTGCGTTGAAGGCATGTTAGAAGGGGTCTAAGGAGAGAGAGAAGTGCTGCGTACTCGATGTGCAGAGTCACTCTTGCAATCCAACCTGATGACCTCAACAATGCTCATCTGAAGTGCCTCTTCCAAGCTTGGAATTGAATCGTAGATGGTCAAGACATATTCGACTGCCTTCTGCATTGAACAGTGGGCGAGGAAGACGAACGCGTTCCTTTTACACGTGGAATCGGTTTCGGCAATGAGAAAGGTGTGCATGAGCTCAGGTGCATCTGGTATAAGGTGTTCAAATTCGCGATATATGGAGTAAACGGCGAAGACAGCGTTCTTGCGGACGTAAGAGTGGCGATGCTCGAGACATGACCGACAAGTGGGGATGAGAGGTTCGAGGAGTTCTACGTCTCTGGATATTTTCTGGAGGAAGCGCAGGGTGGCACCACGGATATATTCATTTGGATGTTGCTGTAGAGGTGTTAGTGGATAGAATCGGCTGAATTTGAGACACTGGCCAGATCGTTGCGGATTGCATTGCTGGGGAAGAATCAGACCTCTCCCATTTGGATACTGCGAGAAAAACGCACACGACGAGGATCATTTCTTGCTTTAGCTTGCCATTGTCATCGTACTTTGGGCAGACCTCCCAATAGAAATGTAACAACTTTTTGAGCTGCTTATTCCGAGAGGGCATGACATATTGCATAATGGGCATCATGAACATGGGCTAATTGAGAACCTTAAGGAAGAGTGTTTCTGAACACTAGACTGACTTGCCTGAGGGTTGCCATTGATGGTAGATATGATGATTTTGCGCAGTGTTTCAATTTTGACCTCGTCTGAACCCTTCTCAAGGCCAGACCTGAGATCCTGTGTGCCAGGGTACTCTGCACTGCTCTCAAACACGACAGTATGGCAGGAAGGATCCGACGCAGACATGGAGGCTGGATATGTGGTCGTGGGAAATTGTCTACACAAGTCAACC
>Ga0153995_1000203_pt1 | contig 12171 bp, 13 predicted proteins | sample TSNC079MetaG_FD_104678 | JGI IMG/M metagenome (GOLD analysis project Ga0153995, IMG submission 104678) | Attine ant fungus gardens microbial communities from North Carolina, USA - TSNC079 MetaG | ecosystem: Host-associated > Fungi > Mycelium > Unclassified | place: USA: North Carolina, Lumber... | reverse complement strand
CTGATCTACTCGCCTTTCAGGCTAACAATAATGGCAAACTCCAACTAGCCATCCGCACAGAAATGGTACAAGTCCAGACGGAGTGGAAAAATCTGACCAATCCAAAATGTATCCCCTTTTTTTGCCAAGTCTCTTTTGAATGTCTGTTTCTAATTCATCTTTTGATCTCTAGATGTTGACGGGGAGCCATCCGCTGATGAGGAGATTGATATAGACAAGATCTTTACTGTTCATGTGTCGATCCGGAGTTTTCTCAAGTTCCTTAACTGTCACGTCATTTCTAAAACGACAATTGCATGTAAATCTTCATTCTCTCTTTTTTCTCCCCGTTCTCAAGTGGATCTCCTAGGTATATGCGAACATCATTGCTTGATTCTTTACGTGTATTTTGGCGGTTCAGCTGAAATTGGTGGCGTTTTGACATTTTATATACCAGCGATTATCGATGGTGACTGATTTTTTTCTTGTTTGGGTTTAAGTCGGGTGGCAAGTGATAAGGGTTAACGTAGATACCAAATTTTTGGTCTTGCTCGAGCACTGGTTCCTGCAATCAGGGATCCTACAAGGGACAAGGATTGAGATACTGATATGTTTGTCTTGTAGGGTCCACCAGAGGTAGAGATAATCATCACTACTCTCAACTCCATCCTCGTCTTGGGTCAAGGGTATTGCAATCTCAGAAAAAATGTACTTTGCTCTCTTAATATAAGTCAGCAAACCTTTCATTGCACTTGCTCATTCACATTCATGTTTCGTCTCATCATTGTTTGAACTGTGAACCAGTTAAGTGGAGCAATTGGATTATGATATTCCAACTTGATGATCCAACAAGTGTACAAGGAAGAAGAAACTCTGTATGAAGTAATAACATACATGCCCACAGAATAACAAAAAAATCATGACGAGACACTTCTTCGCTGTCACTGAGAACTACTGGAAGAAGAGCTCTCAACCCATGTCAGCAGGTCACTCACTACTGACTCTCGACTCTTCACTGTATCCATCCAAGCCATCGACCCGGTGTGAGTAATTTCATGATCCTTGCTGAGTTGCTTCTTTCCTAGCTCTTTGCCTATGTCCTCAAAGATTCCGATGTCAGAATGGAAAGTTGTAGCCGAAAGAAGCGGATTTAGGCCCATAGCGATAATTATGCTTTCAAGTCGTTGATCCTTGAGTGTACTGCATTTTTCGGAGATAGCTGCTTCATGCAGGGGAGCCGTCATATTACCAGTTCGTTCACCTTCGGCTTTTGACTTTTCGATAGAGTGGAGATGACCTTTGCCATTATTTGTGACTCCAGCTTGAGATCTTCCGTCGCTGGTTACATCAATGATGGATCGGGCGAGTGATCCAAACACGAACTTGGCGCGATCAGGATCTCGACGCCAACTCGGAAGACTGCGATTGAAACTGATAGGAGTATCTTCATCTGTGGGAGTGGGGAGGTCAGGGAGGGATGATTCGACGATCGTGTATGTCGAAGAGTAAGAAGAAACGGAGGAAGTGGATGTTGGGGGAAGAGAAAGTGATGGAAAATGGCATGAAGATGAGTCTAAGACGAGAGTTGTTTGTTTTGAGATGGTCGAAGTAACTGTGGATATGGAGGAAGCTTTAAGCTTGGGAGAGAGACGTGTAGTTGGAATGATGGTGATTCTAGGTAACATGCCCTTTTTGGGTTCGCGCTTGGGCTTTGTCGACTTGGCACGAAGAGCAGAGAGAATTGCTGGAAACTTGAAATCTGTAGTAAAGATGTGACTGTCAGGCATATCAAGGTCGGATGGGTTCAGGACCTACTGTTGTTCTCCTTGTATTTGAGACCTCTAATAAAATTGAGTCGACTCGTAGCTCTATCTTCGAGTTGTCGCTGTTCATGAAGGGAGTCCTTTGCGATAAAACCTTCGAGCTTGGGATCAATATGGCTAACATTTTTCTCACTGGATTGGAGGATTGCCAGTATCTTTGAATGGACATATGAAGAGTCCCTTTTCCTGTCGTGCGTCGCTGTTCCAGGTTCGGCTGATAGCGGAGGCGAAGGTAGAACTTGGGAGGTTAGTCCGCAGTCGGTCCCAGAAGTAGCCTTTTTGGTATGTACAGGATGAGCCTCATATATGACAAAATAATCCGAATCACGTCGACCATTCTGCTTTTCATTGCTAGTCATCTTTTTTGAACCAGCAGGAAAGACAGTATTTGCAGATGCATCCAGGTTGGCCTCCAAGTCTTTGTTCCTTTCGCGAAAACCTTGGTGCGAGTCCATTTTCTGACTTTGTCTAGTTTTGGTGAAAGGACACCGCGACCAGTCGACTTGGTATCCCAAAAATTCTTTTATGAGCATCCAGAAAAAGATGAAGAGGTAGACGAAATAGACGCCGCATGTTCTGAGATTAGACCAGAAAGGCATAGTGACGGAAGAGAGTTTGGAGGAGTCCAATAGTTTGAAATTCGGGGTATATGGGCTGACATGTCGAGTTTATGCCTGACAGACGGGTCAGCCGAGAATATAACCGTCATCAATAATTCATCAATAATTCAATAATTGGAAAAAAGCTGAGCCTGGAAAAAGAAGCCTTACGCCACCATTCCCACGATTCACCACAGGAAAGACAAAACAATTTCAAATTTCAAATTTGTGACATCCATCCACTTGTACCATGGACAGCCCCTCCGCCCCCTCCCTCATCCAACGTGCTCAGGATTTTGCTGCACAAAACAGACGTTCAATAATCCTCGGTCTTGCAACCACTGCCTTTGTCGTCGGAGGTGTTTTTTACTATACGTCGACGTCTCGGCAGCGAACGGTGCAGGGAGACCTCGAGAAAAGCGAAAAAAAGGACAAGAAAAAATCAAAAAAGAAGAAGGGGGCTGCAACAGATCCTAAGGGTCCCATCCTTGAAGAGCGCAAGACGACGGTGCAGGAAGCTGATGGTGAGAATTAGCACTCGGTCTTGGTATCCGTCAGGAGTAACACGCATACCGTAGCCGACATCGAAAAACTCTCTACTGAAGAGATTGCATCCAAGTCGGACAAGGTAAGATGCTTCATATGACATATAATGTGTCATTCAAAGTTACAGGAACGGGCCCAAATTGCAGCCACATTCAAACAGAGAGGCAATAATGCATACAAGTCTTCAAACTATTCTCAGGCAGCGGATTACTACACAAAGGCTATCCAAATATCTCCTACTCCAGAATCGACCTTCTATAGCAACCGTGCAGCATGCTATGTCAACATGTCGCCCCCCCAGCACGAAAAAGCTATCGCAGACTGTGATGAAGCATTGCGACACGAACGAACTTACGTGAAGGCACTCAATCGACGTGCTGGTGCTTACGAGGCTCTCGGAAAAAATGAGCTTGCTCTTCAAGGTATGTTGTGCTACTAAATACACCAGATATAGATCTCATAGTTGTCGTAGATTACACTGCCGCCACTATTTTGGACCAATTCCAGAACCAGACAACATCGACATCAGTGGAACGAGTCCTCAAAAAAATTTCGACGGAGAAGGCCGTTGAAATCATGAAAAATCGCGAGCCCCGTCTTCCTTCTCATACCTTCATTTCTGCTTACTTTGCTGCATTCCGTGAGCGACCTTTGCCTTCTGTCCCCGACAGCCCCTCCCAGGGTGACGAGACACTCCTACTTGCCGCACAAGCACTAAAAGCGTCCGACTACCCTCATGCTCTCACTTTCGTTAACGAAGCCATTGGACAAGGCATTTCAGCTACAGAGGGTAGGGCTGAGGCGCTGAACCTGCGTGGAACATTCAAATTCCTGATGGGAGATGTTGACGGTGCCAAGATGGACCTTAATGAGAGTATTGAACTCGTTCCATCTTTCACTCAATCACTTGTCAAGATTGCTAGCGTACACATGGAACAAGGAGACCCTGCCCTTGCGTTTCAGTGTTTCGAGAACGCGATCAAACACAACCCCAATGATCCTGACATTTACTATCATCGTGGGCAAGGTACGTGTATTTGCATCGATGTCACTGGCAATTATCTGATTCAATCTCCAGTGCTCTTTATCATGAGTGATTTTGTTGAGGCATCGGAGAACTACACAAAATCTACAGAACTTGACAGTTCTTTTGTTTTCAGTCAAATTCAACTTGCAGTTGCTCAGTACAAATCGGGTAACACTGCTAACAGTATGGCCACCTTCCGCCGAACGATCAAGTCTTTCCCTAATCGAAGCGAGCCTCAAAATTACTAGTACGTTTACTTGGTTGCTTGACTTTCTTCTCTCGCTCAACCATTCTGTCCTTTAGTGGCGAACTTCTCCTTGATCAAGGTCGTTTTGAAGAAGCCATTGAAAAATTTGACAAAGCCACCGAGCTTGAAAAACTTCGAGCACCACAATTACCCAATGTTCTCCCCTATGTGAACAAAGGTCTCGCAATGTACCAATGGAAACAGGACATTGGCGCCGCTGAGAGATGCTGTAATGAAGCATTGAGGATTGATCCGGAATGTGAAGCTGCTGTTGCTACGCTTGCGCAGTTGAGTCTGCAGCAAGGTAAAGTTGAACAAGCTATGGTGATGTTTGAGAGGCAGATTGAGCTTTCGAGGAGTGAGTTGGAACTTTCAAATGCGTTGAGTTATCAGATCGTACGTTTTGCTTTTTCAATGTTGGGATGAATTCTGAATGATCTGTTTGTCATAGGCTTCTCATTCACAATTGAAGTTTATCAAGGAGTATCCGGACAAAGCAGAAAATTTGGCCAAGTTTGCAAGGGGGATGCCTTGAAAAAAGTGTCTTGGGGTCCTTATAGATAGTATAGACGAGATGGGAAAAATCTTTTCAGCATGACATTGTTCATCGTTTTTCTTCTTTTTACGCTCGATTATTATTTGATTATTATCCGTATTAACATTTTTAGTATCATTTTTTTCGTGTTGTGTGTTATTTTTTTTTCATGGAGCTACGTAGTTAAACGTCTAGATTTCCCCACACTCGGTCTATAGATGGTTCGGACGAGTCCTAGATATCAAGTGGATTTGATCCGCAGGCGGACATTTGTTCGGTGAAAGCTAATCACCAGGGGCATTGCGTATTGGACTGCCTGTCGGTATTTGCAACCCTTCCTCATCGGAAAACTAGTTGTCCCACCTAAATGACAGTAGTTGGGTTGGAGAGTGAAGAAGGGCAGTGAGAAGTAGTGCAAGTGGCAGCGAAGCAAATGGGGGTAGCCTCCTGCCTTAGTACCTCGTTATGATGTTGATCATCAGACTTTAGTAACAAGAACAAGACCAGGGGTATCAAACCATTTCATTGGAACCCCCAAATATTATCACTCACTATCCAGATTCTGGAACCGGGTGTGTACACATAATCTGGTCCCATAGTCAATCTGGCAATTCTCATCGCCAACATCGCTTCTTACCAAATTTAGATCTGCATTTAGATTCCAGATACTGCATATGAGTCAAATCTTCACAGCGTTTTAAAACCTGTTTTTCCTGAGAATGTCAAGATTCACCAGTCGCAAACTACTTTGTCCGATAGGAGTCAAGGTCTAATGGTCCATATTCACTCCATTCACCAAAAGAGCTTCTGAGGCAGAATAACCATATTGGTCGACAATTAATAGGTCAGGTTGTTCATCATCGGAAAGAGCAGTTGATTTTCTCGCAATGATCAACTGATTTGCCATCAGCGGAGGGCTCTCTAAGTTCCTCAGCAGCATCTTCTACTCTATCAAAATGATCACCAGCACCAGATAGATACAAGACACTAGCAAAAGAATCCTGAATTGAGGATTAGGTGGCTTCACCGTTGATTCGGCCTCCTCATCATGAGTGAACCCTCCAGTAATGAACTGATAGAGGGAGTTACAACCTCGTACCATGTACTTGTTTGGATTATCAGGATACTGCCGAGTTTCGGCTCAGGTAAAATGAATCGAAAAGACAACTTACTGCATCTTTGTTAAGATACCACCAAAAATGTCCGAAATTACTGATCAGAATCACATCTTCTGGATCATTCATATTTGATCCCGCAAGCTTGTCCAAGTCAATTCCACCAGTCCATGATCGTAACATATCCCAGGCTATAGCAGCCTCATGCTATGAGACATGTGGTCAAGAGATTTGAAAGGGACAAAATGTCAGAACCTAAGAATTCAGGGCCCCCTTCAAATTGATTCAACACAAACAGGTGATATGGGCAGCTTGGAGGGATAGGCGCAAGGGCGAGGAGGCATATGTAGCAGTATTTTACGTGCATAGTACCGAACAAGTTCACCGGTGATGATTTGTCCTCTCGTTTTTTGACCCAAGAGATTATCAGAAATGAGAAGGAACAAGAGATCACGCTGTTGTGAAAATGGAGTCACACGTTGGTTTGGCTTGGAATAAAGTGTATTCCGTTGCAAACCAATGAGTAGATACAACGAATTACAAAACTTATATACTAAAGAAATATTCCTGAAAATTCAGCCGGATCACGGCGTCGGCTTGATTTCCCAACACACGCTTCTCACAAGATCTCGGGGCTGCTTCTCCTCAGTCTGACCAGCACTCTCAACCGTGTCTCCGAGAGTAGAAGTGAGACTGCTTGTGACTTTGGTCTCAGCTTCCCTCTTAGAGATAGCTAGCACTATTTCATTTCAAATCAGGTCCCCAAAATATATGGATAGTGGATTGCTTCTGCCACTTTTCTCACTCCATCCAGCTGCAAGAGAAAGGCTACACATCGGAAAATATAACCATTTGCATAACAGTAGTTGAGTTGAAGGGCAGTGAGAAGTGGTGGAAGTGGCAGTCGAGTCGATAGCGACCTTGACAAGCAGATAATATGACCAGCATGTTACATATAACGCGTTTACATGATCCTTATAAGAGGATGTGATCGGGTAATCAGCATCGCAAGTGTCTGCAATCGAATGTAGGCACTGCCGTGAGTTTGTATGCGATGATGAAGGATCACAATCATTTATTATCCTAGCGACAAATCCCTGATGAGCTATATATTACATTCATAAGATTAGGAGAGTGGAGAGACGCCTTGTGTGAGCAGCTATGAGGTGCAGAAGTGTTGTAGAGTTGTTTGACGGAGCTTGAAAACAATCATTCAATGGTGAAATCTTATTACCAAGTAATTGAACAAGCATGCTGTACCTTGGAATTTCAGATTAAGTAGCATATCCTGTCTAGTATAAATGATCTATTTCCTCTGCGGGTTCCTCAAGGTCAAATCTGTTGTAAATGAGGTTGTTCATATACCTTTTGTCTCCAAATCCTCATGTTTCTTGGTTATCTAATTCTTCAGGTGATTAGTAAGCAGATAGTTATGCCACATAGCACAACTTAGACACCTCAGTTCAGCACTTACAGGAACTGAGGTATATTTCATTTCTTTTATGCAATGTAGAAGTAGCTAATTGTATCTTGAGTCTTTTATGACAGTTTCGATCAAACCTCTCTCTTCGTAATAAAAAAATCGCCTTACCGTATGAAAGCCTTCATTTACACGAGAATTCGTTGATTCACTTCAGAGAAGATAGTGCAAGGTCTTGGCGGTATAGCAATACGGAGAGAGATACCTGTGTAAGAGTCAGAAAGTTGTCGTGGAGTGGCAGTATAGTACAGTGCTCGTCTATTCACCCATAGGGCTAGGGGAAACATCGTGTTATTTGTATTACAGCTCATACTCACACGCTAAATTGAACACCGGGCACTCCTGGAGTAGCTCTTAATGAACCCAAGATTGCTTTTGATCTAGAAGAACGATATGCTCTTGAAATGCTCTTTCTTGAAATGCTCTTAAAGCCCGTAAAGTGTTTGTCATGAAACCTGAAGTATTCCTGAAGAATTTCTGATGAATCTTGAAATGTTCTTGACAGATCTTGAAACGTGTTTCAGGAATTTATCTCAAAAGCGTTCCTCAAGACTGTAACCTAACTTAATAGTACTTGAAGAAACATCTACTTGCTATAATCATATGGTACTGATTCAATTACTGTTTTCGTCTTGATTTATATAAATTTTCAGTCTTTTAGTCTTTGGAATAGGAAACAAAGTATCCGAATTGAATTCGCTATCTGGTACTGCCGATACTACCATTTGTCGAGGTGCCCATCGTTGTACCCTTTCTCCAAACCTTCATGGTCTTTCTGAAACCTTCAAGCCTACAATCTGGATCATCCTACTCTTCAAATACAACCAGAGAAATTGACTTCTCCAATAGCTCGAGTTATATTACTGACAGATATGGTATCAAAGATAGCATCCATAAATTTATGATAGTCCAACACTCGAAACCTTGCCCATAGTCATCGAGTCAGCTCACAAATCTATAGCGGTGCATGAGGAGCCTTACTCAGAACTTGAATACAAAGACCTCAAAACGCGAGCTCATCGGAGGTCTGCCGGAATAAAATTTGGAATCAAGTTGGTCACTACTAGGCTCGGACATTCCTCAATGCTTTGGAGATGATAGGTTTCATCTACTTGATCAGGGGGTTATTTGTGATAGTGCAAAAATAATTTACTGTAAGAGATTCAATCCGAGGAGGTACAATTACCCATTATCCATGAAACTTGCGGTATCTAAATATAGATTACCTGTGCAATCCTAGGAGAGATACAATTGTCCATCATTCAGATGGCGTATTTAGATCACCTGTTCAAGAAGAGGAAAAGAGACAGAGGGAATAGCTCCTGTGAAGCCTCGACATTGGTGTTCTAGAACTTGCTCAGAATTATTGGGACTGCGACAAAACCCAGAAAGAATCCATCGAGACAGAATTTGAGATTGCAGTCGTTTGTAAAATGCATGTGCTTCGGTTTGATTCACATGCCGATCTATACGATTTTTTGATTCACAAAATTTCCTAGTAGCTGTATGTGTTTCCACTCCAGATAACTAAGAACGTGAGATCGGGAGTACATCATATGGTCATAGCCCTGTATGTTCTGTTCTATAGCTTGAGGCAGTTCATGTTCGAGCGCTCATTTGAGCCATAAGGGAATAGTGGGCCCTCAATTATGACTATAAATCTGAAGACACCATAACAAGCACTCATCGACAAAACTACCCCCGAGTCTTTAACATCTTTGGCTCTCTGTATATTTTTTCAAACATGGTCCAGAACATTGCCTATAGCGCTCCAAAGTCTATTACCTTTTTGTTGCCAGACATTTTGGCTGATTGGCCTTATGAGCGACTCTTGCACCCCGACTACGGCACTGTCGATGTGGAATCCACGAACTGGGTTAACCATAATAATCTCTTCAGCGAGAGAGCTCAACGGTCTTTTAACAAAGCCTATTTTGGTCAGTGATACTATGATTAGTTATTGTATTCAGATTTTCATATCACTTCAGGTCTCCTGGGTTGTCTTGCTTTTCCTCGTGCTACCAGAGGTATTCGACTTGTTTGATTTTGCAACCAAACAATTGATAGTTCAAAGGTTTCTGTCGTTCAGGTTGTGATCTTGCGAACATTTTTTTTGCTATTGACGAATACTGTGACGTCGCTGAGCCTAAGGTCGCGACTCGGATTCGTGATATTGTGATCGACGTCTTTAACAATCCATACAAAGAGTGCAAGCGAGGTGATAAAATAGGTATCTTTATACAGGGGTGAGTGCTTGCATGAATCATATGATCACCCCACTGAAATGATTTTACAGTTTCTGGCAAAGAGCTCTTGCGTTGACTACGCCCAAAGATGCTTGTGTCAGCCGCTTCATCAGAGATTTTGACCTGTATATGAAGTCTATGAGACAAGAAGCTGAAGATCGGGAGAAGAAACGAGTCCGTGCCGTTGATGATTATCTGCAGCTCCGCCGAGAGACCTTCGCTGCCCAAGCGTCACTCTCGTTTCTAAGCTTCGGGTTGGAGCTTCCCGAGGAAATTTTCTCACATTCTGTCATGCAAACTATGACAATTGCAGCCATGGATCTTATATGTATCAGTAACGTGAGTTGAAACCTTGTGGCAGAACGTACAAGCTTACAGATGTCTCAGGACATACATTCCTATCCTGTTGAGCTCTCCCGAGGAATTGCATTCCACAACATTATCACATCCATCATTCACGAGCATCATCTGGATGTTCCCGCTGCGATGAAGTGGTTGGAGGAATTTGGCAGGCACAGAGTTGCTACTTTCCTGAATGGTATCGAAGAACTACCATCATGGGGACCTGAAATTGACGGAAAAGTACGCCAATACATAGATAGCATAGGTTATCTCGTTCGAGGGACAGATACCTGGTGCTATGAGTCTGAGAGATATTGGGGAAGAAAAGGAAAGGAAATCCAGACCACTCGAATGGTGACTATTTGGCCGGGAAAAAGTCAAGAAGGTCTATTGACTAAGAAAGAACTCGAAGTGGCTATAACGCTGGAGAAAAATTAATGTATAATCGTCATTTGATCGGTCCCGAGCTGATTCATTTGAGAATCTTACTGATAGTATGATTTGACAGATGAACAGTAAACTTGTATTGAATTATCTATAGCTCATATATTTGTATCTATTTGTACATTATAATTACTTCTGTGCTCAACGTCATTGTGGGTCATAAATTATTGACATGAGTTCCCTGTCCTTTCTTGTGACTGAACTTCAGGTATGCTGCTGACTTTATTTTCTCGTTTTTCTCACACAATTGTAGGCACTTGCAAGTGAAACTCGTCGAAAGCACCCCGACGTTCGGGAGGTTAGGCCTCTAGCTTCTAATCGCTAATTTGTCACTGAGGAGTTTTAAGGCTGCAGAAAAGTCATTAACGATCCTGCGTGCATCACCGGAGCAGTCTACGAGCCTTGCCACAGGTGGGTTGCTACTGGCAGTTCATTTCTCAGCGTTCAAACACTTGAATCACTAGGTGTGTCCAATCCGGCGCCATCTTACACATACTCATGTAATCTAGATGGACCACAATCTGAGGAGCTTCTTCGACCCGTGTTTATGGGGTGTGCTACAAAAAATGCAAAGGTCGTTGTAATATCACTCGGCTCACTTCAGCGCCTGATCTCGCTGCGGGCGGTTCCTCAATCTGCTGTTCCCCACATAGTTTCGATCATGAGTGATGCCATGTCACAAGGGGTCGACATTCAGCTTCGGATTTTGCAGACTTTGGTTTCTCTCATCCCGAATTTTCCTCACATTCATGGAGAACTCTTGGCGGGCGTATGTCATATATTGAGGGCCTAGATTTGGAGAGCAGTATCTCACGTATTCAACAGGCGTTATTACTTTGCTTCAAGCTCCAAGAGTCTCGTATTGCTGTTGTTTCATCGACTGCTGCAGCCACTCTACGTCAGCTAGTGATGTTCGTGGTGGACAAAATGGTCTCAGAGGATCAGCAAGAGGATTTAGATCCAGCACTTCTCATTGAAATTCATCTTCCAGATGAATCAGTCAAGTATCTTGGCCCTTCTGCTCATGATACCTTTGCCGTTTTCGAAGATCTCTGCCTCCTCGCTAATGGTGAAAAACCTAACTTTCTGCACCTGGAGTTTCTTCACAAGACGTTTGCTCTAGAGCTGATTGAGAGCGTTCTTGCGAATTACTTCGAGGCATTTCGCAAGGTGAGTGCAACATGCTTGTGTTTTTCTCCCTCATCACGACCTTCAGCATACCGAATTGATCCTGCTCCTGCAACACCACCTTTGTCCTCTTCTCCTGAAATCCCTTTCTGATCGCCCGTTATTTCCCCTCATCCTCCGTTGTACTCGTGTTATCTTTCTCTTAGTCAAGCAATTCTGCCCAGAATTGAGAACTGAAGTTGAAGTCTTTCTCATGCATCTGATTAAGACTGTTTCGGATGATGGGGATGCCGAGTCTTCTCATCCTCCTAGACCTTCTTGGATGAGAGTCCTCGCTATGGAAATCATGCGAGGGTACGTTCGACGTATGACTCTTAATTTTCGCGTTCTTATCTTCTCTGCAGGTTGTGTAGTGATGCGGAGCTGATGAGGAACATTTGGATGTGTTATGATGGACAAGGATCGCAATCGAACGTTTTCGGTTCCCTTATAACAGCATTGAAGAGATTGATTACAGAAAAACCGACGCTCCTCGGAGTGTCTCAATACATGTTTGGTGTCGGTGTACCACATGACAGTGCGACATCATTAAGTTTGGATGGTGTTGCTGGGCGTGTTGCCACAGTGGCAAGTGCAACGGTTTCAGGAGTTGTTGGTATG
>Ga0153995_1000201_pt1 | contig 12193 bp, 10 predicted proteins | sample TSNC079MetaG_FD_104678 | JGI IMG/M metagenome (GOLD analysis project Ga0153995, IMG submission 104678) | Attine ant fungus gardens microbial communities from North Carolina, USA - TSNC079 MetaG | ecosystem: Host-associated > Fungi > Mycelium > Unclassified | place: USA: North Carolina, Lumber... | reverse complement strand
GAACAGAGAATAGACCCAAGCCCGTGAAGGGTCCATTGCCATCTTTCGACCGAAGACCAGAGATTCCAAGTCCATGCTGGTGACGAGAAGACTCGATGCGCACAGGTGGGTCGATTTTCATGGAAGACAGTGGACTGTCCAGAAACGAATGTTGCTGGTCATCCTCCATTGAATCAAAAGCCGTCATATCGGCATTGACGGATTCAACATCAGCGCCAGTTATCCCGTCCGAATATACCCCAGACATATGGCTGTCAGGAGAAATCAGAGTAGGTGTAGATATAAAGTCTGGCGGTGTCGAGATGGTGGGGGCCGAGATTGAATGATCCGAACGAGTGAAAAAGTCTAGGGGGCTGAAACCTGATATGTCAACATTCAACATATCACAACCCTCAGGAGAAAGATAGTTTGATTGAAAGACAGAGATAGTTCTGATAGCCATTGTTTGTGAGATAGAGTGTAATTTTCTGCAAGTGCGCATGAGCATATTTATACCGGCTTGTGCTGGCAGTGATGTGATCTGCTCCACGATCAGAATTATGTCATTGGAGCTACTTGCGACAACTCCTATGCCTCCTATGTACCAGTATATGGCGTTTGGTTCTTTCAAAGTGATCGGCTGTTGAGCAACGATTGTTCATCGGCTTTGCCATGACCCACATCAGCAGAGAAGTGTCGAAGCAACCGCTGATAGTTGCTACCTCCTCATCTTGAGGATACCTTCTCCAAAGGCTTCCACATGGTGGATAATCCCGAAGAAGGCATTTGCAACCTCTTTATAATCCTACTTTGGCTTCTTTTTCAGCTTCAGCTTCATTTCGGTAGAAGGATACAGAAGCCGAAGCGTTTTTGAGTTATTATGCCACCGACCCACTCATCTCCGATCGGGCGCTCTCTTTGCTTTTGTTGATTTCCTTTATACCAAACATGGGTCTACTAGTATTTACAAACGTTGTGTAGTCGAGTGTCCATTGTCCCCCGCCACGTTTTACATACAATATCATTTACAAGTTCGTTTCACGGTCTACTTGACAAGAGTTGAATGGGACGTATTCAATTATGCGACTGATTGGCTCCATGCTGGATCAGCTGTGCTACCTAATAGCCGACCGAGTGGGTTCGGCAGCGTGGGTAATTTGCTCCGGCATTCCGCAAAAAAATGATCTGATCGATTGATAGTAAGTTCCGTCTTGCCTAAAGATTACGTCAGTACGAGCTGTGCAGCAGTCATCAAACATTTTTCGCCAGCCTGAGCCACACGTACTCCGTTGGGCACAGAGTGAAAGTCATTCTTTGCATAAATTCACACGGGTTCTGGCTTGCGCACTTATCCTTCCTCTCCTTGGACCCCATCCCTTAGTTCCTTGTCACTCTCAACCCGGTGCTGATCATGTCTCAACTTGACGATCTCCACAACATTGATCTGACCCGAAGGGCCCTCGATGCAACCAGGATTCATCTTGTGCCCGCTTCACAAACGTCCACAACTCAGCAAATTAATGTCAATGAAACGGAAACCCAGGTTATCCAAGAGTATAAGGAGAAACAAAATGTACCCGCTGCTCAGGATGAAGCGTCAAAAACGATATACGTGAGTCACTTTATCCTGCACCAAACCCCTTTGGACTCGAAGAACTTTTTCTCAGGTTGACTTCGAACCTAATGACCCCCGGAACCCTATTTACTTTCCTAAGCACAAAAAATGGGGAATTACCTTCCTCGCTTGTTTTTCAACGCTTGTCGCATGTCCGTTCCAAACACTTAGCTTTCCTGTCAGCACGACCAAACTTATCGTATTTCTTAATAGCTTCGACGGCTTCGGGGTATAATCTTGGTTTCCCTTCTATGATGCGAGACCTCAATGCTACAGAATTCCAAGCTACTCAAGGCTTGAGTATGTACGCGCTGGGATTTGGCATCCTACCTCTTGTCACAGCATCATTCAGTGAAGAGTTCGGACGTCAACCATTGTACCTGTGGTCTGGTATTGGCTTTTTATTAATGTATATTATGGTTGGACTGTAAGTGAATCTGTCCTCAATAAAGTTGCGATGCAATGTCCACTCACCTATGTGTACAGGGCACAGAATATTCAGACTGTTATCGTCGGCCGATTCCTTCAGGGTGCTTTCGGTTCTACTGCAGCGACCATGGTTGGTGGGACTATTGCGGACATATGGGCACCTCCAGAGTGAGTATGATTTCTAGTTTATAGAACTTCAATCGCTGAATACGCAACTAAGGCGTGGTTTACCTATGTCCATCTTTTCTATTGTTGCTCTCGCTGGTAATGGCTTCGGGCCGCTCATAGCGGGCTGGATCGAATTGAATCCTCGGTTAGGGTGGCGCTGGATTCAATGGATCCAGTTGATGTTAGTTTCTTCCTTCGTACTCAAAGCTGTGTTCTGACCTTTGAAACTAGGTACGCTGGTACTTACGTTATTCTCATTCCCTTCATCCTTCATGAAACACGCTCGACGATTGTCATCACCAAAATCGCACAGCGTTTGAGGAAGAAAACTGGTGATAAGCGTTATCGTGCGCGTGCTGAAGATGAGGGTGTTAATCTCAAGAAACTCATATGGGTTTCCTGCACACGACCTGTTTGTGAGTAGATGAGAACCATGTCTAGCAAGTTTGAGGTTGATGAAGATGTCCACAGACCTTATGTTTACTGAGCCCATCGTTGCCAGCTTCAGCGTATGTCTATGATTTTTTTTCTTCGTGATTTCGTCTAACAACTTCCCAGTTGTGGTTTGGCTTCGCTTGGGGCGTTAACTATTGCATGATTGAATCCATCTCAATGGTTTTCACTACGCTCCATGATTTCAATAGCGGCCAAGTCGGTTTAGCTTTCCTTTCCATGATGTGAGTTAGTTTGGCCTCCTACGAAAATGTAATTCTGATTTATATGTAGTGTGGCACCTCTCCTTGGGTTCTGTACCAACTTCTACCAGGAGCATTTGTACAAGAAGTACTTTCCAACCAAGGGGCCTGAAGCCCGTCTGTTCTTGGCCATGGTCGCCGGTGTAACTCTCCCTGTAGCCATGTTCATTTATGCTTGGACTTCTTTCCCTCGCATCCACTGGATTGCTCCTATCATCGGTATCACAGTAAGCCTGCCGCTCTACTATGGTTCGATCCATTTCTCATTTGACTCTTTTCAGACCTTCATCTGGGGTATCTTCATGATCTACACTGCCGTCTTCTCTTACTTGGCTGATTGGTGTGTAAAATGAGACTTAGGTGGGATATTGTCTTTACTAACCTGAAACAAACAGTTACGGGCCCTTCGCTTCTTCTGCTCTTGCTGGTCAAAGTTTGGCTCGTGAGTTGACTGAGCTCTCCTATGTCACATTTGACTGATTCGTGTATGGAAACCTAGGCAATATCACAGCTTTAACGTTTCCACTTTTCACGCAACAAATGTATGGCCGGTTAGGCATTCCTTGGGCCAATACCTTATTTGCTTTCATCGCCCTTTTGCTGATGCCAATACCCTTCGTGAGTGCATCTCCAGAACGCTTCCAACTCTGCTCCTTAGCGATGTTTTAGGTACTCTTTATGTTGGGACCTCAAATCCGTAGAAGGAGCAAGTTTTCCCGTATCGTTATGGAAGCTGATGAAGCCAAAGCTCCAGAGGAGGCAAAGAGAGTGCAGAACCAAACTGCAGGTGAAGTTTAACATGACGCGCTGTTAGCATTGGACCTACAACGTGACAAAATCACTCATCGGAGATTACCGCTGTCACGTTCTTCTCTTTTAAGCATCATTCCGAAACACGGTCGCCCGTTTCATGCATCTTAATATAGACTCCATTGCAATTGTATTATTATGTACCTCGAATATTTATCTAGTTGTATAGTAGTTGGTTCGGCGGTTTGACTGAAAAATTCCGATATTTCTTAATATTGTAACCGCTTGTGTTGTACACCACCCTGATATTAAAATCATATTAAGATCACCGGTTGGTGGATCACCACGAAGTTTAAGGTCTCAAAATGAAGGAGGTATAGGGCAATTCGATGCTGAGTAAAATGTGGAGTCCAAAATTTTGAGCGGTCAGAGGCTTTGGTAGTTCGTAAATAAAATAAGTCTTCGAGTCACATGAAAGGGTTGCATTTGAAATTACTTGGTCTGATATCATACAGGAAATCCGCCGTCGCCCTCGTGTATGGGAAATTCTAGTCATTGAGGTTTTATTTGCTTACTCTGCCTAACTCTGTGCATATTTCTCAGAAAGTATTCTGGACATTATACTAGACAACACACTGGACACTCAGTAATCACGCCATTCTTGAGTTACCGGATCAAGCCGTTGTCTTTCATCTTTCTGCAATTTGGATGCAACTTGGATTTTCTGCGAGAGCGAAGAAGCGTCTTGGTACATCCAGTCGAGCGTCATGAGATTTTTGGGTGATTGGCCAACGACTTCGTCTCTCGAGCTCTTCGCCACTCGAAGTTGTCTTGACGTACATCATACTCTGAGCCCATGTGGTGAGACGGACCTGGAGACCAGAATGCACGTCCTCATGGAGTGCCCTAGAACACCATGGACTACATAAAAAACCAAGTCCCATCCCTCAAAGACCTCATTCTTACTTCTAACCCGACCGCCATCAGCCTGGGAACCCCCCAGAACGTGCTGTATACGAGGAAAACCTACCACTACTAAGCACGACCACACAGACTAGGTTTCTATGCCTCGAAGATCCCTACTAGGCGCCCTCGCGTCCCCCCCTTTAAACCAAAGCTAGCTCTAATGCATTCTTCATATTGCGACTTCTTTCCTGTTTTCATTTTATGTTTATGAAGCAGTCGGTAGACTACCGCGGACTGTGTACGTACACCGCGTAATAAAAAATACATCATACTCTGGGATATTAAGCTTTTGTAGCCAAGTTCGGCGGATATAGGCTGTTATAAACTCGATAAGCTTCTGACTTGGGTGACAAGACTCCTATGAGAATAGGGTATATGATATTGTTCTCTTACCAAGATTCGTTCTTGGAGGTGATGAACAACCCTCAAGGGCTCCGCAAATTCTGCCCATGCAACGCATGCCTCAACTGGCTGGCATCAGTCATGCTCATATATCTGTAAATGTTTTCCCTGTCCATTGCCATGATGCCAATAAATTGGAACCGTATCTGCGGACTCCGCGACTTCTGATGTGAGAAATGACAACTGATCTTCTTGCAACATGTGGACACCTGAAGAAGCGGACAAACTTGAGAAAAAATCAGAGGCGATTCCTCCCAGGAAACGATGCGTCTTGATGATTTTAATCGCGTCCGCAGATCCTAATGGAAAATCTTCTGCAAAATGCACCTTCTTAAACGTACTGATTCCGAGAGGGTTTTCTCAATTGCATGCGGTTGGTAGTATGGTCGTGTATCACAGATAAGATAGAATGACATGTTACGTTTCACACAGGACTAAGACGACTGAATCAATCAACTCATGACTATTAAAATGCCTGATAAGGCACTGGAGCATGATTTTAAAAAGTCCCCGATAATCATCTGTCAAGGATTGAGCCTCATGTTTAGGGAGAGACATATGGCCTGATGTAAATCGTTGTCCGATGTTAGGTAATAGTCACCAGACAGAGGGCCTATCTCCTGCCTACACCAATCCTGCATTCACATGTATTTCTCTATTCATTAAGATTTTTCTCTTGGGCCTCATACCTCTTGTGTGAATTCTTCTCACTTTCATAATTCTATGGGCTATCAACAGCCAAAATTGGCCAATGTCTCATATCAGTCATCAAAATCAAAGGTTTGTAGAATTACTGTAAGTAATTTGATATGAGAAGTGTTATTGCCGTATTACTGTTATAAATATCGGCGTATGCCAGCACAAGATTTAACACCTTATAGAAACAATAACATAATAATAACACTATCAGGTGACCTCATCATTCTGCACAATGAAATACGATACATCGGCCAATCTTGGTTGCTAGCTTTTGATATTAAGATTGATCTCTTTGCTCCCATTGGTAAGGATTTCGGGATCTAGTTCAGCCGGTGTGCATCAACCGGCATAAAAATAACATCGCCTTATATGTGGCTAGTGTGCCGATCATGAAGGCCTGATTTTCGCTTAGCTCAATTCTTAGTGACCCCTGAGGGTGGGAATGTTTCACCGTCATCAATATAAGCCACATTCAGTGGACCCTCAGACGATCCCTAAAGATCGGAAGCGAGCGAATTTAGTCCGTCTTTGGAGCCTCACTTCAAACCTCTTGAAACAGTATAACAACCCTTTGTTTTGACTGTGAAACCATCTTTACCGTCATTTTGTATTTCATGAACTCCGAAGGTCCATTGGAACTGAGACTCACTGAAAACTGAGATACACTAGAAACTTTAGGAAAAAACTGCAATGTCTCGGCACTGTGCACGCCATGTGACACTGGAAGGAATGTAGCTAAGAAATCATGTTTACATGCTAAGAAAAGTTACTACATCCTCGTCATTCAAGCACGGGAGATACAAAATATCCTAAAAAGAATTAATACCCTCAGGTATAGATGAGAAGTTAATCCATTTGAGGATTTCAAGGAGGTTAGCTGTTTCTATGAAGTCTAGGTCGGTCCGAAGCCTCTTGAAAGTTTTGGCAGTCCATAAGACGATCTTTGATGTTTCTAAACGATTTATTATGCCTCCAGGATAGCTAGTACGGACAGAAATAGGTGGTTTGGACCTGATACAAGAAGATGATCTGAAGTCCCCAGACGCGGACGGGGGAACAAGTTTCTTTTCCGGTATAGATCAGGGAATCGATTTTCACAACCTTATCCGGCATGTGACTCTCACTGCATTAAATACGCCATCGCACTACCTTGATAAACGCTGCCTACGAAAACGGACTGTGGATAAACCTCATTTATACCGGCTCTTGTGGTTGGGCGCTCACTGATATAGGTCAATTGAAGTGGGCAGAGACATTGAAAAGAATTCGTCACAAGCCGTGTAACATGGAGACGAAATCAAGATCATGGAAAAGCATCATTCACCCTGGAAACATGTGGTGTCTTCGTTATCTACATATTTCTCTGGAGGTTCAGGTCGACAAATTAAATGGCAATGTGTGATAGATGCTCACTTGGCATTGCAGGTGGTGAAAAGCAAATTAAACATCATTCCGAGATGGACACAGTGACTCTCATTCGCACAACTGGCCGCCGTTCTGCGGAGTTTCTCAGGACAGCTGATGACGCTGTTTGAGATGGAACCTTTCATGAGAAAAAGATCGATACGTCTGGTGATAATATTATGCATTGAACTGCATGAACTTGTCAGCAGTTCCCATTAATATATTCGAGTCCATGCTTCTCGCGTATAAAGATGCGAAAATCATCTATCGTCGGGACGCCGATGTATGATGATCATGCTGCAGACTGGACATCTGAATTTCGGAATTTCCCCGTTCGGAAGATGCGTGCGGCGCTGTCGTGGGTTAGAGGCAGTCGTCTGACTTGCTCCTGACTTGCTCGACTATCTTTGACGAGGACTGTAGATCATTCACGGGTGGCAGCAGCTGGAGAAATATATTCTCGGCTACCGCTCCGATTCTAAAGCGCCGGAATCTATCATTTGGTGTTCGTACTGCACTGCCATTCGTGACAGTCTAGATAGCTGTAACTACCTGAAAACCCAGGAGGGATCAGTGTTCTTGCTACTCACTACTGTCTCCGGCAGCTTACAGATTATTCGTCCAGTTAATTTCAACACAGGTCATCACTGTCCTTAGGTATGCGTGACCTCCCGGTATCTAGGAAGTACGGAAAGGCCCGCCAACCTGGAAAGTTGCTTTTGATAATTCTGATCCTTCTTTCTACCTTTTTACACATGCATTCTCAGGTCCAAAAACATCCTCACATTGGAGATCCCGCAAAACCGATCCAATTCATATACACTACACTGCTAACATTTTCTGTCTTGGTCAAAAAATATGCAAGCGAATAGTTGGCTGATGCAACTTGAAATAAGAATCAGAGGCCATTTTCTACCTCGGCTCAATTGAAAGAAAAGGGAGGCTACTTACTTTTTCAAGCCTTCACAAGGGGGATAGGGGCTACGTCCCACGTGACGACATGATTTAGCTAACTTTTCCAACTTTTTTCTGTGGTCGCACTACACCTTATTTGATAACCATCTCGTAGAAAATCAAAGCTTGTCTACAAATTTGATTCTGAGCTTTTTTAATCCTTTTATAGTGGGATAGGACAAATTTGTCATTGATAAACACTACTCCGACTTTGCGGACTGTATTACATAAGAGGATACGCCAGTGTTGCTGTATCGATACAGACGTGGATTTAGAGAGAAAAAAAAATAGAACTCATGTGTAGAACACTGGACAGAAGATTATGATAGCAGTGCATCCAAGAAACGAGGGAACAGAAAATCCAGGACCACATGCTATGGGTCAACGATTTCATTGGCGAGTGTTTTCGAATGCCGGCCTCAGAGCAGTAGAGACGTGCGAACTTCGAGGGTAGGGCATGGAGAGGTACCATGAGTAATGATGGCTCGTTCCATGTGCACAGGATGATGAATTGACCGGGGACACTGACGTCGGAAGCGGGGGAGAATCAAGGGGGCAGGCATTGGCTGACAATGACGGAGAAGGAGAGAGGGAAGGAGATGACGAGTGGAAGCTAGATCCAGGGGTTAATGCACGCATCCGCATGTTTGACGATGAACGAGAGTATCGACGGTAAAGGGAACATTCCTGTTGAGCAGACGCTTCAGGGTACTGTGATACTGGTTTTTCACCTCCGCGGGATTCTGTAATTGTTTGTGACGCCCGCATCAGGGGTAAAGGTGGAGGTTCTGAGCGGTGTGAATCCTCGGAGACGACATAGGTATCTATATCGTCCATATCCACTCTGTCACAATCTTTGCGGTAGCCATGAACCCTATATTGAGAATATTGATGAGGTGTTTTTGAAGCGTGAGAGGTATATGCAGAGGTACGGTGATCATCGAGTTCACCGTTCAGTGTTTCTTCTGCTTGGCATCGCGTCACGGGCAGACTAAGAAATGAACTAGGTGGGCTAGTAAAGGAACGTCGCCGACGTCTACGCAGACTACAATCAGTGTAGTCGTGAGACTCAGGGGGAGCATCTACGCTGTGGTTCCTGAAGTGCCTCCGCATGTTCGAGTTAACGTTAAACTCACGGCCGCAGTTGGGCCAGGGGCAACGGAAGGCTGAAATTTATAGTTAGTTACACAGTGATTACGATTACCATGGTGTCAGCAGAGGCTTACGTGTAGCGCCTGTATGTGTATTACAATGAATCTTGAGGCTGCTTGGGCGATTAAAGGTCTTGTTGCAAATAGGGCATATGTGTTTCCGAGGACCGCCGGGTGGGGGACCGGTAGATGTGGTGTTTTCGTCAATTACGTGCTCAGGATCGTCGGGCAATGATGAAGGGTGCTCGGCACCTTCAGAGTCATTCAACGGAACACCAAGAATATCTATTTGATCCGAAAGAGGAAAACGAGGTGGACCGTCGACAGAGACATGAGGGACGCCTGATGGCCGAGAGACAGAAGTGCCGTGGAGAACACAAGCACGATTGTCGTCGGAATGGTTTGATGTAGAAGTGAGACCAGACAAGTCTTCGCCTGCACGGGCAAAGGGAAGATGCTGCGCTTGGGGACTATAGGGAGGTTCTGCATGATGGGGGCCACTAGTCACATTGTAAGTCTGTTGGAGGAAAATTAAACGTTTTTAATGTAAGCAGGTAAGGAATTGTTCTGACACTTGGTGGTTGTGGGAGGTACTCTTAGTAGGCAATCAGAAATGAGGAGGGAGGACGAAAGGGAGGAGCATACCTGGAAAGAGCTCATGAATACTGGGAAGGTGGAGGATCTGTTCAGAGTTGGAGGACATTTGGGGCAGAAGGACAGGAGGCCAACTGGTGAGATTTATAGGACGGGGGCAATCCAATAAGAGACCGAAAGGGCAGTGGGATTAGGACGCCGATGGTTAACTGATGGTGGTGGGTAGATATGGCAGAATGGAAAACAGAGCATCCTTTTAATAAGTTGCCATGTAACGCCCAACTCACCGTGACGACATGTCCCGATATGGTAAAGCCATCGGAGAACAAGGATCGGCGTCCTCAATTCATAGCCTGCAACCACATGCTGGCCTATTCAGGGGCGTCCTGGTCTCTGCCGGCCCCAGATCTATCTAACATCTACACGCAGTACTGTCCATTCCATTTGAATTGCAGCAGCTCTCGCTACCACTATTCATCGTTTCAGAGGATGTCCCGATCGAGATCTGTGTCACAGCTGTGTGACAGATATGTCGATCGCATCGTGCTTCCCACAAACAACGGCTTCCCGGCCGGACGGCGAAAGGGCAGGTGGCAGCCAGAAAGGGCAGGAGTAACCCCGCCCTCATGGCGTTTCTCGTGAGGATTCCCGGTATTCAAACTACTCGCCGTGCTCATGACTCAGTGCCGATCTAGTCGTCTCCCCATGTTGCTTCGGTCTTCAAACAGTGAATCACGATGATCTTCCAGTCAATTCATCCCAAAGCTGTCAACCCTCCTCCACTCTGTGCCTCAGGGCATCTGTGACTGGTCTCAATGAATTCCACCTGGCTACCACGTTCTTCTGGCTACGAATCCCCCTTTACTGTCTGCGTACGTACGTCTTGGAGGATCGTCATCCAAATACCCTATCAGGATACCAAGTATGGATATCCATCATCCAAACTATCCTTCCGTTCCCTTCGCTCAAGATAATCTTATTCTTCATTCAAGTCGCCGAAATGGCGTCCTTGGACTGCGCGGATGAGAATTCCCCCTCCCCTGGCCGTAAACCCAAGCCATGGCGCTTTAGCTCCGACTTGCGAAGGCCCACACTAATTCATAGCATTACACTTAAGATTCATCCCTCTTTGTGGGCTATTGTCACTCGATCAGCCTACCTTACCTTCCTTACTATCACGGCCATTTTACGGCCTTTATGCGTTTCGAGACCAACGGACAAGCATGACTTTCATTTCCCATATCTCATCAGGTCACATGTGGTACAAACACGTTTTTACCCACAAGGGGGTTCTTATGTAGGACATACACGGCCTATATGGTGCGTTTGATTATGTGATGTTCAGAAATTAATGCTCATAAGACATACCAATTGGAGCATCTGAAGAGAGCAAGTTCCAACTGCTTCTCTTTAAGCACTGTGCGTGGCTTTCAAGGTTTAGCTGGGAACGGAAGCTAGCTTCGTTCCCATCCACGGGTTTGTGCATCTTGATGCTCAAGTTGGCAAGTCCTTGGCTGATTCCCCGACGTCCTCGGTATTCATCATGCTGATATAAACAACGGATAGTATGCTACAGTTTGAAGTAAAGACCAGTTCAATCGCGATCTACGTTCTTCATTATTGTGAAATGATTTCATGTTGTGAAGATACTGCTTTTTGAGTGGGATTAGACCACTGTGGATATTCAGTGACCTTGGGTACGACCTCGACTTATGATTTCACCCTGGAATCCTATTCTGCATTGTGAATTCATGAATGACAAACTAGTTTTTCTTCGCGGCTTCGGTTCAAGGGAACCTATGATCGCCGATATGGGCCACAATGCTCAGCTGACGGACTTTTCCTCCCCGTTAGCTCTTGCCAATATAAGCACAGTTCGATGGAAAAAGGCCCTTCGGTGAACTAGTAAGTAACCGAAATTGTCGCCCATAAACAAGTTTGATCCTGTGCGGAGGAGCAAGCGAGGTGATTGACAGCATATGTAGAGGGCACGAGGTAAGCACCTACTTCACTCTCTCCCACCAAAAGAGATTGACTAGAAACTAATCGAATTGAACAAAACGATCTGCTCTTTATCAACTGTTTGTGTATTTGTATATACATCATGTTTCGGGGGCCCATGCACAAGTGGCTGTGCAGATATGGAGATGATCGTTGATTTCTCATTTTTCATTTCGGACGATCCGAATCGGATCATTGGCTTGCATCAACTACATAATTTGTGATAACTCCTGCCACAGCCTGTCACAGCGCCCCCGGTAATTGAATTTGACACAGGTTAAACGAGGCTGGAATGTCTCATATGTGGAAAGGTCACACATCAGTGGCAGGTGATCAGTAAGAATGATCGGTTTTTTTTACTACGATAGGGGATGGCCCTGGTATTT
>Ga0153995_1000200_pt1 | contig 12194 bp, 16 predicted proteins | sample TSNC079MetaG_FD_104678 | JGI IMG/M metagenome (GOLD analysis project Ga0153995, IMG submission 104678) | Attine ant fungus gardens microbial communities from North Carolina, USA - TSNC079 MetaG | ecosystem: Host-associated > Fungi > Mycelium > Unclassified | place: USA: North Carolina, Lumber... | reverse complement strand
TATGCAATCAAGAATACGCCCAGGCAGTCCCACATGTGAATTTAAATCAAAATGTGATATTCATTTCAAAGGGCTAACAATATTCAGGTACACTACCATATCATACCAGCACCCACATTCGACGCTCCAACAGTCGAAGAACTGGCTCAGAAATCAATCCAAACGATGGTCCCACCTTCGCGAAGGGAGATGCATCAGAAAGAATTTGAAGCCCGAGAAGAACTAGACGATGATGAGGCTCAGGCACTGGCACAGAATGTGCGGGCCCGACTATGAGTATGTTTTAGCTGATATCAGTAATTAATGTTCTGTAACACGTGACGATGCGACCCATCACATCTACTTGCTAATAGCATGCCCATCTCGCCAGAAATTATGGAGGAGACCGATGATCGGACGCAAGAAAATGAGGTCGAAGCGCAAAAATCACGAGAAGAAGAAGAAGACGACGAATTTGGGTTGGACGAGGAGGCAGAGGCCGACAGGGAAGATAATGAGGAGGAGGAAAATCCAGCAGGAGAGGACCAGATGGCAGTGGAATCTGGACCAAACAGAAAGAAAAGGAAGAAGGATATGAATGACAGGCGCCCTGGAGACTTAATTCTACCTTTTTCAAGAGTACAAAGGGTCATCAAAGCAGACAAAGTCCGGTGCTCTCCAGTGCTCGACTGACTTGGAAGCTCATAAGTTACGTTAGGATATACCCATGGTTGCTAGAGATGCCATTTTCTTGATTGGCCTTGCGACCGAATCCTTCATAGCCGAGTTGGCGGTGGCTGCACACCGAGTTGCAATAAAAGAGAAACGGGCAACGGTACAGCACAAGGATATTGGTATGTGGCCAATTCAACATTTAGTTTCCCTGCTGATGAATCTCTAGAAACTGTGGTACGAAAAGCAGATGAATTCATGTTTCTTGAAGGTCAGAATGCTCACGTAATAATCTGAGGCAGGGCTCAAATATTCTAGATATCCTCCCATACACTACCTCTTTGTCTGTTCCGGAGAAGAAATCAAAACGCTCCAAGCCTGTCCCCGAGGTAACAAAGGGCAGTATAAAACATAACGAACAGAATCTTGATAAGTTTATTGTATCAAACAGAGAGAAAGAGGCAGAGGAAGGTAATGGGGTGGACGTAGTCATGAATGAGGACGGAACTATGTACGCTATAAGCGATTGAACTTGACGGCCCGGCTTACCGGAAGAAAGCTTGGCCTCAATCCGCGATGAAGATTGTGGCGACCTTCCACCAGCCCTCGTCAGTCCTTGCATCAGTGAAATGTAGACTTTCTATTAGCAACGTCGAACATCTCGTCGTTGCGAAGTTGAACAGGATTGAGGTTTTTTCTCTGCAGCCCACTGGTGTCAAATTTGAATGTTCTCTCGAAATATTTGGTAAAGTCACTGCTGTCAAGGCAATTCCAATACCAGTGCGTTCTTCGTACATACCTTGTGCAAGCTACTCTATACATATACTTTTGTGTAGAAGTCATCGCGTTCCAACCTAGTGGTGATGCTCGCGCACCCTGACCCAGAACTTATTTTTCTTTCGTATGCGGAGACTCAAGATGGTGTTGTAGAACTACTACCAACTCACCAGCTGCATTTATATGAGCAGACACCACGCCCTGCGGAATTCTTCAATGATATCCTGATACACCCGTCTGGAAAGCTTGCAGTAGTCAGCTGTTACGTTGGTAAACTCAAGATTATCAACCTCAAAGCTGGCAGATTCAAAGACGATTTTGACGTCCTGTGAGTTATTTTCAGTGAATCCTCGGGTGGGTCTCGTTTTTAAAATACGTCTCAAATGCCAGACTTTCTGAGCTCAACGTTTTCTCAATTTCGTTCTTGCCAATCGACGACTATGCAATTGCCATTCTCCACTTTGACCACCAACAACGGATACAACTCATCGCGCGCGATGTCGAAGTCGAGGAAGTTCAGCTATCAGAGTACCCGTCGACACATCTACACGCAACCATGATCCCGGGCAGGATATTCCCTTATCCGGCTGATAACCCACCGAGACTTGTTCCTGTTTATTCTCCAAACATCAAGGAAGACAGTGATGAAATCATCACGCCTCCTTGTACCAGATTCTCTGGAGGTGTACTCGTCGTCGGAGGGACGAAGTTGTTGTTGTACGGGCTTGTTGATCAGCAGAACCAAGAGAGAGAACGAGGTAAACGGAAACGGTTAGAGGAAAAGAAGAGGAGTAGAGATCCAGGCATAAAGAGTAGGGCATTCGAAAAAGAAGCAAAAAGAGGGGGAAAAATAATAAAGTCTCTGGCGAACGTGGTCTGGCCATGGAGTGATATTACTGCGTAAGTTTCAAGCTTATGTTGAAAGTCTGAATGATCGAACACACTGTTACTAGCTGGTGCTCGATAGACGGAGAACCTTCAAAAATTGTTCTTGGAGATGGGTATGGCAAGTTGGCTCTGCTATTCATCGGTAATCTCGAAGAGCTGGGATTGGTGCTCATCCCTCTAGGGGAAGTGAGTGATTATATTTTTGATTTTCTGACGCCAGTCTTACCTGGTTATATCCTCGAGGTATCACCCCCAATGTCTCTCACCTACTTGACCAACCAGGTACTCTACGTGGGATCGCATTTGGGAGATTCCCAGCTTGTTCAATTAAGACAGGTCCCCAATGCATTTGTCGACGAACCCACACTTCTTATTCCATCAGACGTCCGCACTATTCAACCCTCTTCCTTTGAAATGTCGGCATCAAAGAAGGGTAAACAACGGGCAGCAAGTCCAACCTTTGACATGGATGTAGATGATGATGCTGGTGATCCACAAGAATTGGGCAACATAGTCGCGACAAAAGGATCATATGTCACGGTCCTAGAACAATTCAAGAACATTGCGCCAATCTTAGATGCATGTCTGGTCGAACTGGACGGTGGTCAGGTCAGTAGCATGCTATTGTTACCAGGAAGAGCAAGACTGCTGACGTCCTAAACAGCGGCAGATCGTTACATGTTCTGGAGGGAAGAACTCCGGATCCATCAACATTGTAAGGAATGGTGCTGATTTCAATGAGGTCATAAACATCCCTGGCGTTGAGCATGTGTTGAATGTCTGGGGCGTCAGGACACGACTGGAAGACACGTAAGCATGTTTGGTGCTCTGATTTCTTTCCCTTCGTAATTTGACTTTTAGTGTGGACTCACATCTTCTCTTGTCATTTTATGACTGTACTCGACTTGTCAAAATTGACGATAAGGGAGGGAATTTGAGGCTCGTGTTTCTAGAGGATAATGCTATAGAAGGATTGAAAATGCATGAACCAACAATCGCATTCTCAAATGTCTCGCAACGAGTCAAAGGTCAAGATGGAAAGGCTCAATACGTGAACTCGTCCCTTGCCGTGCAAGTAACAGCTAGCTGTCTTTCGCTACTCGAGCTAGATGAAGGCCTTCAATCGTACGTGATGTGTGATACGTGGAAGGTCAAAGAGAATGCTCTTGAGGATCCAAGTGCAGAGATCGTCGCCGCAAGCATCAATTCGAGTCAGATTGCACTGGCAGTTAGCGGTGGGAAGAAGGTTCTTCTGAGCGTTGCTGAAAACAAGAAATTACGAGTCAATCTGTCGGTGTTCTTGTCCATTTGATACATGCTAGCCCTGACATCTGACCCACTAAATTCTTAGGACAACTATGAAGTCTCCCAAACGTAATGAGATTTCAGCAATATCGTGCACTCCCCTCGATCCCGCACGAGCCTTTACCCGAACTATCGTCGTCTCATACTGGAGTTCCAACACGATCGAAGTTTTTTCTGTAACCGAGTCAGGCTTCAAATCGATCTACTTATCCCCATCCCTCCCATCCCTTGTAACCTCTCTACTGCTCTATAATTTCGGTTCGGATAAGAGCTCGAAAGGATTGGATTATCATCCCTATCTACTTGCTGGCCTTTCAGATGGATCTGTGGCAATATTTTCATGGCAAGAACAGCAGTTGAAGGATAGGAAAATAATTTCGCTTGGACATGCACCTGTCAGTCTGATTGTATATACAGCCGCCTTAGGGTCAAATGGAAATGGCAGTGTGGGATCTAGAGAGGGCGGGTCTGACGTGAAGACTGTGCTCGCTATTGGAAATAGGGCGATCGTGTTTTCTCATGAAAGAAACAGGCTGGTACATTCTCCCATTCTCCTCAAGGTTTGGCATCATACATTTCAGGCGCATAATTTGCATCTTAATATTGATGACTGCAACAGGATATTGTTGCCGCATCACCAGTGAGCACTTCTTCGTTACCTTCGTCGTTGATGATTGTCAGCGAGGAGGGCTTGCGCATTGGCAGAGTCAGGGACCTAAACAAGCTCCATATACGTTCAGTATGTCTTTTAGCTAAGTCACCGATATGTCATTGAACACGATTGTAGATCCCATTCGGCTTAGATAACCCTCGTAATGTAGCCTATCATCCTCTGTTGAAGGCGTTCGGTTTTGTCTTTGCACGTATGGAGCCGGCCAGAGTTGGTAATGAAGAGCCAATTATCAGCTCCCTTCGACTTGTAGATGATTCGTCATTTGAAGGTTTGAGTCCTTCCACATTGCCTTACTTGTCTAGGAAATAATGGGGTTTCTAGTTCTAACAAGGTTTAATTGTGATCCAAATGAAGAGGTGACCTCGGTTATCCCTTGTTCCTTTGTGGTCGACAACGTTCTCACACCTTTCTTCATTGTCGGGACATTCCTTTACTATCCCGAAGAAATTGAACCCGAAACCGGCCGTCTCTTGCTCATATCTGTAACCAGTATCATGAGCCCTGACAATCCAAAGCAAGGTTACCAACTCTCTCTAGTAGCATCCACCAAAGTGAAAGGATGCGTCTACGCACTCACATCTACCACCAGCAAAGACGAAGAACATCCGAGATTCGTCGCAGCTATCAACTCGTCAATCGTGCTCTTCCAGCTCAATGCTGACAAGAACGTCTCCCCTTCGAAGTTATCTCTTGACAAGATCGCAGAATGGAATCACAATTATCTCGTAACCAGTTTAGGAGCTGCCGGAAACCATGTATTTGCTGGGGACCAGATCAGCTCCGTCTCGCTACTCAAGGTCTTGGATGAAAAGTTGCAGACGGTTGCACGGGACTATGGGCCTCGATGGCCTGTTTCTATTGAAGCCATTGATGAGAAGAATGTCATTGGAGCCAACGTACTTGCTTTCTAATTATTGCCTGCCATGAATACATAAACTAACAACGCCATGGTCCCCAGGATGCGCTGAACTTGTTTACCTTTGCCCTTTCTCACAATCTCGAGAGAAACGTGCTCGAATGCAATGGCAATTATCATATCGCTGATCTGGTCACGAAAATAATAAGAGGTGTGTTCTCATCACTCTATCGGCATTTGTTCAGGCTTTCTAAAGAGAAATGGTTATCGAATTCCTTGCTAGGTTCTTTGACCGAGCTCGATAATTCGAATGAGCTTACACTTGAACCTGAAGAATTGTTTTTCACCTCTTCAGGTCGAATTGGAGTAATCGTTGATGCGCCAAAGACCACGTCTCTGCATCTTACCGAGTTGCAACGAAACATGGCCGCTTTCATTCCAAGCGTGGGTGGTATCAGTCATACTCGGTTCGTTGTCGATTCTTTCTTCGAGAGAAAGAGAACATGGCGGTTATTCACGTTGATTTTACAGATTCCGAGCACCAAAAAGCACCAGAAGTCGCACTGATGCCGATCAGGCATCTTTTGGCTTCCTCGATGGCGACTTTCTTGAACGATTGCTCACCCTTTTGGACTTTCCCGAGACACTCGACAAGATTTGGCAAGGCCAGAGTCAGCCAGAGAGGCTTTCAACATCGGTCAATGAAATACGGAGACTATTAGAGGATTTGCAAAGTTATCATTGAGAATATGATATAAAGAGACAGCGCTATCAGACGACACATATATATGCTTGCGTTGTACAAGGGAGGCATGAAAGGTCAGCGTCTATGAAATAAACAGCAAAAACAAAAGCAGGGCAACTGCCAGCACAAGAGGCAGCAAGTGAGAAGCACTTAGGAGTGGAGCAGAAATATGAATGGGGCATAACTGACAGACGAATAAGAAATGATCGGAGAAAAAATATTTCACCGATTCAAGATTGAGAAATTATAACGGAATGATTGCCACAAGGTCAAAACAAATTCTTGACTCTCGGGAGGAGCAATTCGGTCAACACCATTGGCAGTGGGAGGGGCGAAATAAAAACCAGCAACGAGGACGAGGTAACTAAAGAGAGGGGGGATGTCAGAACGCGAGGCTCAAGAACACAAGACTGTGCCAGCAAAAGCAGAAACTCACCTCATGATAAGAATACTACCACGATGGTAATTACTCTTTGCCTCGATGTAAGTATATGTCATCAAAAACATGGACAGAATGAGGGCGACAGCATCCCAACGAGGGAAGATCAGTCTATAAAGTAAGATAATCAGTAAACAGCTCTACAAACAGGGACCAAAAGGGTCACTGATGAAAAGAAAAGAAAAGCGTACGAGAAAGACTTGGCAACTTCACCCATACTCCTTGGATCGTACCAAGCCGAAAAAGCAACCATAGCAGGAATCTGTAACAAGCACACCTGGAGTGCGTACGCAGAACCAATTTCCATACTGCAACATCATAGCATACATGATCAGTCTGTTAGTAGGATGTAATGACTGTGCACACCTGAGTGCTATGTTTCCGTTCAAGGCAAATGAGATAGCATTCATAAATTCAGTTGTGTTCGGAACTAGGGCAAACAGCGTGACTCCTAGGAATTTTTCATCGATTCCTGAATCCTTGAGGACAATATCGACCACGTCCACGAGCAACTCTGTCGAGTTTTATCAATTAGTAAGCGATCCTAGAACAATAATTTAAAGTATACTCGCCAGCAATGATCGCATATAACGCTGTACATCCGAGCAAAACACTGGCACTCGTAGTTCGGCTCCAAGAGGGAGCATCGTGTCCACCATGTGCACCATGGGAGACTTTATGTCCACCGCCAACAAGGGCCTCATTCTCGACACCAGGATTCCTCATTCTCACGGAACTCTGCGAAACAGTCTGTTGTTGATGCCTTAATGCACTCACAGTAGCAACCGCGACTGCTCTCGTGAAATCATCCGTCGTCATTGGACCGGGAAGCTGAACTCCTCCAAGATCAGTAGTTTTGACTGCGTGGTCAACGCTCTCCAGCACAGGACCGAAAGCAGGTTGTTGGGCTACCGTTGAGAATGAGATGCGTTTCGGGAAAGTGGGGGAAGGAGGATTGAGGAGACGAGGCGGGCCTTGAGAGGATTGAGGTTGTGATTGTGACTGGGCCTGCTGGATTGGGCCTGTGGAAATCATACTGCCCTGCGAAGGTTCGCGGTAATTTTCGATTCGAGGAGAGGTAAATAAACTAGAATCCCGAACAATACTGGCTCTGTGGTTGGAAATCTGTCCAGTGTTAGGCGCCTTGTTGTACAAAGAGAGCCTTTGGTGTGCCGGAAGTTCTGAGGACTGCAATAGCTGCTGAGGATTCTGCCAAATCTGACTCGCATGAGTGCGCAATGAAAACCACAACCCAATGAGATAGGACTGAACCGAGTATGTCAGGGGAAATAGATCTGGGCAAAAGGGAGGTCACGCACGAAGAGCAGAATCGCGGCACAGAAATACATAAGGCTTTTCACGGTAGATTGGTAGAAGGGATCATGAATAGAATCAGGGTGTTTGTAGTAACATTGATCACAGATCCACGGTGCCTTCTTGGCATCATGTGGTGTAGACGGGCAGCCAGTACAGACGAGTTGGAACTGAAAATCCAATGCTTTAGATCACCAAGAACTTTGAAGACATGTATACGCACATTGCCAAAGGTTTGATAGAACAAAGTAGGCGTCAAAGTACCGATGATAGCCATAATCAACATCATACTGGTAACCCCAGCACTCTTCGCATTGAATCTCTGCTCCTTGCGCCTCACCGCTCCACCACACATACTCATGCCAGGCATAAGCAGCACACCGGCAAGTAAGGAACCAACAATTGAACCCTCCACCAAACTTCCCCTTCCTTGAGTCAAAGCAAAAGCATAAAGGATGATTTCAATGATTGAACCAAAAGTCGCGTTAATCACAGCACCCATTCCTATCGACGATTGGGCAGAAATGGAAGCAACTGCCATACCAATGAAATAAGACAGCGGAATGACGCTGAGAAGGCTCATTATGAAGATAAAACCTTGGGAAGCAAACATGGCAAGGACGGGAGGTACGTCCTTCCCGGCATGTTCAAGCCGCTCCGCCCACGGCAAAAGCACGAAGCCATCGAAGATAATGAGAAATACAACGGGTAGAAGATTGACGAAGAAAATGTTCACACCTCCAACTGTGTACTTGTAGTACTTGAAGCCGATAGCACGATATGTACACAAGAGGACAGTGGAGGTGCCTGACGGGGCTGCCTCACCAGGGGCAAGGCGCGCATGCTTGATGCTAAATTTGGGTAGTTGAGGGGCAGAACCAGGTCCAGCGGAAGCAGCATCCGAGGTGCCTTCGGGTTGATTGGCAACCACTACCACAGGAGGTGCTGCACAAAACCTAATTGAATCAGGTCGTTCATACAGATGTTGAATGAGTGCCCAATTCAGTCTGGCCATCGGGATGGTGACGATCAACGCCCAACAAATGAGACAAGCGAACAACATGAGAGGGGCAATGACGCAGACAAATACGACCCAAAAGCATGCTTTGCCAAGAAAAGCACTAGATGACGATTTGTAAACACTGATGGAACCTGACGAAGTAGGCGAAGGAATGCAACCATATGCCTTGATTGGAGCAGGAATCGGCGATCGTTTGTAGAAATGAAGCAACGCAGTCCCTTCTTCTATGCACCCAGCATCCCACAAATTCAAACGCGGCGCAGGTGGAGACGGTGAAGCGGCTCGAACGGTCGCGTTTCCATCTGAATTACTTAGATGGAGCCCATGATCTTCTTCCTCCACTTGTTCGGTTTCGCTACTGTCTCGATCGAGATCACCTTCGACATACTTACCAAACGGCCAAACGAGATACCATCCCAATCCAAACACGAGTCTCGCGTACTGTTTACCACCCCGAGGAATCATCCATAGCACAGATGACACGACAAAGCAGGCTACGGCCAACCACCAGCCGAAGGCCAAGGCCCAAAATATATTTCCAGGAATAAGATGACGTTCAGCTTGATAAGAAGGGATGGAGTGCAGCGCCTCGTCAGCATGGCGAGTGACGGAGCGGGACTTTTTGTAAAGTGCAGGCTTCCATATGGGAAGACCGAATGGATGCTGCACGTTGATGAGAGACTGACGATCTTTGAGTGTGATGGGATCATCCTCATTGGGTCGGTTCTCCTCGTCGTCCTCACCAGAACCGGACGACGTCGAATCCCCCGGGGACGCTGTTGTTATCGACTTTCCACGGCATCTGCGAGTTCCAGAGTCGAGTTGGCCGAGTGTGTCCTTTGTTTCATCCGCTTCTTCGTCTTCTTCGCTGAGAACACCGTCGCGATGACTGCGATGGGGTGTCTGAGCACTGCCAACGCTAGTACTCCTTCCGGGGCGTCGCATCGAGTGAGACGACGAACTCTGGACCAGAACAGGGGGCGGTAATGGCCTGTTTGGCGCTGAAGATGACACAGCAAAGTAAGAAGTGCCCTGTAGATGATGCTGGGGCGTGTCTGCCGCTGACCACTGGGCAGGCTTTGGGATGTGCATAGAAGTCGCCGGAGACCTCGAGCTTGGATGGTCGTCAGCAGACGGCGGAGGATCCATGGAGATCTCAGAGGAAGTCCAAGTCCAAGCACAATTCGCAGCAGGAGAAATGCATCACCGTAATCGGCAACAGCCGGTGGGTATAATAATACTAATCTACCATGAAAAAAAAACATATCTCAAACGAAGAGTAAGAAAGCATAATACATTTCATCGTCGCCACACCTTTTCGTGCAACTCAGCACTCTTGAGCTTTGCCCGCAAATAATCCAGTCGTGCCCCATACCGCTGCTGCACCTCCTCCCGCCGTCGCCGAATATCCTCCGTCCCGTCTTCAGGCTCCATCTCGTCATCGAGACGCAACATACTGACTGTGGATCCTGGTCTATCCTCAGGAACAGACGTCATGATATGGGCGCTTCTTGTCAAGCTGACGCTGGAATTATTTGCAGTAACGGCAGGGAGTGAGAGTGCAGGACTGAGCTGCTTGGAAAAGCTAGATGAAGAAGTCTTTCGCCGCAGAGAAGCAGGTCGCGACGACGTCGCACTGAGCGCCAACGAAGTCGTGACACTTGTCTTGGGGCGCAGAGGCATCCGCCCAGAAGAGGCCGACTTGCAGGCTCCCGTCCCTGTCGTGTTCTGTGAACGTATCGACCCCCCATCAGAGTCTACCAAATTGAGTCGTCTCCCCGATTTTCCTTCCGCCACACTCCCAGCATTGCCCTGCCGGTCAGAACGTGTGATCGAATGTGTCCGCTGCGCCTTACATAGCGTCGTCACTTCCAACCCTGTAAATGCATTTATCAGCCTCTTAACCTCCTCCTCGACTCTCAGAATTTCCTGTCGAATCTCGGCAGCACTTGAAAGATGCTCCTCATCCAACACATCGTATATATGATGGTTGACACAACGGGTATCCTGGGGCTTCATTGCCCTTGGAAATGCTGGAGGGGGTGTCACATATCTTTTGTGAGTCTCTGATCGACTGGTTGTTGTACCATTCCGCTCTAGTCGTGATGTGATTGACTGCGTCTCCATCGGATCCTTTTTTGAACCCGCAGTCCGCATGGAAAGATTGCTAGACTTCCTCGACAACTTTCTTCCAAATTTCAACAGGTTAGATTGCCCTGATTGCTGTGACCAGGTGCTTTCTGTATCCTTCAACGTTACAGTAGTCGACGTTCTCCGGAATAGATGAGTGACCCCAGACCTGATCGAAGACCGCGATTGAGGAGACGACGGTGGTATCTCCACTTGAAAATTGGACGAAGGTCGTGATGGAGCTAAATGACAATGCAATCAATCGTCACAAGAATGTACACGCAGGAACAACTGTGCTCCTACCTCTGTCATGTATTTTAGGGCTGTTCAGAATCGTAATTGGCCGGGGTCGCACTGCAGGGACAATAGGGATTTCACTGGGTACCTCCGAAGCAGAAGCGAATCGTTCAAACAGATTTTGCCGCAAAAGCCGGTACTCATCATCACTACCAGAAATCATGAGGATAGAGAACAAATAACTAATTTGAGCACACACTTCAATAGTCCATCCGCATTTGCCACAGCAAGTTCATTCAAACGTTGAGCTAGAGTAATGCTGGGAACAATTGAATATCCAAGTTTATAAAAGAGCAGAGAAAACGTACGTGACAGAATCAGACACCGCCACTCTCGTCGGCGAGCTCATCATACTCGAACTCGAGCTCTCAGTCTCCCCACCCATTTTCACCTTTCCCCCCTTCGCAAAAGTCACAGGCAGGAGAGGCGTAGAACCCAGATCCTTACTACTCCCACTTGCCATTGGTTGTCTCTTCGGTAGCGCCGGCGTCGAAGGAAGAGATCTCTCATTCTGGGAAGAAAGCCTTGCTGGAGATGCTTTAACTGGGGGCGTAAACGTGGTCGGAACAGTAGTGGGAACTCGTTTCATTTTGGAACGCTTGAGGCCCAGCGGACCCGAAATGACAGGCGCATGTACAGCCGCAGCATTCCCAATAGACAGCGCTTGCGCAACAGAGACACTCCGAGGAATATAAGTGATTGGTGCTTCTTTTTCCTTCCCTTTCTTCCCGTACTAAGAGGTAGTCAGTCAGTCATTGTATAAGTGTCTCATCAAGCAGCAGCGACAAAGAGAAAATGAAAGTTAACCACAAATGAAATGAAGAAAAGAGAAAGAGACTCATTAAGCAAATCACTCCACCACCCCCTAAACCGAAATGAAAAAGCCAGGGCAAATTAAGAATTTTGATTAAAAAAAATTACCAGAAAATTAAAGGAAAGCAGAGGAGAAAAGGGGAAAGGGAAGGGGGGTGTTATAGGGGTAGGGGGGGAGGAAAAAGATATTTTGCTAAAAGAAAAAAGCGAAACTCACAAACCGGGATCGAATAACCTTCACTACCGATTTCTCCCCCATACCTCCACCCACTACCGGACCGCCCG
>Ga0153995_1000197_pt1 | contig 12310 bp, 12 predicted proteins | sample TSNC079MetaG_FD_104678 | JGI IMG/M metagenome (GOLD analysis project Ga0153995, IMG submission 104678) | Attine ant fungus gardens microbial communities from North Carolina, USA - TSNC079 MetaG | ecosystem: Host-associated > Fungi > Mycelium > Unclassified | place: USA: North Carolina, Lumber... | reverse complement strand
GTCGACTGCTTCCCGACGCCGTGGCCGAGCACCAGGGTCGAGAAGGCGTCCACCCCGGTCTCGGTGAGCCCTCCGGCAGCGAGCACCGACGTCGGCGCACCGAGCACCATGGAGTCGAACTGGACCGGGTAGATGCCCAGGTCCAGCAGTGCCCCGCCGCCCAGCTCAGGGCGGTACAGCCGGTGCTGCGGGTCGGCGGGGATCGCCTGCCCGTGGTCGGCGTGCACCGTCTGGACGTCACCGAGCGCACCGTCCCCGAGGAGCTTCCGGACGACGGAGGTCTGCGGCAGGTACCGGCTCCACAGCGCCTCCATCGCGAAGACACCGGCTGCGGACGCCGCGTCGACGAGCTGCTGCGCTTCACCCGCGGTGAGCGCGATCGGCTTCTCGATGAGCACGTGCTTGCCCGCGCCGATGGCGAGGAGCCCGAGCTCGAGGTGCTGACTCTGCGGGGTGGCGATGTAGACGACGTCGACATCGGGGTGGGACACCAGTGCTTCGTAGTCGTCCAGCGCGTGCTCGATGCCGTGCCAGGCTGCGAAGGCGGCCGCTCGGTCGGCGGACCGCGACGCGACGGCGGTGAAGCGCTGTGCGGTGTGCGCGTGGGCGGCGGCGACGAACTCGCCGGCGATCCACCCCGGACCGAGCAGACCCCACCGCAGCGCGGGTTCGCCGGAGTTCGGGAGCAACAGATCGGGCTCGGGAAGCGAGGTGAGCGGCATGCGTCGTCCTGTCGTCGAGTCGGGTGCGGCGACGATGCTCGATCGGGCGTCGGGCGACTTCGCCGCTGGGGGGTACCAATTCTGTTTAGCACGAGATAACCTCTCGCATCAGCGAGGTTAGCACGAGCCAACTTTGCGAACCCGACTCAAGGAGGCGTCGATGTCGACGAGGATCCCTGTACATCCGTTCACCACCGCTGTGGCCACGGCACGCGTCAGCAACTGGTACATCGCAGCGATCGGCCTGGCACAGTTCGGCATCTTCCTGGCGATCCTGACGCCGGTGATGGTGAGCATGCAGTTGAAGGCGCAGGTCCTCAACCCGGACAACCCAGCCCAAGTGCTCGCTGTCGTCCTGCCGGTCGGGACGATCGGTGCGGTCATCGGCAACCCGCTCTGGGGCATGCTGAGCGACCGCACCCGCACCCGATGGGGTCGCCGGAAGCCGTGGCTGCTCGGCGGCGTCGTCGTGCTCGCACTCGGACTGGCCTGGGTGTCCGTCGCTCCGGACGTCGTCACCCTCGCCATCGCGTGGCTCGTCTGCCAGACGGGTTCGAACGCCGCGTTCGCCGCGCTCGTGGCGAACTTCGCCGACAACGTCCCCGAGCACCAGCGCGGCAGGGCCTCGAGCGTGCTCGGGCTCGCCCAGAACGTGTCGATCCTCGCCGGCACCTACGTCGCCGCCTGGTTCGCGTGGAGCTTGCCGCTGGTCTTCATCCTGCCGGGCCTGTTCGGCGTGCTCTGCGTCGTCGTCTACGTCCTGGTCACCCCGGACCGTCTGCCGGAGCAGCGGCCGAAGCCCTTCAGCTTCCTCACCCTCGTCAACACCTTCTGGACCAACCCGATCAAGAACCCCGACTTCGGTCTGGCCTGGTGGTCCCGGTTCCTGATCACCCTGGCCTCGTTCCTGTTCACCACCTTCCGGCTGCTCTACATGGAAGACCACCTCGGTCTCTCCACCGCCGACGCGGTCCCGGCTGTCGCCACCGGCGTGTTGATCTACACCATCACGCTCTTCGTCGCGATCGCGATCTCCGGCTGGCTCTCCGACGTGCTCCATCGACGGAAGGTGTTCGTCGCGGGTTCGACGGTGCTGTTCGGTGTAGGACTGGTCGTCCTCGCGTTCGCCACCGACCTCAGCCACTTCTACGTCGCCGAAGCGGTCATGGGATTCGCGTACGGCATCTACGTCGCCGTCGACAACGCACTCGTCGTCGACGTCCTGCCCGATCCCGAGAAGCCCGGCAAGGACCTCGGCGTGATCAACATCGCCAACTCCCTGCCGCAGTCGGTCGGTGCGGCCATCGGCCTCTTCCTCCTCGGGATCGGCGGCGGCACCCAGAACTACCCCGTGCTGCTCTGGGGTGCCGGCATCATCGCTCTCATCGGGGCGGTGGTCGTCCTGCCGATCAAGAAGGTCCGCTAGGACGCACCGCCGCGACGGTGCGGGGCGGATGCACATCCGACCCGCACCGTCGAGACTGCGAACACTCAGCGCGGAGACGCGCCGCTCGACGCACGAACGGTGAGCGCGGTCGCGGTGAGCACTTCCACCGGTTCCGTCGCACCGTCGTCGAGACGATCGACCACACGAGCCATCGCGGCCGCAGCAGTGACGTCGACGTCCTGTCGGATCGACGTCAGACGGTTGTAGGAGAGCGCAGCGACGTAGCTGTCGTCGAACCCCACGACCGAGATCTCCTCCGGCACCCGAACGCCGAGCTGCGCGAACGACGCGAGGACCGCAGTCGCGTGGAGGTCTCCGCAGCAGATCACGGCAGTGGGGCGCGTCGTCGCGGGCAGATGCGCGAGTTGCCGAGCGACCGCGGCGCCGCTCTCTTCGTCGAAGTCCGACACGAGCACGTTCACGTGACTCCCGAGGCCCGCGTCCTGCATCGCCGTCCGGTACGCCTCCGCACGGTCGCGACCGACGACACCACCGCGACCACCGGCGTAGGCGATGTCCCGGTGCCCCGACTCGACGAGGTGGTCGATGGCCAGGCGCAGGCCGCGGTCCTCGTCGACGCGGACGTTGTCGACCCCGGCGATGCTCGCCCGCTCGCCCATCCAGACCACCGGGATCTGTTCCACCGCGTCCGCCAGGCCGGCCGCACCCGGGTCCGGGTTGAACGCGATCAGGGCTTCGACGCGCTGCGCCATGAGCTGCTCGATGACCGCGTCGTCGGAACGGTCTCCGCTCCGCGCGCCGAGCACCAGTCCGTACCCGAGTGCCGCGGCCCGGCTCTCGAGCTGTTCGACGAACCGCACCTCGAACGGGTTCCGCATCGCGAACAGCACGCCGATCAGGTGCGTGCGTCGCTGCCGCAGCAGGCGAGCCGACGCGTTCGGCCGGTAGCCCAGGTCCTCGGCCGCGGCCAGGATCCGGTCGCGTGACTCCGCGCTCGGCCCCGGTGCACCACGCAGGACCAACGAGACGAGTTGTCGCGACACACCGACGTGGACCGCGATGTCACGCATCGTCGGCATTCGTCGACGATGCGTCTCGGTCTCCGTGCTCACCGTCTCAGTTTGGCACGGGCCAATACATCGCAGGGTGCGGGAGGGCGGCGAGGCCCTGGGCTTCGACGACGGCGATGTCGCTGTCCTCGTCGCCGTCGTGCAGTCCACCCGACGGATGATCCGGTTACTCGAGGATCTCCTCGCGACCGCGCGGACGCGATCCGAGGCGTTCACCGACAGGGATGTCGACGTCGCGGACCTGGCGTCGAAGAGCGTCACCACGGACTTCTGACGCGGCTCGTGACGGACGGGAGGCACGGTGCCAGCTGGCACCGTGCCTCCCGTCATGCGCACCGAGGCGCGGCCGCCGGATCAGCGGTCGATGGAGGCCATGTTCGCCTCGTCGTGGCGCGCGCCGGCAGCAGGAGTGAGGCTGTCCAGTCGCTCCAGCTGCGATGGTGACAGCTCGATGCCGTCCGCGGCGGTGTTCTCCTCGACACGCTGCACCCGGCGGGTGCCCGGGATGGGTGCGATGTCGGCGCCGCGGGTGAGCAGCCAGGCGAGGGCAGTCTGGGCGGGCGTCGCCCCGTTCTCGGCGCCGATGGCGCGGACCTCGTCGACGATGGCCAGGTTGCGGGTGAAGTTCTCGCCGGTGAAGCGCGGGTTCGTCTTCCGCCAGTCGTCGGCGGGGAAGTCGTCGACGGAGCGGATCTGTCCGGTGAGGAGGCCATGGCCGAGGGGCGAGTAGGGCACGAGGCCGATCCCCGCAAGCAGATGGAGGTCAACTTCTTCGGCCCCCTCAACGTCACGCGCGCGATCCTGCCCGTGATGCGCCAGCAGCGCAGCGGACACGTGATCACGATCACCTCGACCAGGTCGAGGTGAAATGGCGGCAACACGCATGCCGGACGGCGGTTCATCACCCGACTCAATGTTGTGAGAGGTGTCCCGTCAGGGCATCCCGCCGTTGCGCGGAGTCAGCGAGCATCAGACTGTGACTACCTCGACGACCGCCCCGGTCCACCCTGCACGTCCCGACTCGCCACGAGCCCCTCGGGTGGCGCTGTTGCTGGGGTCACTGGGGTTCTTCCTCATCACGCTCGACATCCTGATCGTCAACGTCGCACTCACGACGATCGGCCGTGAGCTCGGTGGCAGCACATCAGGTCTGCAGTGGGTCATCGACGCTTACACGCTGCTCTTCGCGTCCCTGCTGCTGTTCGCGGGGAACCTGTCGGACCGCATCGGCGCGAAGCGTGCCATCGGATGGGGCATCGCCGGCTTCCTCGTCGCCTCGGTCGCCTGCGCACTCGCGCCGACACTCGGTGCTCTGATCGCAGCGCGGGCGGTACAGGGCGCGGCGGCGGCGGTCATGCTGCCGGCGTCGATGGCGCTCATTCGCGAAGCGTTCCCCGACGCCCGCGAGCGTGCTCACGCGCTCGGCATCTGGGCGGTCGGCGGTGCGGTCGCCGGAGCCGTCGGACCACTTCTCGGCGGTGCGCTGACGACGATCGACTGGCGGCTCGTGTTCGCGATCAACCTCCCGGTGTGCGCCGTCATGCTGAGCCTGCTGGTGAAGGTGGCACCCTCACCCCGACGTCCCAGCCGGTTCGACCCTGCCGGTCAGGTGCTGGCGCTGCTCACCCTCGCGGGGCTCGTGTTCGGCCTCATCGAAGGCGGCGCACACGGCTTCTCCGCCTGGTACGTCGTCACCGCACTCGTGATCGCCGCTGCATCGCTCGTCGGGTTCGTCGCCGTCCAGGCGCGCGGTCGGCACCCGATGATGCCGCTCGACTTGTTCCGGTCGAGCGGGATGCGGATCGCGCTCGGCGTCGGGTTCGCGTTCATGGTCGGCAACTTCGGCAGCGTCTTCGTACTGAGCCTGTACCTGCAACAACACCTCGGACTGTCGCCCTTGCTCGCCGGCTTGGTGTTTCTCCCGTCGGCCGCGTTCAGCATCGTCGGCAACATCGTCAGCGGTACCCTCGCCAACCGCTTCGGTGCCCGCGTTCCGGTCGTCGCCGGCCTGACGACGATGGTCCTGGGTCTGGTGGTGATGATCGTGCTCGCGCCACTCGGTTCGTGGATCGCCGTCGCGGTCTGCACGATCCTGACCGGCGCGGGCGGTTCCGTAGCGATGCCGCCGGCAACCTCCGTGGTGCTCGCGAGCGTCCCCGCCGAGCGGTCCGGCACTGCGAGTGCCGTGTTCAACACGTTCCGGCAGGTCGGCGGGGCAGTCGCCATCGCTGTCTTCGGCGCGCTCCTGGCCGACCGGGCGCACTTCGTGGCCGGCACCCAGGTCAGCTTCGTCGTCGCCGGAGCCGTGATCCTCGTGGCCGCGGTCGCCGCCACCCGCATCCGGACCGCATGACGAACGGGCGATCGCGACTGGTCGTCAGAGGTTGGTCTGGTCGGCGACGCGAGCGGCGTCCCGCCGTTCGGTGGCGTCGATCGACCCGAGCAGCCGGAGGGCATCGGCGGTCGGTGAGCCGGGCTCGGCCGTGTAGAGCAGGAAACTCAGGGCAGGGTCGCTCATCAACCGGGAGCCCTCGAAGTACAGGTCGAGCGCGCCGACCACGGGGTGCGTGAAGTGCTTCTCCCCGGTCGCGTGCCGACGGACGTCGTGGGCACCCCACTTCGCGCGGAACTCCGGGCTCAGGGTGGAGAGCTCACCGACCAGGTCCTGCAGGTCCCGGTCGTACGGATCGTACCCGGCGGCGGCGCGGAGGATCGCGACGCTCTGGTCGGCAGCGACGTCCCAGTCCGGGTAGAACGCGTCGGACCACTCACGGTCGAGGAACGCCGCCCGGGCGAGGTTCGGCCGTTCCGTCTTCCGGAACAGGTCGGCGTAGAGCGCTCGTCCGAGGGCGTTCGCGCCCAGGATGTCGAGGTGGTCGTTGCGGATGAACGCCGGACCGCCGGTGAACGCGTCGAGGGTGTGCTGCAGGCCGATGCGGAGCGTCTTCGGTGTCGAGGAGCGGCGGCCGGCGCGCACCGGGGAGGCGTTGGCGGCGCGGGCCAGGTCGAACAGGTGGTCGCGTTCGGCGTCGTCGAGCAGCAGCGCCCGGGCCACGGCGTCGAGCACGCTGTCGGACACCCCGGAGAGGCTGCCGCGCTCGAGTCGGGAGTAGTACTCCACGCTGACGTCGGCGAGCATCGCCACTTCGCCGCGGCGGAGACCCTCGACCCGTCGGTTCGGACCCGCTGGGAGGCCGACCTGCTCGGGACGCACCCGCGCGCGCCGGCTGACGAGGAAGTCCTTCACGTCGTCGCGGTTCGAGCTCATGCAGTGACCCTACGAGAGTGCACGTCCAAGAGGGACGCACTACCAGGGAACCCCTCACGGCAGCGTCCGCGACGACCATCGACCCCGACAGCACGAGAGGGGAACACCATGCAGCACCGCACACTCGGTCGCTCCGGCACCGTCGTTTCGTCGATGGCACTCGGCACGATGGACTTCGGGACGATGACCCCGGAAGCGGACGCATTCGCCGTCCTCGACGCCTACGTCGATGCGGGCGGCAACTTCATCGACACGGCCGACGTCTACGGCGGCGGGAAGTCCGAGGAGACCCTCGGCAAGTGGTTCGCCGCCCGCCCGTCGGAGGTCACCGACACCATCGTCATCGCGACGAAGGCTCGGTCGCCACTCGGTCCGGGCATCAACGACCAGGGCAACTCCCGCCGGCACCTCGACCGCCAGCTCAACCAGTCGTTGCGGCGCCTCGGACGCGACAACGTCGACCTCTACCAGTTGCACGCCTGGGACCCGATCACGCCGGTCGAGGAGACGTTCTCGTTCCTGCGGGACGCGATCAGTGCCGGCAAGATCCACCAGGTCGGCATCTCCAACTTCACCGGCTGGCAGCTGCAGCTCATGGTCTCCACCGCGAAGGCGATGGGTGTCGACGTGCCCGTCACGATCCAGCAGCAGTACAGCCTGCTGTCCCGGGAGAGCGAGTCCGACGTGTTCGGCGGCGCCGCGTACAACGGCCTCGGCATCCTCGCGTGGTCACCGCTCGCCGACGGCTTCCTGACGGGCAAGTACCGCCGGGACAGCAACCCGAGCTCGGGCACCCGAGCGAGCTCCGACAACCCGGTGTACGAGTACACGGCGTCCTACCGCGCCGCAGATCCGCAGACGTGGGACGTCGTGGACGCGCTCGTCGCCGCAGCCGACGAGACCGGCCAGAGCCCCGCACGCGTCGCGCTGAGCTGGCTCCACGACCGCCCCGGCATGACCGCCCCCATCATCGGAGCTCGGAACACCGAACAGCTCCACGACAACCTCGCGGCCGCTGACCTGCACCTCGACGCCGCGATCCGCGACCGCCTCGACGCCGTCAGCGCGCCGAAGGTCGGCCAGTACCCGTACGGCCCGTTCGGTGCCGCCCAGCGCGCCCGGAGCGTCGACGGCGGTGTGCCGCTGATGGACACCATCCAGGCCGCGCAGTGACGCCGCCCCGATGACGGACGGGAGGCGCGGTGCCAGCTGGCGCCGCGCCTCCCGTCTCTCAGTAGGGTGCCTCAGTCAGCGCCCCGCGTGCGCAGCGCCAGGAGCGTGAGCGGGACCAGCCCGAGGACCACGAGCCCGACGCCGATCGTCTCCGGGGCGGTGACACCGAGCGGACCGTCGAGCGCCGCGCTCTCCACGCCGGAGGCGACCGCGATACCGAGGTTGAACGCCGCGACCGCGACCGCTGCAGCAAGGGTCGGCGCGGACGCGGCAAACCTCACCGCGAGGCCGGTCGCGACGGGCGGGACGGCCATCCCGGTGATGCCCAGAGCGACGACGAGCACCAGGGTCGGAACGGCGAACGCCGACAACGGCAGCAGGAGCGCCAGGACGACCCCGACGCCGACCGCGGCGCCGATGAACGTGCTCATCGGTCTCGTGTCGGCGCGTCGACCGGCGACGTTCGTCCCGACGAGCGCTCCGATCCCGAAGCAGACCAGGACGATCGGTACCGCCCACAGCGGCAGGCCGGTGCGGTCCGTGAGCAGCGGGGAGATGTACGCGAAGGCGCCCATGTACGAGCCGGTGATCAGGATCGTCGCGATCACCAACAGCAGGATCCGCCCGGTGAGGAGTGCCCGGATCTCCGCCATCGCGGACTGCTGCGCACGGGGTCCGTCGGCCGGTGCGTACCGGCGGATCACGACCGCGGCGACGGCAGCGAGGACGGCGAGAGCCCAGAACGATCCTCGCCAGCCGATGACCTGGCCGGCGAGGGAGCCGAGCGGGACGCCGGCCACCGTCGCGAGGCCGACGCCGCTCATCATCACGCCGAGCGCTCGGGAGCTCCGGGCGGGGCCGGCGGCGGTCGTGGCGACGACTGAGGCGACGGACCAGAACGCGCCGGTCGCGACCGCGGTGATCACCCGGGCGACGACCACGACGGTGAAGCTGTCGCTGAGGGCGGCGACGACGTGGCCGAGCGCGAACACCACGAGTGCGGCGATGAGCGTCCCCCGGCGCGGCAGCCGGAGGGTGGCGACGGCCATCACGGGGGCGCCGACGATCATCCCGACCGCGAACGCGGTGACGAGCAGACCGACCTGCGCGACCGGGACGTGCAGGTCGGCGGACATCTCCTGCAGGAGCCCGGCGACGATGTTCTCGCTCGTGCTCATCAGGAACGTGCCCACGGCGAGCAGCGGAACCACGAACGGCAGCCGGTCACCCGTCGTGGAGGCCGTGCCGGCCGTCGGCGTGCTGTCGGTGTGCGTGGTGTCTGTGCTCACGATCGCGGGCTGATCCGAACGGTGGCCGAGGTCGGGCCGTCCTGCAGCATCGGGGGCAGGTACTCACTGCCGGCGTACTTCGTCTCGTAGGCGGCGTCGATGCGGCTGTTCAGATCCGGGCCGGCCGCCTCGAAGGTGACGTCGTGCTGCGTGCCGGCCGCGCTGATCCGGCCGGCGCCCTGTTCGATCGCGGACCGGTACCAGCGGGAGTTCCGCCCGTTGTAGGCGCGGACGTAGAGGTCGCCGTCGACGACGACGGACCAGATCCAGGTCGGCGTGCCGTAGGTCACGCCGTCGGCCCGGAACGGGCTGACGTGGAGGTCATCGCTGCTGGCGATCGCGGCGATGGTGTCGGGGTTCCAGGTGGGCATGGTGCTCCTGTTCGTGAGGTGGGCCTCCGGCGGCGAAGGGGGACGCCGCCGGAGGCCCGGTTGATGGGACGGGCGCCGTCAGAGGCGGACGAGGGCCTTGATCGCGCGTCGCTCGTCCATGGCCTGGTAGCCCTCGGCGATGTCGTCGAGGGACACCTCGAGGTCGAACACGCGGCCGGGGTCGATCGCGTCGGTCCAGATGAGGTCGATGAGCTCCGGCAGGTACTCCCGGACCGGTGCCGGGCCGCCGAGCAGGTGCACGTGGGAGAAGAACAGCTCCTCGCCGGGCAGCTCGACGTCGTGGGAGACACCGACGTAGCCGACGTGCCCGCCGTTCCGGGCCGACCGGATCGCCTGCATCATCGACTCCTGCGTACCGACCGCCTCGATGACGGAGTGTGCGCCGAGCCCGCCGGTGAGCTCCTTGATCTTCGCGACGCCCTCGTCGCCGCGTTCGGTGACGATGTCGGTGGCGCCGAACTCCCGAGCGAGAGCCTGCCGGGACTCGTGACGAGACATGGCGATGATGCGGTCCGCGCCGAGATGCTTCGCGGCGAGGACCGCGAGGAGGCCCACGGCGCCGTCGCCGACCACGACGACGGTCTTGCCGGGGCCGACCTGGGCGGCCTTCGCGCCGAACCAGCCGGTGCCGAGGACGTCGGACGCTGCGAGCAGGGACGGGATCTTGTCGTCGGCGGGTATCTCCGGCGTCGCGACGAGGGTGCCGTCGGCGAGCGGGACGCGGAGGTACTCGGCCTGTGCGCCGCCCGCGCCGACGAACTCGACGTGGATGCAGCCGGACTGGAAGCCGGCCTGGCAGATCTCGCACGTGTTGTCCGAGGCCATGAACGAGCCGATGACGAACTGGCCGACCTCGATAATCCGGACGTCGTCGCCGATCTCCTCGACCACACCGACGTACTCGTGGCCCATCGGCGTGGGCTGCTCGGTGGGCTCGACGCCGCGCCAGGGCCACATGTCGGACCCGCACACGCAGGTGGCGACGACCTTGATGACGGCGTCAGTGGGCTTGACGATGGTGGGCTTGTCGCGCTCGTCGACGCGGACGTCGCCCGGGGCGTACATCACTGCTCCTCGCATGGCGGGAGTCCTTTCGTGAGGGGTGGTGGCGCACACGACGACGGCCGGACCGATGTGGTCCGGCCGCGACGGTGCGGGATGTCGGCGAGGGTGCTGTGCGGCTCAGTGGCCGGCGAGGTCCTCGTCGGTGACGTGCTCGAGCCAGGTCGTGGTGGTCGAGGGGTCATCGGCGTTCTCGAGCATCGCGAAGTGCTCCATGAACGTGCCCTCCGCGGAGGCGTGGAAGTGCTCCTCGCCGGCGGAGACGTACACGGTGTCGCCCGGATGTGCTGTGATCAGCGCGCCGTCGCGGGTTCCGAAGTGCGCGACGCCCTGGGTGATGCGGAGGAACTGGCCGCGAGCGTGGGAGTGCCAGGCGGTGCGGGCTCCGGGGGCGAACTTCACCAGCGCAAGCGTGGCGCGCTGGTCGTCGTCCTGCGGAGTGACGATCGGGTCGACCCAGACGTCGCCGGCGAACTGCTCCGGCGGGTTCTTGGCGGTCGGTTGCTTCGGCAGGATCTCCTGGGACATGGGTTGCTCCTTCACGACGGGCGATGGCAGCTGGTCGACGGACCGGTCAGCTGCACCGCGTTCGACGTTATGGCGCTGCGCAGCTGTGAGGGATGCCCTGACAGGGAAACCCTCACGGCGTCAGCTGGCGGCAGGGGCGGCGGTGTCGACCTGCGCAAGCCCGTCAAGGGTGCGTGGGTAGCCGATCTGGGGCAGGAGCGCGGTGAGGACGTCGAGCAGCTGCGCTCGGTTGTTGCCGACGTTGATGTTGGCGACGACGTGCGCCTTGACCTGGCTGTCCGCCCCGCCGAGGGCGACGCGCAGTGCGAAGGTGATCAGTTCGCGCTGTTGCACGTCGCAGCCGGTCCGTGTGTAGTGGTCGCCGAAGCAGTTCGCGGAGAGGAACCGCTGGAACCACTGCGCGTCCGCAGGCGCGTTCGGTGAGGACGTCGTTGGTGATCGCGATGAAGTCGAGGACCCGGGCAACACCGACGTAGGCGACGGCCTGGTACGCCAGCTCCTTCACCTGCACCGGCGTGACACCGTTCTCGAGCGCTGCACCGAGCAGTCCACGGAACTCGCTCAGCGCGCCGATCGCGATCGTCTCTGCTGGCTGGTAGATCAGCCGGTCCTCGCGGTCGAGGTCGCAGTTGGCGAGTCCGATCGTGGCGTCCGGGAACAGCATCGAGAGCTCGTGCTGTGCGTCGTTGTGGAGGGTCACTGGTGGCTCCTGTCGTCGCTCCGCGGCCGGTGACCCGACCATGACACCGACGCTAGGAGCGGCGCGCCCTCGAAGGAATGCCAGACCAGAGAACCCCTCAGCCGGTGTCAGCTGACCAAGAACATGCGCCGAGTCGGCATGTCGCCGTACTTCCTACCGCCGTCGTGTCCGGCCTCGCTGCCGAACGACCTGTCCCGTTCCGGCTCCGGGCGGCAGGCGTTGGGTGGTCAGCGGCGGCGGGCTCGGTCGAGATCTGCGCGAACGTCGGCCGGCTCCGCGGACAGCGGCAGGTTCGCTGTGTCCCCGGCGCCGTCGAGAGTGTCGTCGGGGTCGGCCGGGATGGCGTCGAACACCGGTGTGAGATCGACCTGCTCCGGTCCGTGGTCGGCGACGAGCTCGAACGTCTTCCGCAGGGCGGTGGGGGTGGTGAGGCTTTCGACGAGGACGCGGGCGATCTCGTGTCGGGCGATGACGCCGTCGGCGGGGGTGCCGCTTTGGTGGGTGTCGCCCTGGCGGGGCGCGATTCGGAGTTGGTCGTCGTCGTTGTAGTCGAACCAGCCGGGCCGGACGATCGTGTAGTCGTTGCCGCTGGCGCGAACGAGTCGCTCACCGCGCCGCTTCCACTGGGAGCTGTCGCGGAGCGCGGTGACTCCGATGGTGGTCATCAGCGCGATGCGGACGGGCTGGCCGTCGAGGGC
>Ga0153995_1000196_pt1 | contig 12323 bp, 13 predicted proteins | sample TSNC079MetaG_FD_104678 | JGI IMG/M metagenome (GOLD analysis project Ga0153995, IMG submission 104678) | Attine ant fungus gardens microbial communities from North Carolina, USA - TSNC079 MetaG | ecosystem: Host-associated > Fungi > Mycelium > Unclassified | place: USA: North Carolina, Lumber... | reverse complement strand
CAGGAGACATCGTCCCAGGATCTGTGATTTACACGACATCTGCCGGTCCAGATGGCAGGGTAATATATCACCCTTTCAAGTACGTGCTATCTAAATCTTCAGTCATGCTTTGATCAAACTAATCGTCTCTCATTGATGCAGAGCTATGGCAGCTAGGTTCGCTAGTTCATTGCATTTCATGAGTCCAATGCTGACAGCTTGCTCGAACGATCATTTTTGATTGCAGCTATCAGACAGCCAATGGGGTTGTGAGCGGTATTCAATGGGTTCCAGTAGAAGCAACGCACATCCTCCCACAGGATGCTCAACCCGCCTCAAAAGTGAGTGTAAACCTGATTCACAACTCCTGCCCCCTATTGATTGTCATCGATCTTAGGATTTTACTTGGAATCGCGGAAACAAGGATAAAGATAAGCTCACAGAATGGTAATTCACAATGATGAGACGCCGTAGGTCAGATCTGACATGGATCAGGCAGCATGAAGAAGACAAGAAGAGGAAGCGCGAAGAAAAGGAAGCCACCAAACGTCTTCGTCAGCAGCAAGAATATCGCAACGAGGAAAAGGCAAAGGAATACGAACGTACACGCAGAATGAGTTTCAATGTTGCATCTCCCCCAGTAGACTTTCCGCCCCAGAATGCCACCCAGTCCGCTGGCTACTCTGGGAGTTCTTACCAGCATCATGTTGAACCCGCCGCCTCTGTTTATGGTCCCCCCTACGGACGAGAGCGCAAACATAGCAATATCGGTGATTACGACAGTCTGAACCGCCAATTAGGCGACATGGGCTTGAATCGAGAGAGCAAGGTAAATGGACCTGAACATGGCCGTAGCACGATGCCCTATGGGGCTTCATATTTCACTGGATATGCATCCTCAGGACATAAATATTCGCCAAATCCCAGTGGTACCGCTGAATTGCCGTTCATTCCTCCAGGTAGTAAATACTCGCCCAATCCAGGCCGTGCCGCTGAGTTGCCACAATTTATACCAAGCAGCGGAAATTCATCGTACCCAAGTTCTGCTTTCTCCTCCACTGCTCGTGGACATGATGCAATTGCAGTATCGACAAATCCGTATGATGTTTCTTCCAGCTCTCAACAGCAGGTTTATCCCCGAGGCTATGTTGTGGAAGGTCAGTCAATGAGGTCCAGAGCCTCATCTCCTATACCTCCCATTCAAGGACGTCCTGCTAGTGCCTGTAGTCGACCTTATCATGATCAAGCAGGGACATTTGGCTCTCACTCACCTCGCCCTCCTCCATCTCCCCAGATGGGCGGTGCCTCGCCTCACTTTCCTGCAAGTATGCTTTCGGCTGCAGGACAACAAATCTTGCCTCAGTCTTCTCGTTCTATAAACCCCAATATGTCCTATTCTGAATTCCCTACGACAAAGATCCAGACCATGGAAGAATTTTTGCAGGTGCCCCAACTACCCCGGTTGCCCTCAATCTTGAAATCTCATGACGTCTCTTCTGAAGATTGGCTCCATTTGATGAACGTGAGTCGTCAAGCACTTTGACATTCAATAGGTATAATCTTTTTTGTAGGATTTAAGGCTTGCTTGGAGTGGCAATACACCTGTCGCAGATAATCACGGCGGTAAACCACTGCGTCGCACGGCTATGGTCGCTAATCTTCTCGACGCATGGAACGACCTCTTTTTCCTACCTCGTGGGAGCGAAGTCACTCTCTATAAAGGGAGTGAACGTCGCTCTGGACCAAGAGTAGGTACAATTGACAAGGATCTGCCTGAAGATGATTCGGACAAAAGCGAGTCTGAGGATGACGAATCGGATGACGAAAAGGGTTTAGAGGAGTATTTGATGATGAGGAAGGCAGCTACTTACGGTCCACAATCAGGCATTGATCCTGTTGTCATTGCTAGAAGGAGACGTGAGGCCAAAGAAGAGGGGAAAAAGGCCAGGCGAGAAGCTAGAAAGAAAGCCAAAGCCAAAGAAAAAGAGAAGATATATGCCTTGTATGTAACTCATGTACCTCTTAGTGGTGCCGTGATACCCGGGGGCTACCCATCTGTTGCTACCCCAGACCATGCCCCTGTAATCCCTTCCGGGTATGGGCGTCACCACGGAGGTTACTGATACCATTGATATCCTGAAGATAACGAAAAGTCTTAATGTACTCTTGGATGCTTTATCTGTCTCGTGTATCGAGCATATAATACACATAAATATACGAAAAGTGATTGTTACAGATGACAGCAATGATAGAGAAAAGGAATAAATTAATAATCCCCACCCCGACCCCGCCCACCTCTTCCCTGACCATGGGACCCGCCTCCTCTTCCAGAATTCCCATACCCTTGATTACTGCCATATCCACCAAAGCTACTTATTTGACTATTCGTTTCTCCGCCGAAACTACCCTGAAAGTTGCCATAGCCTCCATACCCTGCCCCATACCCACCATAATTGTCATTTCTTCCATACATACTGTAATTGTGTGAAGGCGGAGCACCTCTCGAAGATGCTGGACCATATCTGCCGTAAGAGGCAGCTGGTCCATGGCTTTCAATCCCACTTCCGTATCCACCGTAGTTCGAGAAGTAGGATGATTTGGATGACGGATGAGAGCTTCCGCCTCTACCCCCTCCGTAACCGCCTCTGCCTTGTGGACCGCCAGGGCCATTGCCTCCACGTCCATTTGAGTATCCTCCACTACTTGAGCCACCAGGATAACCATTAGAACTATAATTGTTTGACCGTCCATGGAATGGATCATTGCGATTCCTATCTGGCAACGCTCCTCGTCCAATACGGTCACTATGAAATCCTCCCCGACCTCTCGCTCGACCACCACTCCTGGTGATTTCGAGATCATTTGCCTGAAGAACACGAGGAGGACTTCTAGCACCAGGGAGGAGAGCTGAACGGTGGGGTGTAAGTTGTTTGGGGAAGTAGTACAAGACTGAGAGCGATCTGTCGTTTTTGATATCGCCATATTCCTTCAAAATGGTTGTTTCTGTCAAGTGAGAGAAATACGTAGATCCGGGAACACAATCTGGATTAGGCATGACCGATCCACTAGTTCCCCTACTGTCTTTGGGGTTCAAAGGAACTGCCTAAAATAGCCAATGAGGATGGTCGACCGTACTTCAAGCATGGTAGAACAAACCTCGTTTTTCTTCCTCTTCCCATAAAGCGACTCGTAGAACGGATATACGGGATGAGATTCTCCCGTGAACATGACGTTGTCTCCCCACTTGTTGCGTTGTTTTTCTTCTTCCGATAGATTGGGATATTCAGTCGCCATGGCTTCAAGCAACCGCTTTTCATCGATAAAGGGCAGCAAAGCAACACCTTGCCATGCCATACGTTTACCATTCATATCAATTTGGAACGTTGACGGATAAAAGTCGATTATTGCAGAGTCTTCATCAACCATCAATCGATGAAATACCTCTGGTATATGCTTGCGACTGAAAATCACAATGAAACATGAACAAGAATTAGAAATTAGAAATTGAACACACCTAGCTGCTGGAAAGACACTCATCAACTGTTCAAATGGTTTGAAAGGTCTTCCAATATTAAAGTTGATGGACATTTTATCAACCTCTACGAAATCGACCGCGAAAGGTGCGAAGTGATATGGATAATACCATTGCCAAGAGGGCGTCTGAAAGTCCGAGGTTAACCGGAGTAGTAACAAACGGTACAACATACCCCATGGTAGTAGTATCGTAACACCCAGCATAAGCCTTCAACATAGCTCTGAGTGATCCTGAATACAGTTGAGCAAGTCACTGGAAAAGTTGTTCAATCTCACTTCTTCTTAAATTCCATGTCATCAGGCTCCACACCGAACTTCTGCCTGTAATATCGGCCTTTGTAACCAGGTTCCCACAATCTAGAGGACAGAATGAAGGCTTCATCTAAAGAAATGCCCTTTCTACTTACTTAACAGTATCCTCCTGTGTAACAGTCCCATCGGCATTCACCTTGTAAGCCAAGGAATTCACATCAGAAGGTGACTCATCGTCGTCAGTTCCCTCAACTGTAACCACTTCTTCTTCGAGATCGGGTGCACCAGGGCCCTCCTCAAAGGACCGCTTTTGGTTTGTCAGTACATCACTGTCAGACTCTGGACGTCTGACGCGACCGAACTCATCCACTTCCGTGTCATCAGTAGAATCATTCACGGTGGGTGCACTGTTCAAAGGATTTGCATCAAACGAAAATACGGGCTTGGCAGGAAGTTGGGCAGTGAAGTGAGTAGTGGTTGCGGAAACAGGTTTAGGGGGTAGTGTTGAAGCACTGGCTTTGAGGGGTCGAGCGCCTGAAAGCTCAGCTTTGAGTACTTCAGCTGCAGTCATATTGGCCATGCGAATTGCTCGACGATTGGCTACAACGTCCCTGTTGGATCCTGCAAGGGCCTGAGCAGCTATTGATGCCATTCTAAGCGACTCCGGAGTAGGGGCAACCCCAGAACCAGATGAATCTGCTTTCACAGGAAAATCAGGACGAGGAGGTAAGGAAGGATGAGCAGGTACGATGGACCCAGATGTAAGTCCTAAAGCTGCCGAAGGGGTTATAGACCCATTCTTGATCTGATCCTCTATTTTTCGGCGCTTAGCATTCTGATCTTGGCGCTCCTCAGCTATAAAGAAACAGATGAAGTGTCAATGGCATTATTTCCAAGTCAAATGGCAGATAAGTGTCAAAGAAGAAGGGTGGTATGGATGCAACATATGTCAGACAAACCTTCACGTCGTCGACGGAAAATGTCATCTTCTCGCTGAGCAAGGCCCTCAAGGATGATCTGTGCTCGAGCAAGAATGATGTCTCCGTGGTTTGTCAAATAGCCACCCATCTTTGGCAGCTCTTGTTTCCATATTTTTAGAAGAGTGTCAATAGCACCTTCACGGATCTCAAGGGAAGGTAGATGAGGAAGGAAGTCATTGCCGACAAAGAATATGAGCAAAACCCAGTCATCAATGGCTTGTTCAAGATTGAATGGAATGGGACATGATGGAACATCGAGTTCGACCTCAAGGTACTCGCGCAGGATAGAGACATCGAGGAATATGAAAGGCTTTTTGTCGGAAGATTTTTTGTCTATTGGTGCTTTTGTGCCAGTACACTGAGCCGCGTAATGTCCCTGTTGCCCACAAATACGACATGCATCTGGCTTAGTATCGTTGGCAAAGACGTCCTCACGAAGTACCCTAAAATTGGGCTCATGTGTAGCCAAAGAAAGCATGATTAAATCAGCATCCTGCTGAATTATTAGCTTGATATGGAGGGTAGGAAAACCTGTACAAACCAGTCCATAGATAACGTGTCGGGTGTTGGGGTCATGCCCAGGATTGGATCGTTGTCGTCTTATAAAGTCCATAATCTTATGTTCTCCCTCTCCGGGTACAGACGCATCCGATATCAATACCTGGATCTACTCCGAATTAGTAAAAAAAAAAATAGCCACAAAAACCATTTGAACTAACATTCTTCCAACTAGAATCCATATTTATTTTATGCACAATCCAGTAGCGAAGAGAGGAAGCCAGGAGGTCCATAAAAGGTGTGCCAGGTGTAATGGCATTTGAATCCCATGCTTGCTTTTGTTCATCCTGCGGCACTTCCTTGCCCATAGCTAAAAGCTAATGTCAGCAGTCATAGGTATACTTCACGCAAACATACCCTCCCAAATCTTCAACGACTCTTTGCGTGCCTCCTCTTTATCCTTCGCGTCTTGTGCTGCACGGAATCGTCGAGATCGTTGTTGGTTCATTTTGGCACGGGGAGCAACACCATCTGAGCGGCCGAATGTAGGAACCAAAAATCACGGAACGTAAATCAAAGAACCCACCAATTGCCATAAACAACAGCTTGCGAGGTCGAACCATGTTAATCACTCGCTCGGTATACTTAAAAACTTCAACCATCATTTCTTCCTCCGTTTCGGGAGCAGGCTATCAATTGATCAGGTTATGTCCCATACCAACACAATTTCACAAATTGTGGCTGACCTTGCCCTCCGGGTGAGTACACGGATGTACCTAACGTCGAATTAGAACGGTGACGGAAACTATGGCAGAATACTTACAATACCGTTCATATCAAGATAAAGGTTGTCAAATTCGACTCCATTTGGATTGGGGCCCGACATGTTGACTGGAACAAGGATTTCAGTGCCATTGTCGTCGGTGAACTTGTCTTCCTCTTCCTCTTCTGCTGATAGGACTTAAAAAAAAATTTAACACTTGAAAGAATGACTGACAAAATTTACCCACTGATTTTGGGATATTTTTTGCTGAGCCATCGAAACAGTGCAGGAACACCCTGTTCCATCGAATTAGGCTTAGTCTGACGCGATGAAATAGATACATACCATGGTCTAAGCCAGGAACGAGGTAAAAAAGAGGAAGCCTATGACAAGAACTTGGATACAGCAAGGAAAGAAAGGAAGAGAATGTGCGTAGTCAATGTAAATCCGTTGGTTCAGTGACCCTGGCGAAACGAAGTTTGCTCGAGTTATGTCTTACGGTCACGTGGTAGTCTGTCATCTATTGCGGTTAATCTTTCAAGCCGCAGAGCATCAGACAGACCAAAAATCATTTGTGATCAGGTACCCACCTTTACTTCCTGATCCTATAGAATTTCACCAAGATGCCTGTTCCGACACTTGCTGATCCTCCTGCAAATGCGTCAATGTCTGTCCCTACTTCCTCGAAGCCACAAGGACAGCCTTCAAAAAAATCCATGACTAAAGCTGAAAGAAGAGAGCTACAGGAGAAGCAGCGTGCGGAAAAGGCTGCTCTGAAGGCCCAGCAGCAACAAAGCGGTGGCGGGCAATCAAAACAGTCGAAGTCATCGGGTCCATCTCAAAAGAAACCACAAGCTGGGGAGACATCAAAGGCTGTATCTTCTACAATAAATGATGCAATAAATGATGGCACTAGCGGAAAAACGGTGTCTCGTAGCTTGCGAATTTTTACGCATTTCGGTCTACCAAAACCCGTCAGTCATGTCAAGGGTGATATTCATCCTGCAATTCTCCGACTTGGCTTATTGTTCTCGGAATTTAAAATATGTGGAGCAAATGCCAGGTGCATAGCTACTCTCACCGCTTTTAAATCTGTGCGTCCAGCCCCCTATCACTTAGTTTTCTCCTGAATTGTTTAACCAGGTTATCCAAAATTACACCACACCTCCAAATCATACCCTTTCACGACACCTTATGACACACCTATCGCCACAAATCACGCATTTAGTTGCTGCACGCCCTATGTCTGTAACAATGGGTAATGCAATTCGACAATTGAAGCTGGAAATTAGTGGTTCAGACATAGACATGATCGAACAGGACGTATGTGACTTCGAATTCTATCCATATCATTAATATGAAAAATCCTTCAGGCTAAGAATGCGCTTTGCGATAAAATCGACAACTACATCCGTGATAGGATTATCATAGCGGATGAAGTCATCCAAGAGCTTGCAGGAAACAAAATCAAGGATGGAGACGTGATTCTGACCTTCGCAAGGTAATGTGTGACCTCCTGATCAAATCTCTGACTTATTGACTTAAGGCTAGGTCTTCTGTCGTTGAGAAAATTCTTCGAAGCGCTCACGAAGATGGCAAGAAGTTCTCGGTGGTTGTCATTGACTCGCCGCCATTGCTTGAAGGTATACTTTCTGCTGAGTTGTCAATATCCAAGCTCATAGCTTGGAAGGAAAGGCATTGCTTAATAGCCTAACTAACGGCCCAAACCCTATTCCTTGCACCTATGCCCTTTTACCCGCCCTCCCATCGCTAATTACCGAAGTTACCACCGTCCTTGTTGGTGCCCATGCACTGTTCTCTAATGGTGCAGTTTATTCACGAGCTGGGACCGCACTTGTCGCTATGACGGCAAGAGGTCACGGAGTTCCCGTCATGGTTTGCTGCGAAACATATAAATTCAGCGAAGGTGTTATGGTCGATGGTTTTGGTAAAAATGAGCTGGGTACGTGTAACAATGATTCTTGAGCTCTCGCTCACAGTTGCCTAGCACCTGTCAAGGTCACAAAATCGACTAGCCGACCTGAAGTGGTGTTGCCTTCGCAAAATTTGGAAATTCTCAATCCTCTTTATGATCTTACTCCAGCCAACTTCATAACAGTAGTGGTAACAGAAGTCGGCCTAATCCCTCCAAGTAGCATTAGTTCCATTCCACTTGCACTTGGAAGAACAACTCTATGAATAAACAGAAGTCATTTTATCACTCTGGGTATATTTTGTTAAATGTGTCAATGTAGTCTCCGATGTTAGAGCTCATGTTTATTCAGAGTGCCGTGCTTCTATGTTCTTCTAGTAAAAAGAACCATGACTCCAGTCAAAAGTCATCGATTACGGCTCCTGGAGAAGCAGTCCAAGAAAAACGAAGGGTTCATATGCTATGGTACAAAAATGAAAATCTTGTTTCGATACTTGACAAGCCCATATTAAAGGTCTTGTTTCTCGTGAAGGTCATTTCGTTTTGTAGGTTCGTTGCGTCCCATCAAATAACCTCATATCCAGCCAAAGGTGCGATCTGTGGCATGTTCGACGGGCTGATCGAAGAGATACGAAAGGATAGGAACAAGGGCCAATCCGGTAGATAGAAGTTCCCAAATTTTAAATCGCGATTTGCAGCTTAAACTCGTTGCTACCAAGCCACAGTGGAATGGATTATTGGTGTGGAAAGAGCCCTGTCATATGTCATCCATGATAAAATTATTTTTGTGGGTCAAGGCTCACATTGATGCAATGAGCTGGAAAGCTCGTTGTGTAACGCTTAAAGCTAGTCGAGAAGGTTCCGAAAGATAAGCGGCTTCTTCAGCGTTTGGATCTTGCCTGTAGGCTTTATATGTTTCATAGCCAACTTTGTGACGAGTGAGAACAAAGGTAGAGTTATGAACATGGAGGACGCACCCTGAGAGATAGAGCCAGGAGACACCATACACCATACGCAGTAGTAACAACGCACGGGGGCACAACAGGCCGAAAAGCTTCACCAATATCACTAGCCAGTCTACTGAAGGAAACCAATTTAGGCAACCAACGTTGGTTCTTCACAGCCAATACCGCGCACATAAGCAATATATCAAGTGCTGGCTCGGAGTGCGGTCCTTAAGCTAGAATCATAAGCCATATAACGAGCGTCAGAGTCGACATTATCAATGTCCTTGTCTACAAGGACATCAAATCTGTCTTTGAGAGACTTTTCGGAGGCAACCATTGTTTGTGGAAGTTGAAGATTTCCTCCTGATCGCCGGAAAAGGATTATCCAAAATAACCACCAAACAAGTTACCCACGACGTCACGTGTACTACATACCTCATCGTTGACTGTCGACCACAACGTCGCCCACGACACACGCATTGTCAATCTTGACCTTCAGCACACCATCTAACATGGATACCTGCTCTCACAGCGCCTCTTCTCGTCCAGATGCAGAATCTATCCGTAGTCACTCTCCTCCCTCCCAAGACAAGATTTCTGCCTACTATTCCCTTGTCTTTCCTGGTTGGACATTTTACATCCAAATGCTTTCCATAACAATTGGACGACGTTGTTTGCCGAGCCCGAACACACCGACTACATCTACTGCGGAACAAATACAAGTAGATGTTGATCTCGGGAATTTGAAGAGTGTGTCTCGTTTGCATGCGAAAATAGAGTACGATCAAGACGAAGATCGTTTCGTTTTGGCTGTCATTGGCAGGAACGGTGCCTGGGTGGATGGCGTATGGTGTGGTGCTGGTAGTCGTGCAACACTAAGTGAAAGGTCCGTTCACGTCACGATCATGTTTTGAGGAGACGCTCAAGAAGTTGCCATTTTGTGCGATTGCTCTTACTCGCAGGTCACACATTCAAATAGCATCTCGGACGTTCAGTTTTGTTCTTCCTCCCCCTTCTCCTCCTGAAGATACCCCTTCTCCTAGCTCTCAGTCATCCACCAACCGCGCACGTTCACCTTCTGTGGATATCACGTCTATATCCCCACCCTCTTCACAACCTCCGAATTCTCCTCCACAGAAAATCAAGCATTCATCATTTTCTCCAGAACTTCAGATTGACATCTTACCGGATCCTGAACCCATCAAACAACTACAGTTGCCTAATTCAAATTCAATCGGGAAAGGCAAGGGTGCCCACTTGAAAAAGCGTAAGAAAGGCGATGAGCTTTCAGTATTGGAATGCCCCAAGATTATGCCACCCAAGCCGCCTTTCACCTATGCGCAATTAATTTATCGAGCTATCAAGGCTATCGATGGCAAGGCTACTCTGCAGGAGATCTGTAATTGGATTATGACAACCTATGACTACTATAAATACGTGGATAGTGCATGGATGGTTCGCGAATTGCTATTCTTTTCTAAATATGTCGCTGACTGATTTTCATAGAGTTCTGTGCGGCATAATCTGTCTTCTGGTCGTGCTTTTTTGAAGATGGAGCGTTGTGGTGGGGACAGAGGCAAAGGCTTTTTCTGGTCGATTGATGACAAATATGCGCAAACGCTTGAGGAGCAAGAAGCTAAAGCTTTGCAGGACGCCGCTCAGGGTGCTGGAACAAAAGATGGACCGAGTCAGCCTGGAAAACGCAAGGACAAGCGTACGCCTTTGGATCCGCCGCTAAAACGGAGCATCAAAGGAGAGCCTAAAGGTCCCCTTCCACCTCCCCTCACGTCAACTCCGCTTTTACCGAAAGCATTGTCTGTGCATGCACCACAATTATCTACTCCGGTACAGGTGTTCAATTCTAGCAAGAATGCGACGACAGGAGTTTTTGCATACAATGGTTCTTCCCAGCCATCATCTGCTATCCCGCATGCCGCATCATCCTCAAATCCTTATGTTACATTAGCACGATCTGACTGGCTCCTACATTCCTCCGCAAAAGTTACTTCCGCCTCATCTTCTGCCATAACTCCTGCCACTACCCCTCAGGATACATCTGCCCCATTTATCTCCGTCAGTACATCTACACCATCCACCATCGAACGACCTACACTTCCTCTCCTCAACACAAATCTTGTGCCTGATGTTTCCATCCCAATCGTTCTGGGCCCAATACCTGTCACACATCCTGATTATGTTCCTGGTCAACCCAATAATTCTGCCAAGCCAGGTTACATGATTTTGCACGAGCGAAAACTCATTCTTGACCCAGATGTGTTTTCCGGCATTACTCAGGACATGTTGAAGCAACTGGAGAGGCTAGGTGCTATGGCCGCTGTTCAAGTTTTGACTGGACACATGGTGAGAGCATTGAAGGAGCGTCGCGCGAAGAACAAAAACAAGGACAGAAATGCAAAGAAAGCCGCCAAAGCCGCGAAGAAGGCTGCTGCTGTCGCAGCCTCGGGCTTGACTAACCCGGCTTCTCCGTTGTTGGTTCCTGTTCCAACCACATCGGTGGGTGTTACTGCCCACTCGACGGCAGAAGAAACTCTGGCAGATCCTGGTTCACCAATTATAGTGATTGATGATCCCGAAGATGAGGTACCAGTCGCGAAGCGTAGGAAACTAAATGATACCGTTGAGATGATATCGATGGTAACATGATTGTTTCTCTCTATAGCAACATCAACATTTGCACGCCCATCTGACAACAGCCTTTCCCCGCTGTGGGGCTGTTGACCATTTTCTCGTTCTACCCTTCTGTATTGTTGGTTTGATTGTTTTTCAGTTTCGATTATTTAACATAGTTTTTTTTTGCTATGAGATGAGATCTCATCTTTACACATGACCATGATTACTGTATGTCACACTTTACGCTAGCTTGTCCCTTGTTATCGTCGCACGTTTGTTCCGTTTTGGTGAGATATTCTTAGAAAGAAGAACGCCAAACAGAGCGATTCAACAAACGGAGTATAAAAATAATTGTGATTGGCATTTGCAATCTAGTCTGTTTTACCTTGTAAGTCTCCGTGGATCCACTGATTGACCAGGCTTGTAGACTCAACATCAGGATTGGGATGAAAAAAATCTGGCCTATATATCATTATGTTTGTCTCTCCCCTGGCTCAAAAAATGCCACATTTGTCTACATGAAATCTACATCTCCCTCTCACGATTTGTTATCGGCAAGCATTTTCAGTGTCAATCCTAGATTGCCGAGAACCAGTCATGACGCCAAAAGGCTTCTTCCTTACAATGTATTGCCGTGTTCGCGAAGGAAGACAATGCATGTGCGCTCAAGTCATTGTATGCGTGGGTGAACTTATTAACGTCGGACCATCCGTAGGACCAACTACATTCCTGAAAAATCAACTCCAAGATATAAAAATAACATCCTTGAACGTGTGATAGGGGTAAACAACATTTGAACCTGTACT
>Ga0153995_1000195_pt1 | contig 12330 bp, 12 predicted proteins | sample TSNC079MetaG_FD_104678 | JGI IMG/M metagenome (GOLD analysis project Ga0153995, IMG submission 104678) | Attine ant fungus gardens microbial communities from North Carolina, USA - TSNC079 MetaG | ecosystem: Host-associated > Fungi > Mycelium > Unclassified | place: USA: North Carolina, Lumber... | reverse complement strand
CTTGTTCCCTCCTTCACGGTAATCAGCCATTTCTAACACGCCACTTTGCATGAACAGGCACAGCAGATGATAGTCACCATGAGCAATTGTCTCAGAAAAGGTCTGTAAAGTTGGATCTGAGCCCTCATATTCTATAGAAGAGAGAGCTCTCTCAAGATCATCCATAGTATCCTGCTCCTGAGTATTCCACAATGCCACGCCAACGGTTTCTTGTCGACGAGCACGTTCTTCCTCATCCTCGATAAACTTGTCGCCTTCAAGGATATCCATGACTTCACGCTTGCGGTCATCGTTGAGGAAAGGGTCTTTATCGTTCGCTCCGAAGATCGGGCCACTGAAGCTGGTGTTGGTAAGGACATCATCCTTGTCATAGTCGTCTAGATGGATGTCTGCCAGTTCACGAAGGCGTGCCTCACGGTCTACAGATGTCATAGTAGTATTCCTGGCATCCACAGTGCGCTTCTCTCGAAGAAACGCATCGAGAGGATTATTACAAGATTTCTGCCTTGCTGGTAGGGAAGGTGAAGCATTTCGTCTGGAAGAAATTTGGGACTCAAATCGTGCCTTTGAAGGAGCATGTTCTCGCAAGTTGTGTCTTGCAGGTTTCACAGGACTTTTTGCCTTGATAGGACTGGGATGATCTGCTCAGTCACAGCTAACAGATAAAAATTCATAAACGCACCTTGAGCTTTTCATACCGGTACGGTATCCCAGCACAGCCAGAGAACCGTACCCATCATCTTCGTCGTCACTACTGTCAATACATGAAATCTCAGAGACTGAGGAAGATGGCACTTGTGACCGAGAACGCGCAAATGCACGAGCCCGTATCTCTGCAATAATTTGATCTGTCTTTGCCTTTTCATCCAACAATGTGACAGGCGACAATTGGAACGCTCCCTCAGAGCCGCCCGTAGAGGAAGGAGCGGAAGTGAGCACGTTTGTGACCGCGGCAGCGCTACGATACGAAGGCGTCGCGCTGGAAGAGGAATCGATTCCGATAATCCAGTCGGCATCGATATGAGGCTGAACAATTGACTGAGGTTGTGCTCCAACCTCGATAGGACAACTTGTACTAATCAGTGGAGATAGAGATAATGTCTCTTGTCTCCAGTAATTAATAGCCTCCTCTATGGAGGATATATCTTTGGGCGCCACGTGAGTCGAGTCTAACTCTTGTTCATCAGACACGCTACTGGGTACGAATAATATCTCTGAGTCCCGATCTAGCGACATTGTCTCCCTCATATCGGGAGTGGGCAGTTGACAGGAAGGAGAACGTTCTGCTAGTGGAAGAACGACCGCAGGAATATAGGCACCTGAGTTTTCATCGACGTCCATGGCATCTTCTGTACTAGTTGATTTGCTGAGAATATTTCTTCGTTTAGCTTGTTTTGCGGACCGGGAAGCACCGATGCTTTGGGAGCGCAACCGTTTTGTCGACGGCTGCATGGGAGAGGTGATTTGTGATACAGCTTTAACAGGAATAGGAGAATTGATAGAGGCAGAAGACACGCCACTGCTTGAGGAATTTCCACCGTCGATTTGCAACTTCGTATGTGTATTGTACACATGCAGCGCGGTGTTTTCCTTCGTGGCGCTGTGTTTCGTGTTCTTGTTGCGAGTACCACTTGAACTGCTACCTTGAGATGCAGATTTACAAGAGAAAAAATCCGTGATCTGCTTGATCCTCGCGTCGAAGGTATTCTGGGATGAGTTTTGGGCCTTTGGCATGCCTCGGTACACGAAAAAGGGTTGATTCAACGCGCTACTTGAACAATGAAGGGATCATTATCTCATTGTCTCACGTGTATGATCTGTAAAAGGCTATAATAATGCTCTCGGCGACAGGGTACTCTATCAATTTCTAATGTAGAACATTCAAAAGAGAGCCATACTTGGGACAGCATGCCACCACCCTAATCAATCTAAACTAAATCGAAACCCAAAAGAAAGCAGTATAGTAAGCCCATGAAGATTTAGACAAGCATAGTTCCTAACTCCCGCGGAAGACATTTACCAGCTCAGATGTTGGTGAAATAACTGCAACAACCTCCGAGCCAAAATCGAGCAAATCACCTCCTCTCGTAGCCACTAGATCCATCCTTTCTGGACTGCGATTTACTCCTAGCAACTTGTCTACATTCACACTGCCCAATTCAAAAGCCTTTTCTTTGGAAATTTCTCCACCTGCTTCAATGGCAGCCTTGAAAAAACAAACCGTCAATTCTGAATTCAGCCCTTCTGTGAAGCACATACCCAAGCAAGTTCAAAGGGCAAATTACGCGCTGACCAGGTTTTGTCTGAACCAATGCCAACAGTAACGCCATGCTTGAGCAGAACAGACAGTGCCGTGTTTTTGGTAATTGGCGGACCGGGAATTCTGGAGCAGTCAATCAAGAGGATGTTTCCCAACAGAATTGCCACATACATTCGTCTCTTTTCCCAGCTTGTTGGAAGTGGCCTTGCAGGTGTTAGAATGACACCAACACTGGCCTCCGCCAATTCCTTCGCAAGAAAATGAGCCTCCGTTGCACCAGTGATAGTCATCCTAAGACGGTTTCCTGTCTTGAGCTCGAATTCGGCTTTCAGGATGAGTAGCGTTGCAATGATATCAGCGTTATGGGCTTCAATAATCAAAGGTATAGAACCCTGTCATTGAGTGAGTTGGGATATGATACGTGTAACTGGGATTTAGTCAACCTCTTTCACTCTTTGGAAATGAGCTCCCATTGCTCCAGCGGGTGGTCCAAGAAGCAGGCGGCGAAGACTGGCGACCTGAGAACTCACGCTTGGTCTTTCAAAATGCCTGACTGAGACATGAAGGCCAGTGATATCTTGGATAACGGCATTTTTTTCTATCTTGTTGGATGCATCCAAGGAGAAAGCAACACCAAGACCCCCAGAAAATGCTTTATGAGCGGGTGCAGTCACAGCAGTTGTCACCTACGCTTGATTAGTGATATCCCAAGTGACAAGGAATAGCCTTACTCCGAAGCGATAAGCAAGGCTTACGAAAATATCAGTGCACTGATAACGAGAAGAGACATGGCACTCACAGTGCACTTCGTGTACCGAACTGCAAGCCATCTTCTGCGTGCAAAAGCAAAAAATCACCTCCTAAAATTTCAGGTATAGGCTTGAGGAGCGACTCGGGAACGAAGCCATCGGTAGTTGATGACTCCGACTGAATCTCTTCTAGACCGAGTGAGGAACCGGATGATACAAGCCCAGGCGAGACCGAACCACCCTCGAGGTCGATCAATGTAACATCAGAACCAACTAACAGTGAATCAGTAAAACATTCGGTCTCTCGACCACCAAGGCAAGTGATCGACCCATTTTGAACAACAACAACTCCAAGTTCTGCATCATTTTGAACTGCATATTCTAACTGGATCTTGTACCCATCAGGTCGATAAACGCTCTTGACTCCTGTAAAAACCACAGTTCCCTGAGTCTTTGTGACTGGTTGCAAGGGCGGGAGCCCTTCGTATTTGAGTGCCTCGCTGGCCTCCTTATCGAAGTTAGGGACCCTTGGTATTTGCTGATAATTATCGAGTTTCTTAGTCTTGATGAAGCCAGGAAATTGTGGAATGCCATCGACGAAGACTTGAATGGGTGTTGCACCTAAAGCAAGAGGGTGACTGTCCCAAACTACAACATCTGGGGAATATGAGCAATTTCTCTCAAAACACCTGTTCCCTTACCTGCGTCCCAACCTTGAGGATTTTTGAGCATATTCCCAAACTCCGAATGGCGATAGTCATACCTTCCCATATGTAACCCAATCTGTGACCCAAACCCAGCGTCTCTGCCGCATTGCTTGTCACAGAGGCAATTGCTAGGTTATCTGGAAGTCCGTAGAAGTATGCTTGCTGAGCTTCAAACATAAGGTATCGTGAATTGATTGCAGTTGGATGATCACTCTTCTCAAAACATCAATCTTAATCTTTTCAATCTACACTTTCCACTAACTTTCATCAAAACTGTGATCCCATTACGTGCCAGAATTTTAGGAGCGAATTCTGAGGAACGATAAGCCTCTCGCTTATATCGCGCAGAAGTTGCAAGCAACGCAACAGCTGGCGTCTTTCCTATTGAGTTGTCAGCCAACCAATCGAATTACCACCAGGCAAGTCTCGTTACCATATGCACGTTTGAGGACATCAGGAACAAAGTAAGCTTCACTCGCATGGCCAAAGGCAGCAACGGGGAATTTGAACTCGTTTGTGATCTTTAGAACAGTCAGCAGATCATGATTTCATAGTCTAGTTCCTGACTCACACGAACAAAATCATCTAGATCCACAGATTCATAACAATGCGTATTGACCTGGTTTGCAGATGAATGAGATTTATCCAAAAACTGACTCAATTACCTTTGCGCGCCCCCTCAAAACGTCGACGAGTGCCTCCCACTTGAGCTCCTCAGGAAAACGCGAAGAAGCGAGTTGCCAATTGCCGTTCAATACGCTGTTACAAAACCTATCCTGTTCCTCTTTGATATTGCGAGCCTGTGCATACCTGTTGAAAATATCATCCCCTGTTCCAACAACCAAACTGCGAACTCACGCTTCTCTGAGAGCCCACATAGTGTCCATGCGTGTTCCTTGATATGCCTTGCCTGGAAAAAAATGTCATTATTGACTTGAGTATCATGAATATCGATAGTCAAATGCGTTCACATACTGGGATTCTCTCCTAGAGAAGACATATAGAAATCAGGGGATACCCAATAACCATCCGTCGGCATACATACCACAAGCATGCCTGACCATTTCAGCGTCAAAGCAAGTAATACGAGAGATGACACTCACTCGATGTATCGCCAGCGAAATGGTGAATGGGGATCAGGATGTGTGCTATTCATTTGATACGGAGGTTCGACTAGCATAGATGACGGAGACTTCTCCAATGTCTCTCGTAATTTAATCACAAATCCTTGTCCTCCTGGATACAACCTCAGGATGCTTTATGTATTATACAGCTAGATGCACACCTATGGCATCGACAGAACCAGGCAAAATGAGCGAAGTTGTGACACCTCCCGCTAATACCAAGGGGTAGGTCTCATCATGAGTGTTTAGCCCATCCAAAGTCCGTAACCAAGGTTGAACAATACCATGCAAAGAAGTTGCGTCATCTGAACCCTTGAGATTCGGGAGAGAAATGTCTCCGATATGCGAGTGAATGTCGACTAGGCCAGGTGTAACCCACGCACCCTTCACATCTATGACTTGCAGATCACTCCCCGAGCTCATCCAGCCTAGCTTTCCAATGCGCTTGATGATTCCTTTATCCATTAGAATATCTCCGTAAATGACCTGTGTTCCATTGTTCCTTCCTGTCCATATTCTCCCTCCTTTTATGAGCACTGGCCGGGTACCTGACTCGTATCGATCTGAGTGAGAGCGTCCCAAGAAATCTACTGGTGGACCTGGTTCCTGCTGCAAGGACAGACATTTATCTATGACAGCTTGAACATAAGGAGGTGCCTGAGAATAACTCTTCCCGAAAAACAAGAATGGCAAAAGTCTGTTCAAGACTGGGTACAAACAAACCAAGAGCGGTAGGAATAGAAGAAAGCGTTTGGAGGATATCATGGATAGAAATGGAGAATAGCATACAATGCTGCATACCATCATGGGGGAATAGATATAAATTAAAACAATGCTGTTACAACGTTGCACCAGGCTGAGAAGAGACCGCCTGCTGAGCACATAATAAATTATAATAAATTTTGTGTACAGATATTTGATTGGAATTTGATTGGACCAATACTTTGCTTTGTCTCTATAGTCTGCAAATAAGCCCCTAGCGCCGTGCAAAATGGCTCCAAGAAGAGAAGTGAATCTAGTCATCGGTACTGCTGACTCGGACTCGGATATTTCACTTCCGGATGATGATTATGATGACACTCGGGACAAAAGTAAGGGTAGGGGCAAAGGCCGGGCAGACAAGAAGAAAACAGACAAGGGCAAAGGAAAGGCAAAGGACACAGTGAGGCGCACAGGAGAACCTGCTCAAAATTATGGCTCAATTTTTCTCAGCAAGCATATACCTGGGAGGCTTCCTACACGCGCTCATGGGAGACTGTGCAGGAGGATGAGGCCGGTAGTCTCCAAACGTCCGTCGAGGAGCTTATGGCCAGAGGTCGTCGGAAAAGGTATCTTCACCCCGATATAATCTTGCGATCTCTTACATGCAAGCATAGACTCCTTGCTCCTGCGGCAGCTGTTCGACGAGCTATAATCCGTCATGTTATTTTGCTCATAGACCTTTCGGGTGCCATGATGGACCGTGACATGCGACCAACGCGCTTTGATCTAACACTTCAGTACGCTCGCGAATTTATTCTGGAGTGGTTCGACCAGAATCCGCTCGGACAGATTGGTATAATTGGGATGCGAGCAGGACTAGGTGAACATATTGGGGATCTTGCAGGTGAAGTACAGCTTTCAGATTGTTGGATGCCTGTACTCACTTTATCAAGGCAACCCACAAGAGGTACTGGGATATATAAAGGAGCGACACAAGCTGGAACCTACAGGGGAACCAAGTTTACAAAATGCTATAGAAATGGCCAAAGCAAGCATGAGGTGAGACTTCAACTCCGAGGAAGTTTGCAGTATTCAAAATCCTAGTCATCTCCCGACTCATTCTTCACGTGAAATCATCGTCATATTTGGCTCTCTGACGACTTGCGATCCTGGTAACATCCACGAAACACTTGAAACATGTGTCAAAAACAAAATTCGTATTTCTGTAGTCGCACTGGCGGCAGAAATGAAGATCTGCCGTGAGCTGTGCGACAAAACAGGCGGTATGAGGCTTTTGTTTAACCTATTCCACGAACTTAGTAAAGCATCCCAAGGTCAGGCCAATTCGGCGTTGCAATGAATGAAGGGCATTTCAAAGACCTTCTCTTCGAATTAGTCCCGCCACCCGCTCAAAAGGTATTGGCACGTGCGGCAGGCGGAGCTACGACCAATCTTTCTGCCGACTTAATGATGATGGGCTTTCCAACAAGACTCCCAGAAACATCTGCGCCAACTCTGTGCGTATGTCATGCAGAGCTCAAAAGCCAGGGCTTCTTGTGCCCTCGTTGCCTCGCGAAAGTCTGTGATGTACCAACAGACTGTGATATATGCGGCCTTATGATTGTGAGCTCGCCCCATTTGGCAAGAAGTTATCACCACCTTTTCCCTGTAAACCCCTACAAAGCTGTGTACGTCTGATAACTTCTCTCCGTAATGAAGTTGGTTTGAGTTCTCAGTGATATAGGCCTGACCTGAACAATCTACCCTGGCCCTCGGACACGTGCCATGGTTGTGCAAAACCATTGCCGGTTACAGTGTCCATCACAGTTGGGGAAGGGATGAGTGCAGTGGGTCGATACAGATGCCCTGATTGCCAACATGACTTCTGTTCGGACTGCGATGTCTTCGTTCATGAAGTCATACATTGCTGTCCGGGATGTGGTAAATAACTTTCTACATCAGCAAATTTCTATAATCATGTCCTGCCGTCGTATCGGCAAATACATTTCACCTCCATTTGCTAAGGTCTATTGAGATGCATAGTTCCAGAGCAATCCTCAAATTGACCCTGCAAAACAGCTTCTCCGTTTCAAAGGACCGTGAATTTGCTGGTGGTCTCAGAAATGTAAACTGGACATGCCAGCGATTCCAAGGCCTATTCCAATTACAGGAATAAGCTTAGCCTAGCACCAGATATTCTGCTGTGTTTAACTGGAATGTTGGTGTAAATCCAAAGGCTAATCGACCACAGAGATCTCTTCCGTTCGCAACGTAGAAACACAGAAAAGGAGAAATATCAATCCAGGACAAGGATAAGCCTGCAAGCACCGATCGTCCACCTCGAGCAATCCACGATCCGAAGTGTCGATGAGATGGGGAAGATGAGGGCTATGGTCTTGCGGGGAAGATGAGGGCTATGGTCTTGCCGGGAATTTGATCAAGAGTATGACATAATGAGCATACTCCCGACAGCTATAGCTCCTAATTGCTCTCCATCTTTTTCCTCCGTCCCTCTGTTCTGCATGGGAAATTCCACTACTACAGAAATTCTTCCGGACGAAATCCCAGTCGATGCACGCACCGCTAGCCCAGTTGTCGCATTCATCATCGGTCTCGCCATCATCTTACTTGCTTCGATACTGAACGCTGCTGGCCTCAACCTGACAAAACTTGATCATGCATGTATTTATTACCTTCTTTTGCTTCAATTCTCACGTATCTTTCGCAGGTTCGGACAAGTACAATACCAAAAGCTGAACGCCGTAGAGACTGGCTACGACCACTCTGGCTTCTCGGAATGTTGTTATACATGTACGTTCAGCGTATCGTAGTGTGTTCTCTGCATTTTGTAACTCACATTATGAGCCAGACTCTCACAACTAATTGGGAGCACTCTTGCGTTAGAGTATATGCGAGCAGGTATGCACTCAGACTTCATGCCAAAGCGAATACATGATCTTTGGGCCTCAAATAGAATACGTCGCACCGTTGGGCTCCAGCTCGCTAATCTTCAATTTCCTCTTCGCTCGCTTCCTGGTGGGGACACCTGTGACCAGCAACGATATTTATGTGAGATCACTACCTGCATCTGCCGGGTTTCTGCTCAAAATCCTTATTAGGGAACCATCGTCGTTATTCTTGGTGTCATTGGGATAGTTGCCTTTGGATCTATCAACAGTGGTTTGGCTGCAGAAACCGATGTCGTGCATATGACTTACCTGTGGCAACGAGGTGGTTGGCTTGGCTATTTCTTCGTGATGAGCTTTGCCCTAGGACTTCTTCTCATATTCACAAGTTGCCTCGACGCAATCCTCGTAGCTCGGGCTGATATCCAGGCTTTACCATTCTCTGGTATCAATTCCTGTCATACCGTAGGAAGTGGTGGTTGGTTCAAGAACTTAGGGAAGGTTGGACAGGGCTTGCTATGGCTGCGAATGACATGGGACAATCTTATTGGGAAGGTTATGGAATTCCTTGAAACATGGACTGCACCCAAGGATGACAAACAAGTTGCTTGGACTTTGGGTATTGGTTGGGCCTGTTGTGGAGGAGGGCTCGCAGGCGGTACCCTGGTCTTCGCAAAGGCCATGTGCGTCGCCCACCTTACTCCTTTTATTTTCCTAATGTGCAGTGTAGTGTGAAACTTCTCACAGGATCGTTGTCGCATCAAAATCCTGGCAATCAATTTGGACATGCTGCTCCTATTTTTACAGTTATTTTACTCGCCATAACGGCTATCTTGCAAATAATCTGTCTGAATAAAGGTCTCAAGGTCTACGATTCAACCTTGGTTGTGCCCGTGTTTTATGGCGTGTATACAGCTACTGGGTGAGTGATCCACGAAGAAAGTATTCTGGTTCGCCAAAGTCACACCTTGTTCTTCCATGCAGCTTTTTAAATGCTCTGGTAAGTCTGTATACTTCTAATATCCTTCTGGAGTTGATAGTCCCTGAAGATATTCAATGACGAAGTTGACGCATATCAATCATGGACTCTCTTTCTAATTTGTGTTTCCATTCTGGTGCTTATCTGTGGGGTCGTATTGCTCACGCATAAAAAACCTGAATCTACAACTGGCAAGAAAAAATCATCGGCAAGGCTACCCAGACGCAAAACAAAGACTGGCAGCAGTAGCGCGAAGCATGCTGAAGCGGCAGGTGAGGAAGAGGAGCAAGAAGGCGAGACTCAGGTTCTTTGGGCTCTAGGCGAAGCCAGCGATGATAATTTAGAAGACGGAGACTATGATGTGGATCATCACCAGCACCTATCTCGTCAGCAAGAGCAGCTGGAACACAGAGGCACAACTGCTAAACAAACTGACGAGGATAACCGACAAAGTGGAGAAGATGCTGACTTCGTGAGTTCGGCTCGACGATCCATGGACCCACTTAGGGTCAATTAAGAAGTAGAGCTGGAACGTCTGTGATAGATGTTGGGAGGCAGATCTGAATACATCTCAACTAATTGGCATGACTTCATGTCCTATAATGATATCAAGATGGATTAATTATTCTCCGCACTCAGGCTACGTAGAAAAATATCTAATTGTCCAATAATCTCGTTCGCCTAAACGATATTTCCCAGCATTACCAGTTCAATGATGATAATCCAATTGATGTTGGCAAGAGGTACTGATTCTGATCTCCGTTGTAGAGGTGTATCTCCAAATTTGAACGGAAAATAGTCCATTTAATGTTCGCAACAATTTGTTCGCACAGGACAGTCTTGAGGAATCGGCATACCTTGTGCCTCTGTATAACATCGATTCAATCCTTATTGAGTCTCTTCGCATAACTCAATCTTCTCTTGTGATATTTGGTGACTCTTTCCCCTTTGTTGCTCATCTCTCGTGATCACTTGGGTCAAAGTTCCGTCTATTCCACGAGGCGGAGACTCTCGTATCAACCAGGACAAAAACATGGTAGCAATACTCTTACAATTGAAAAATTCTGAGATGTGGTGACTGTAGATGCAGACAGAACCCAAGATGAATCCTAGCAGACGGTTGGCCAAGAACAAGTCATTTATCTGCCTCGCAATCGAATAATCCGTTGCAAAAATTGACATGTACATTCATCAATCTCTCCAAGGTATTCACTGGGGTCAGATAAGAAGATGTAAGGCCTCAGGGGTGTATGTATACGTTGAAGATAAGATTAGACGCGAGTCAACCTTGTATATGATTGTTTGTCTCTTTCAACCTGTCTTCCTAACGACAGGAACTCACCTGAGGAAGACATACTCAAGCACAGAATATCATGGACGATCATCAGAAACCCGTCCTTATTCGCCTAGACTCAGGAATAAAACTTTCTCTGGAACTAATTCGAGCAGTGAACCGGACATATTTATTGCACCTCCTCACTCTGGACCCTGACAAAGTTTTACCCCCTGGGAAATCCCTGATTGCCGTCATCACTCAGGAAAAGCTTGGTCAATCTGAAGATAGCGAGAAGACTGAGACCACAACCCTTCGGAAACAAGTCAAAAAGGTGATGCAAAAGGCCTTCTGGGACCTGGTAAGACTTTCCTCCACCAAATGACACTTTGCTGAATTTATGTTGCTAGACTGCTGAAAAGCTTGATTCGCCTAGTCCATCGGAACAAAATGTCTGCCTTCACCGACTTCTTACCGACCTCTATCAAGCCGTTTCTCCATTATTATCCTCTCAAGACCCTCTTCTTCGCAGTCTCTCCCTCCCACCCCCTCCTTCTACTGCTCCCTTATATAGCTTTGTCTATATCATGAAGGATGTGTTGGTCGCCCTTCGCAAGCGTTGCGCCCCTTTCCGAGATGGGGAAATTGATCGGCAACTAGAAAAGCTCGAAACTCTCCCACCGAGGCTCTCTCATGTTGGTGGGAGAGTTTCGGCAATTGCCACTCTTATCACTCATTCTCTCGAAGCTCTCATGACTATTATTGATTACATGAAATCCGATCTCCATGACTTCGTATTCGGGTCTATGAATGAAGAACAATTAGGAGTTCTAGTGATGCGAGAAGCCAAGTTACATGAACGAGCTGTTGTAATTCAACTTTGGTCTCCTTCAAACCAACCTAAAGACAGCAGGAGAGGGGTGGATGCTATTCAGGATGCCTGGCGTTCCTGGTGCAAACAAACTGGAGGGGACGTTCCTGAGGAACACAAATGGAAATTGAGGCTGCTTCAAGCTCTCTTTGCAGCCCATCCTGTATCTTGCACGCCCCCCTTTCAAGTCATGCACAATGGTGATACGACTTTAATTGCAAAAAATGAGTTGCCTCCGCAGTTGTTTTTTTCTTCTGCTTCGCTATATAGACTGCAAGACTACCTACAAGCCGTGATTATCGCTGCAACTCTACGTTCACTCATCCGATTACTTTTACCCGCACCATCTTCTTCCACGCAGGCTTCTGTCCATGACTTTATGCAGCGTGTCTGGACTTTACTAGAAGCGGAATTTGTACCAGTTCCCCGAGCCGCAGATGACAATCCCCTGAAACTAGTCAACCTAGAAGACGAGCTTGTTCGTGCTAGCAAGCTCGTAGTGGGGACATTGGATTCTACAGAAGAACAAAGATTACGTCGAACTGTTAGGCGAACTTTAAGACCAAGTGATCCTGTATTTTCCCTATTGCAAAGGCGGTTGATGGATGCTCTGCTGAATCTCGTGGTAGAGTCACCCTCAAAGAGAGCAGTAGAAACACCTGGGCTTCTGGAGGCAGGCCGAGGGCTTCACGGTCACTCGAGAAAAAGATTGAGATTAATGATCAGTGATAAGGAGATCGCGGACAGGCGAGAGGTCAT
>Ga0153995_1000194_pt1 | contig 12332 bp, 23 predicted proteins | sample TSNC079MetaG_FD_104678 | JGI IMG/M metagenome (GOLD analysis project Ga0153995, IMG submission 104678) | Attine ant fungus gardens microbial communities from North Carolina, USA - TSNC079 MetaG | ecosystem: Host-associated > Fungi > Mycelium > Unclassified | place: USA: North Carolina, Lumber... | reverse complement strand
GCTCGGTGGGGGGTCCGGCGGGGGGGGGGCGGGTTTCGGCGCGGCCCGGGCGGGGGCGGGGGGGGTGGGGGGGGGGGGGGGGCGGCGGGGGGCGCGGCGCGCCTCGGAGGAACCGTGTGCGGACGCTTTAGCCAGTATTTCACTTGGGCGGACATCCACGCCTTTTCGTCGCTATTGCCGGCCGCGCCGCCCTCGAACCTTGAGCCGCAGTGGACCATCTCCCCAACGCAGCAGGTCGGCGTCATCCGCGCTACAGAGAGCGGCACCTGGGCCTATTCCGACATGCGGTGGGGGCTGGTGCCGTCTTGGCGGTTGCCGTTGCTGCCAAGCGTGCCGCAGTACGAGGAGGACCCTCCGAAGGCGGGCGCCCCAGCCTAGCCCGTCAGCAGCGCCCGAGAGCCCAAGGGCCCGGATATCGTGCTATCGGCTGTGCCCATGATGCTCAAACGGGCCCTCATCCAAGGCACTAGTATGGGGCACCGCAGTGCATTTGAAGCGATGAACCACGCAATTGACAGGCGCGGAATCAAGCCTGTGATCGACGTGGTCCACTCCCTTGAGAAGGCGCTGGCGGCGTTCGACCATCTTGGGCGCGGGCCGTTTGGTAAAGTCGTAGTTAGTTTTCGGAAATAGTCCAGTCGCCATCTCGAAGCCGACGCCGTTGGGCAATGCGCGAAGCAGTCCCCAGAAATAATACAAACAAAAAGGGCGCCCAGATGGGCGCCCTTCAGTTTCTATGAAAGTCTAGAGCTTAAAACTTGTAGCCGATGGTTGCGGTGACGGTGCTGAACTTCGTGTCGACGTCGTGGTTGGTGCTGCTGCCGCCGGGGCCGCCGTCAAAGTCGATATTTTCCTGATCAACGGTGTAGCTGCCCAGGTCAACGTAGTTGTACTCAAGGCCCAGCAGAACGTTGTTTGTCACGGCGTATTCAGCGCCAGCGCCCACGGTCCATCCGGTGCGGGTGTCCTTGGCTTCAACATAGTCCGAATTGTCGTGGACATAGTTCGAGACGCGACCAAAAGCCAAGCCGCCCTTGGCGAAAATCTGGGCGCGGTCAAAGGCGTAACCGATGCGCGGGGTAACCGTGCCGTACCAATCGACCTTGGTCTCCCAGATATCATCATCGTCAAACGGGCTGACGACGCCGCTCTTGCCGATATCCGACCAGCTCAGCGAACCGGCGATACCGAGCACGAAATTGTTGATCTGGTAGTTGTAGCCGACCTGGCCGCCAAACACGCCGCCACCGACGCTGTGACCGAACTTGTCGCCGGCATCATCGTTGTAGTGGCCGTCGTCGTTGAAGCTGTAGTCAACATCGCCCCAGCCATAACCGCCATGGACGCCAGCATAGAAGCCGGTCCAGCTGAACGACTCGGGAGCAGCGACAGGCACCGGCTCATTGGTGAGGTCGGCGGCGAAGGCCGACGAAGTCATCAGGACCGCCGCCAGGGCGGCAAAGGAAAGAACGCGCATTTCAAACCCCTCAGTACGTATGCAAGACGATGCATACGTTACGTCTGGTGCCGGGCGCTGTAGCGAGAGGGCAACACTTAGCTAGGTTGTAAATCGCTTTACTACACTAAGGCGCGGCTGACTGCGTCATCCCCTCTGGATAAGCCCTACCGTAGAGGCTTGGGTCAAACAGCGCGAGCATTGGCTTCCACTGTTGCCTGGCTACTCCAGCATCTCGAAGACCCGCCCGCCCGACGTTCCTGCTTGAACAGTTGGCGCCGGCCGAGAATAGATCGTATGGGGCTTGTTAATGTCGTCGAAGCCTCACAATTCCTAATCAATCACTCGCCGCAGGAACTTGCACAGACCGAATTGCACCGAGCAGATCAGGTGGCGTGTCTGGTTGGCACGCGCCGCGTTTGTCGTAGCGGCGGAGGAGGCCTGCATTCTGGCGTCGGACGTCCCTACTCAACAATCAGATCAGCCCCGACGCCCAGCGCCCCGGCGAGCTTGATCCGCGCCTCAAGTGATAGTTCGCGGCCGCCTTCGGCGCCGTGAATAATGGCTTGGCTTACGCCGGACCTGTCAGCCAATTGCTCGACGCTTAGCCGCCTCCAGAACCGGACCGCCTCGAGCGCCGTCAACCCATCATCAATAGCGGCGACGACCTCCTTGGGGAGATCCTCGTTGGCGTCGGGGCCTGTTTCTTCAGTAGGTGCGAGCATGGTTGGTGTTCCTCCGCTGAGCAAACGCGCTCGCCTAAGGATCGATGCAATTGGATCGGCGGAGCTGCGCGCCGTGGAGGCAACATGGCCTCGTAAACAACCACGGGGTACCAAGCCGCAGGCGCAGTAGCCGACTGCCTCTCAATGGACCAGCAGACAACCGGAAATAGTATTCTGGGGGATCGGACCGTGGTGGAGCGGCCGAAGTCAAAGAGAGAAACTGCCCCACACTTCGGGCTGCCGAACCGAGGAGGCGTCACGCTGCGGCAGCGTCATTTAAGAGAGCGGATTCAAGGTCCTTGGGATCGACCGTCATGGCTTCTGTCACGCCCGGCCTAGTCAGCAGAATTCGGGTCGCAACCCGGCGATATGCCAGCGATGATATAGTGTCGAGCGTCTCAAAGTCTGTCTCCACGGTGTACGTGTTTGAGGGATAGCTGCGATCCATGCCCGGAAGCCTGAACGGGTGCCTGAAGCTAACCCGACTGCTAGTGCAACTTATGCTCATGGTTCCAGATCGCCTTATGTGCCGATGCCGACAGCGGGACCGCTGCCGGCATCAAAATGAGTGCTAATGGTTCTGACCGTGTCCATTATTTGCGCCGTCCGATCCGCCCATTACCCCTCCCTGACCGACGCCTTGGTCCATCCCGTTGTGCATCATGTCCGAGCTATGGGAATTCGACGAACCTCCTGGGGACCCCATGTGCTGGCCGTATGGCGCTGTCTGATGCTGCATCCAGCGGCAGTGGCCGTGCGCGTTCCTGTAGCGGTCGTGCCCGCAGCCATCCTTGACACGCGTAATCATGGTTTCCCCACCAATTGGCTTTGCTAGGGTGATACTTCCACCAGACGCAGGCAAGGCGAGCGCGAAAACTGAAAGCGCCGCTGCGACGACTAAACTCGCTTTACGGGTCACTTGGTATCCTTTCCATCGTCCTAGCGTCGGACTGTGCGGAGCCAAACGACCGGACTGTCGAAGTTGAAACAGGTTGGATCCTGACGGGGCATTCCAATAGAACCCAGCGAGAGGAGCTATTTTTTGGATGCAGCCGCCTTGCCATTCGCCTTGGCAGAGGCCTCATGTGCCTTGGCAGAATGGCCATGGGCGTCGCTAGAATGCTTGGACGCACCTTTCTCATCATCCTTCTGATGACTTTCACCAGCCATCTTGTGCGACTTAGCTGCCGCTTCGTGGTGCTGAGCAGCCTCAGTGTGACGCTTGGTGGCTTCGGTATTCGTGGCCATAATGCATATCCGTTCTTGGTGGCCGGCGACGATTGCCGGAGAGGCTCGCAGTTGGGCACGGCCCAGGCGAGCATGAACGCATCCGCGTGGGGTGCGAGGGTTCGAGCTATGCGAACCTGTGCTACCAATGGGGCGCATGCCAAAGCCGTTCCTCCGCCCCCAACAGATTGCGTCACGATTCCGGCATCGATGCCAATGAGAGTGGCGTGTGATCGAATGGAAGCCAGCGAGCCGCGAGGCGTTTCCTAGCAGCGTTAAGCGCTCGGGCGGTTTCCCACGCCCCCATTCCGCTTGTAGTGCCCTCTCGCTGCGACACTCTTCAAAGCCGCCCTAACAGCCGCCGCGGAAGCTTGATGCGACGTCACAGACCTCGACAAAAGGATCGACGGGTATCGTGACGATTGGAAGGTTGGACAAGGCGAGCGGCGACGGAGGGCGGGCCACCATCGCTTACAGCGATTGCTTGTGCGAAATTAGTTGGCAACTGATTGTCGTAGGGCGTCGTTCTATTCATAGCGGGCATTTGCCGCCGGATATGAAACCGATATCCGCCCTGATCGAGCAAGAGGCTTAGACTAGCCTATGGCACCAAATACTCGCACGCTGACGGCAGCACAATGGGGGCTGATGCACGCGCTGGAGTTGGGGCAGCTCGATCTCGCTACTCTATATGAAAATTTGGAAGTGCTTGAGAAATTCGGCCTAATCGAGTTTAGCCGCAAGGCTTGGCGACCGACCGAAGAGGGAGGCTTGCTGGTAGCGCTTCGCCGGCAAATCTAACGCGCCTCTCTCTGAGAATCTGTGATGTCGATTCGCCTGCGGCACACCTCGACAAAACTCCAAGTGTCGACCTGGTACAAAGGTAATTTAAGTTGCTTGCGCTTTCAGGAGCTGGGGCGCTTCAATTGCCAATGAACTCGATCGAAAATATTGCGGACGCTCAAACGCTCGCGCAAGCTATCGTAAACACGATTCCTGAGCCGTTTCTTGTCCTGGATGACACGTTCCATGTTCTGGCGGCCAGCCGCTCATTTTATGAGAAGTTCGGCGCAGAGCCAAGCCGCACACTGGGAACGACACTCTACACGCTCGGCAACGGCCAGTGGGACATTCCGGCACTCCGAATTTTACTTGAAACAATCATCCCTGAGCAGGTGGCCATGGATGGGTTTGAGGTCGAGCACAATTTCCCCGGCATTGGTCAGAGAACCATGCTGCTGAACGCGCGAAAGGTGATTTACGACGACAGCGCCGCAACCACCATCTTGTTGGCATTTCAAGACGTGACCGCGGGGCGGGCGATCGAACGGGAGCGAGCAGATCTGCTCGCACGAGCCGAGGAACTGCTGCGCCAAAAGGACGTCCTGCTTCAGGAGATGCAGCACCGTGTCGCCAATAGCCTGCAAATCATCGCGAGCATCCTTATGCTAAAGGCGCGGGCCGTGACGTCCGAGGAGACCCGACATCACCTCCAAGATGCACGGCAGCGCGTCCTATCGGTTGCCGCAGTCCAGATGCATTTACATGCAACGGAGGGCATCGACCGGATCGAGTTCAGCAGCTACTTGGCGACGCTTTGCGCGAGCCTCGGCACGTCGATGATTGGCGAGGGCCAGCCGATCGAGATCAGGACCATCGCGCATCCCGGCTTTGTAGAATCTGCGAGCGCCGTAAGCCTCGGCCTCATTGTCACTGAGCTCGTTATCAACGCGATCAAATATGCTTTCCCTGCCAACAGGGCGGACGCGAAGATTTTGGTCACGTATGAAATTGCGGGACCCGATTGGAAGTTGGTCGTTTCGGATAATGGCGTCGGCAAAGGCAACGCTGCCCCTTCAAACGGAGGGCTCGGGACCCTTATTGTCAAGGCTCTGGTTGATCAGCTGGATGCACAAATGGATATGAGCAGCGGCCCTTCCGGAGTGACCGTTTCGATCACACATGCCACGTTCACCTCAACCATGCCCCAGGCGACCCAACCGAGAAGCTAGATCCGCAGTTGGCGAAATGAGATCAGCCGGGCCTGCTCCTCATCCCAAAGCGCTAGGGTTGAGCAACGAAAGCTTTCCCAAAACCTGACACGTCCGGTACTTGCAAGTTCGGGATAGTCGGCGATGACCTGCCCGAGGCGATAGGACGGGATCCGGCTGCAAAGGTGGTGAACATGATGCACGCCGATATTCCCCGTGAACCATGCCAGCGCGCGTGGCAGTTCGTAGTGAGAGCTACCGTGAAGCGCGACGTCAAGAATCCTCCAGTCGGCTTCGCGGGCCCATTGGGTATCTTCGAACTGATGCTGGACATAGAAAAACCAGACTGCAATTGAGCCGGCGATGAGGGTGATGGGTAGCTGAACCATTAGAAACGGCGCGAGCCCGACCAAGGCAATCAAGCAAGCGCTCAGCGCGACTATCATGGCATTGGTGCCCATCGTGCTCAGCCAGGGCCTCAGACCGGCGCCCATCAGCCCGAACGGAAGCCGATAATGGAACAAAAAGAGATAGGCTGGCATGACGCCGAACATGATGAGGGGATGCCGGTATAGGCGGTATCCCGCCCTGCGGTAGGGCGCCATTGCCAGATACTCAGCAACAGTCAACGTGATGATGTCGCCCACGCCACGCTGCTGGAGATTGCCAACCGATGCATGGTGGATCGCATGGGTCCTAGCCCAGAAGGCGTAAGGCGTCAGCGTGACAACGCCAAGAACCCGCCCGATCCAATCATTCGCAACTCGTTGGCGGAAAAATGCGCCATGGCCGCAATCGTGCTGGATCATGAACAGACGCATCAGGAGCGCTGCTGCGGGGATAGCTAGAACGAGGCACAGCCAGTAGCCGACGCTGAGGGATACCCACATCAGGGCCCACAGGAGGGCGTATGGAACGGCGCTGACAGCAAGTTCAATCACGCTGCGAGCCGTGTGCGGTGCGCGATAGCGATTGAGGACTTCAATCCAGGCCCGCGCTTCAGAGGCGGGTTGCGCTAGCGTCGCCCTCATCGGAACTGCTCGCTTCCGTACCGAACGCACCCATGGGCTGGGTCTTTAGGATCAACGGTTGGATCGACGCACTCGTTCCACCTTCGTCAACGGCCATATTAGCCGGTTGGAATGCGCCGGGCGTTTGCCCGGCGTTAGATGCCACGCTTGTGCGCGAAAGGTCCGACCGCGGCATCCGGCCGGCACGGGTTTAGCACGGGCCTGGCAGGAGAGAGCTATCCGGATGAACGCGGCTAGGACTGTCTTGCCTTGCGATTGGCGTAACGTCTGTCACGGTCTGCCTTGCGAGTGGCTTCGTCTTCGATAACGCGCGAAACGCGGACTTTCTGGGCAGCCTCGCGGGCATCCGTGTCTGCTCGAGCCGCGGCCTCGATCAAGGCTTCCCCGAGAGCTGCCTCGGCGCGAATGCGTTCCTGCTCTTCAACTTTTGCGCGTTCGCGCTCGGCTCGGCGCTCCTTCCTAGCAACCGCGATTGCCTGGCGCTCTGCCTGGCGTGCAACCAGAGTTGGTTCGGCGGTCTCTTTCGCGGCGAGATACGCGCGGAGGAGTGCGGCCTTCGCATCAGCAGCAGTGCTGCGACGGTCTACGAATTTGCTATCGGCGATATTTTTCAAACGTAAGTTCCATGTGAGCGTTTCAATTTGATGACCTAGTCAGGTCCGAGAGCTGATTTTTGCAGTTTTTGTTGCCAGCGAAGCTAGAAGGTCCTGCGATTCTTTCGCCAGACGGGCTTCGCGCAAACGGCCGGTCTTTTCGTCGCGAGCGACCACAATGAGGTCGAGTTCCTCGAATGCCCGCCGGCGAGCAACAGACTGGGACTGAGCTTTCCCAAAGGCCACCTCAGCCGTTTGGCGAGATTGGCTGTACGGCTCATTCATGGTCGTTCCGATCTGAACTGGGCAATAAAAAAGGCCAGGCAGGGTGCCTGACCTTGATTGGTCTCATGCTTTCAACAATGCCAGTACATCCGTGGTCAAATGAAAGCAGATTCCTTTAAGCAGCCTGGAGATTGCAGGCCGACATCTTACCCGAGCGATTGTCGCGCTCGACCTCGTAGTCGAGCTTCTGGCCTTCGACCAGTTCGCGCATTCCAGCGCGCTCGACTGCCGAGATGTGCACGAAAGCATCGGGGCCGCCGTTGTCAGGCTGGATGAAACCAAAGCCTTTAGTGGAATTGAACCATTTAACTGTGCCTGTGGCCAAAATGAACCCTCCATAGCAAATTGCGCGACCATGGCGAGAAAACGCCATGATGTTCTAGTGATTTTTGAAAGGGAGGTTCGTTCGGGCGCGGTGCTAATCGCGCGGCAATCAAAGCCCGTCTGGCAAATATCAGCACGCAATAAGTATACCTGGTGACGCACGATGTCAATAAATTACATAGAGCGCTCTTGCGAGTACGACAGGCGGCGATTCTTTTTGGCCAATATTTCGCTGCACCAATGCCCGATCCGGTCCGACTTTGCGGTCTTGCCGGGCCGATACGGAACGGCCAACCCTTCGCGAATAAGCACCGCGCCGACATCGCCATCTGCCGTCGTGAGATTAGCCAGCGTGCGCCCGTAACGGTCTTTTCGGCCGGAACGCTCGACATAGACCGTAGCGCCGCGAAGCAGTTCGGCGACGCGCGCTTTTGCCCGAAGTCCAACCGCCCGCTCGTTTTCGCAAGTCGGCCGGAACGTCTCCGGCGCGTCGATATCGATAAAGCGGATCTTCTCGGCGCATCCGCGCGCCGGCACCGCGCACGGCAGCGCGACCGTATCGCCGTCGATAATCACGATGCGGTTGCCATCGACCACCTCGGCGCGGCCGGCCGCCGGCCACACCGCGGTGACCATCAGGGCGACAAGCGCAACTGCACGGATCATCCGTCGTTCTCGCTCGTCAGTTCGTCGGGGGTCTTGCCCTGGTCTGGCGAAGGCCGGCGGTTCCGCCGACGCACCCCGTCACCTCCGCCATTCTCAGCGATGAATTCTATCCCCGCGCTCTCCAAAGCCCTCTGGATTGCTGCGGCATTCGCTGCGGTGATGACAGGCTCGAAGTCCGCCGCCTCCGCCCGTCGAACGGTAGCCACTCCAACGCTTGCTGCCGTTGCGACCTGATCAGCGGTCCATCGGAGAATGGCCCTAGCTGCCCGGATCTGTGAACCGGTGATCATAAAAATATCTCCTGATAGCCTATTGATCACGAGGATGGTTAATGATAGTATTCATATCATATAAGAGATTCACTATCAATCGAGGGCCCCGCCAAATCAATCGGCGTGGTTAACAGCAAAGGCCAGCCTACGATGACCCAAGCCCGCCGCGAAATGATCCAGGCCCTCGTCACCGAGCAGAACCGTATCGCTCTTGCTGGCGTGCCCATCGATATTCTGACCATCACCGGCTTCATGACTGACGCCGAGGTCGAGGCTCATCTGGAGCGATACCGGGCTTATGTGCCGCAGGCTCGGCCCGCCCGCGCTTCCAAGTGCTCACGCATCGACCGCGCCAAGGCTGCTTGGGCAGCCGAGATTCTCGCCGCCTAACTTTTCCAAGACCCAATCCATGCAAGCGACGGCAACACCTTTGCCGCGAACGGAGAAGCTATGTCTGCCTTCGACCGCGCTGCCATCATGAGAGAAGCCCACGCCGTGGCTCGGAAGTACGCAAAGCCCGGGCAGTATCGGAAGACGTTCGCCTGGGCACTTCGCAACGCTTGGCACGCCGCCAAGAAACTCGCCGGCTTTCGCGCTGTCTGGGCAGCCCAGACCGAGGACCAGCGCCAGCGCATCGACGCTGCCATGGCCATCGAGGCGAAGGACCGCCTTTCCCATTCCGACCGGCACCAGCTCGCAGAATTGCGCGCCGCCTGAATTTCCTAACCCTAGAAGGAGAAGCACTAGCCATGTCGACCCCCGTCCCCATCCGCCCTAAGCCTCCGGCTATCGAGCCCGACGCCATCGAGCCGGGCTTCCGGCAGCAGCGCCCCGTAGTGATTTTGGTCGTCGTTCTGCTGTGCATCCGCGGCGAGGAGAACCCAACATGACCGCTCGCAAACCGGCTGCTGGCCGCTATACCGACCTTAACCTAGCCGACACCGCTGATGACCTCGGCCGCCTCATCCGTGCCGCCTGGATGGCTGCCGAGGCGCTGCTGGATAAGGATGACCAAGGCGCAATCCAGACCGTCCTCCATTTCGCCGAGTACAAGCTGGGCGAGATCCAGAACGAGCTGGAATTGCGGCTGCAGGCGACGCGGGGTGCAGCATGAGCGCCCTCGCCCCGACCCTTGATGACATCGATAGCGGCGTGAGCAATTTGGCGCAGTTGCTCGACGCCCTCGTCGAAAACCTGCTGAACATGGAATGCCCTGCAAGTCGGACGGATCTCAACAGGGCCTGCGCGTTCTCGCTAATCGCGCGAGACATGAGCCGGTCGCTCTCCCGTGACATCGACGGCTTTCACACGTCGGTTTTCCCGCTATTGAATGGGCAAAAGTCCGGGGTGCCGGCATGACCCAGTCAATCGGTAAGCTCGAACTCGAAACCGCGATCCAGCGTACCTATGCGGCCATCCTGGTCATGTCCGAGCTTTTGGATACGACCTTCGACATGCCGGACAAGCGTGTCGACCATCTCCAGCACTATTCGTTCACAGACGGCCAGGTCGACGCTCGACTTGAGAGCATGAGCCATGCCGTCGAAACCGCCGAGAAGTTGCGGGACATGTTCCAGGCATACGTCCTCTGCGAGCGCGAGCGAAAGGCAGTGAAGGCATGAGCACCATTGTCCTATCCGCTGGCGACACGCACCAGCATCCCGACGAAACCGCGCGCTCCTTCCTCGAAAACGTCAATGTCCAACGGCTTCTCGACTTCCTCGACCACCTGCCAGAGCACTTCACGCCTGTAGTGCAGACCGACGCTGATGGGGCGTGGGCATACTACATCGTCAACTCTCAAGTGGACGACGACCTGCGGTCAAAGGTGCTCGTTATCGAGCAGGGTTTCGCCGACACGCTGCGCAAGCTGGCCAGCGCCTTCTATGCCCGGCCGGAACCAGCGGGGAATGCAACATGAGCCTTCTCCGCCTGATCTGCCTCCGCATCCTGTTCCGCATCGCGTTCAAGCTGCTCGATGCCGAAGAACGCGCCTTAGGACTGCCGCCTATCTCCAGGGAACCACGCCCATGAGCATTCGACCGAACCATCAGCAGTTTAGTGTACCTCATGCGCGCGCCATCGTTGAGCATGAGGTGGAGCGGCTGGCCACCCTACTAGCCGAGACCGAGCGCGACCTGGCGCGTCTCCTGTTGATACTCGACGGCCTGGACGGTGATGCGGACCTAGAGCCCGAGGATGGCTGCGAGGATGACGACGCCGAGCCGTCGCTGGGGGCGCCCGAACGACACCCGAGCTGTCGAGGCCATGGCCTCGACAGGGCATGCGCTCAAGTCGCTTGGGGTGCCGGCGGCGACGCGGATATCGAGGCGGTGTGGCGATGACCGCTAGCTCTTCCCGACAATTCGCTGAAGGGCAGCCATCGCTCCTTCGGTTAGCGGGTCTGTCTCCGCTATCCGGCGGCGTGCCCATCCCAGCCACTCGGAGGCCGGCTTCTCACCAATGAGCTCATCAGAATTCTCAATCCGGGCTGCCAGTTCGTCGACGAATAGCTTGGCCGTTCTAGCATCGCGCCAGGCTCCGGCCGTCTCAACTAAAGCATTCCATCGAGCGTCATCTTGTTCGCGTTCGATGCGGGCGGTTTCCCGATGTCGGACCGCTTCGGCCATCCGCTTGGATCGCGCCTCTTCGTCCTGCTTGGCTTTTTGCTGAACTAGCTTCCCGAGCAGAAAGGAGAGCAGGATTTCTGGCAAACGCTCTTCGATCCGGGTGCTTTCAGTGTCTTCCCATTTTGATGGCACTCGCAGACCATAAGTTGTGATTTCGAAGGCGAGACAGCCAGTGCGATGGAAGACCTGCGTCTTTGGATGCCTGATTTGCCGTTCGAGATGGGTCACTGGCGGAGGGGTGTCGATGAACTCTTGCCTAAGGCGCTCATTTAGCCGGAAGACAATCTGACCCACATCGTGGACAGCCGCAAAGTGCCGGGTCGCCTCCAGCTTGAGTTGCCAGCCCCTAGAGGAAAGCTGCTTGAAAAGAGCATCAAGGATTCGAAACCGCCGCAGATCCGTGTCGGACAGCTTCTCGCTGCAGACGATTTCTGCCATCGGTCCATTCGCTATCATCCCGATGTGCTTCAGCCGATAGTCAACGTCATCCCGAAGCTGCGCAATCAATGGATGCGGTTTCCGTAGCGTCGAGGAGACGGTCGCCGAACTCACCGAAGCAGCAGTGGCCTCTCTATCGGCATTCGATATGGGGTCCTCGAAGGGCCGGCTTGGCCCAGGGAACTGAGCTCCCTCGATCCCTCTTTTTGATGGCCCAAGCGGCGGCCGTGTTGGCACAGGCTTGCCAGCAGCAAGTTTATTCCAATAGCCCTGCGGCGGTACTGGGATGTCGGCATTGACGCAAATTTGCTTGAGTCTGGTATTTGAGACCCCGAGCCTCGCTGCAAGGTGGGTCATGGGCGACTGCCAGACCTCGTCGTATAGCCGGTCACGGTTCCAGATCATGCGAGCTCCTGCTCGAATCGATCAATGGAGTATATTTGGACGAAGCGAGTACCGAAGCCGTCCAACGAAAATTGGAGGCATCCGACTCCAAGTGGGGGATGTCTTGGGGGAATGATGTCAGAATTGATTGAGAAATCTTAGTCTTTTCAATCAATTAGTTGGTTTATATGGCGGAGGGAGCGGGATTCGAACCCGCGATACGGTTTCCCGTATACACACTTTCCAGGCGTGCGCCTTCAACCACTCGGCCACCCCTCCGTACCAACGCTTTTCAGCGTGGAAGTCTGCG
>Ga0153995_1000193_pt1 | contig 12359 bp, 10 predicted proteins | sample TSNC079MetaG_FD_104678 | JGI IMG/M metagenome (GOLD analysis project Ga0153995, IMG submission 104678) | Attine ant fungus gardens microbial communities from North Carolina, USA - TSNC079 MetaG | ecosystem: Host-associated > Fungi > Mycelium > Unclassified | place: USA: North Carolina, Lumber... | reverse complement strand
GCGCTTCTTGTTGACCTTCTCTATCAAACGAAATGCGACCTTCACCGTGAGCGACTGCAACAGGAAGTTTCGATCCAGCCATCTGAGAGAGGAAAACCGACTGTTTCGTCACTCCGTTATTTATGATCTCCACCATCGACACGCGTCCTTCGAATCTCTCGCTTTTATTCCCCTTGAATGAAGGCCAATCTTGAGCCCCAGGAATGATGTGCTTAAGATGACTGAGGAACTGACAACCATTACAAACGCCAAGTGCGAAAGTGTCCTCTCGATTGAAGAAATTGATAAACTCCTTTCGAGTGATATCGTTAAGCAGCGCTGAATGAGCCCAACCTTTTCCAGCACCCGAAACATCACCATAAGAGAATCCACCACAAGCAGCAAAACCACGGAAGTCACTGAGGGACGCAATGCCGTTGAGGATATCAGACATATGAACGTCGACAGCATCAAAGCCAGCTGCAGTGAATGCCCAAGCCATCTCCATCTGACCATTGACTCCTTGTTCACGGAGTATAGCGACCCTTGGACGACGAGAGAGATCTCGCGAGGGCTGGTAGGAGAATGTTAGATCGTAAAAAAGTCCGGCATGGGCATCGTCTTTGAGGAGATCGAACTCTTCTTTTGCACCGGTAGCGTCGTCTCGAATAGTCTGTATCTGATATGACGTCTCTGTCCAGGCTTGCTGGAGCTCAGCACGATGCCCGGTGAAAATGATCTCGCCTTCATGGATGATTTTGATAGTTTGATCACTGGGGGAATTTACTCGTCCGATGACGTGCATCGAAGCCGAAGGGAATCCAGCACTGACGAACATATCTGACAACTTCTGAATATCCGACTCCTTAACTTGTACCACCACACCCAACTCTTCATTGAACAGCAGGGCGACAGGGCTCTCTTTCAGATTCAAAGTATCTAAAGACACCTCGACACCGACTCGTCCAGCAAAGCACATCTCTACAACCGTCATGAACAACCCGCCATCCGAACGGTCATGATACGCGAGTATCAGGCTCGGTTCCCTGACTTTCACCTCGTGACAAGCCTGGAAGAACACCCTGACCACTTCTGGATCCTCCACATCTGGTGCGCTAACTCCAATCTCTTTAAATACTTGCGCGACAGCCGACCCTCCCAATCTTGTCTTCCCACCTGCCAGATCAATGAACACCAAAACCGTGGGCCCGCCTAAATCTGTAGTACACAGTTGTGGTGTCCAGGTTTTGCTCACGTCATCGACAGGAGCAAAAGCAGAAACAATCAACGATAGCGGCGCGCTAACTTCTTTTTGCTCCTCTCCCTCTTTCCAATTCATTGACATAGACATAGAATCTTTGCCTACCGGGATGCCTAGACCCAGAGCTGGACAAAAATCATTTCCAATTGCTTGAACAGCTTCGTACAAGGCGGCGCCCTCGCCTTCTTTAGATGCTGCACTCATCCAGTTGGCACTCAATTTGATACGCGACATATTGGAGATGGATGCGGCAGCGATGTTGGTTAAGGATTCTGCTACAGCCATACGGGCTGATGCGGCAGCATTGAGTAGTGCTAGAGGGGTGCGTTCGCCCATGGCCATTGCTTCTCCTGTTATTGTATTGAATCCGTAGGAAGAACGAGTGACGGCGACATCGGCTACTGGGACTTGCCATGGTCCAACCATCTGATCGCGAGTAACCAAACCTGAGATAGTACGATCGCCTATGGTGATCAAGAATGATTTCGATCCAACAGAAGGAAGGCGAAGAACCCTTTGTACAGCTTGGTCCAATTTCTCATTTGCCGACGACACAAAAGGAAGATACGCATTCAACGATTCGTCAAACTCTGGCCTCTCGATTTTTCTCTTCACATCTTTCCTTGACATCCTAGGCGGCTTCCCAAACAAGATATTCATCTTCATATTAATCACATCCCCGCCTAACAACCTATCCGTCACCACCAACTCTTCTTCCTGCGTTGCAGCACCCACAACCGAAAATGGACACCTTTCCCTCTTGGCTATCTTCTCGAACTCTTCAATCTTCTCCTCGCTCACAGCAAGGACGTATCTCTCCTGACTTTCGTTACACCAAATTTCCATTGGCGACATAGACGAATCTGCCACCAACACATCCCTAATTTCGAATCTTGCCCCCAACCCCGAATCATGTACCAATTCTGGTAAAGCATTCGACAATCCACCAGCCCCAACATCATGAATACTCTGGATCGGATTCAAATCGTCTAATCCAACACATGCTTCAATGACCTGTTGACATCTCCTCTGCATCTCTGCATTATCCCTCTGTACCGATGCAAAATCTAGTTCTGCAGAACTAGCACCCGAAGCTTGACTTGACGCTGCTCCTCCACCCAATCCGATCAACAATCCAGGCCCTCCCAACACAACAATCTTAGCTCCGGGTTCGAATGGCAACTTTTTCGCGAACTGTGGACGGACATTTCCATGCCCACCTGCGACCATAATGGGTTTATGATATCCCCTAACCTCTCTGACCTTCCCGTCCTTAGACAATGGCACACTTTCTGAAAATGTACGGAAATATCCTGTCAATACTGGTCGACCAAATTCATTATTGAACGTGCTAGCTCCAAGAGGTCCTTCGATTATGATATCAAGAGCAGAAGCGATATGTTTCGGTCGACCAAAATCCCTTTCCCAAGGTTGTTCAAAACCAGGGATCAGAAGATTTGACACTGTGAATCCCACTAGACCAGCTTTAGGTTTCGAGCCTCTTCCTACGGCGCCTTCGTCACGAATCTCACCACCTGATCCAGTTGCGGCACCTGGATAGGGAGATACTGCCGTTGGATGGTTATGTGTTTCAACTTTGATCAGAATGGGCATGTCTTCTACTCGAGATTCATATAAATGGCACGATCCAGTGGGATGTTGAATAACTGAAAATCGTGGTGCGGAATGACCTTCTAACACAGCCGCATTATCTGTATACGCAGAAATTGTTCCTGTGTTGTTGAGTTTCTCTGTATTCCGAATCATCTGGAAAAGTGATCGATCAAGAGAGTGTCCATCAATCGTCCAAGATGCATTAAATATCTTGTGCCGACAATGTTCAGAATTGACTTGAGCAAACATGAATAATTCGGCATCGGTAGGATTATGATCCATGGTTGTGGAACCGGAAACATACACATCAACGAGATAATCGACCTCGTCTTCTGTGAGCGCAAGACCTAGCTCTTTGTTCGCTATCGCAAGTTTCCTTTTGGGGTCAATGGTGGTATCAGAGTGCTGAAGGTCGACGGTAGTAAGTAGTCGAGGTTCACGACGCGCAAAAATGTCCTCTTCTCGTGGTGTAGAGTATTGAATGACCTGAGTCATACGATCATGAATCATATGAGCAAATGTCGATAGCTTTTCGTCAATGATGGGGGGTCGATTGTCATCATTGTCGGAGATAGTGAAAACGTAAGCGATACCACGTTCAAGTCGGTCAACATGTCCCCCAAGACCACATAAACCAGCAATATCTGTTGCCTTGCTCGACCAAGGCGATATCGAGCCAGGTCTAGGAAGAACGTAAATAACAATTTTGCCTTGCGAGCTGTACTCTCGAGTCGGACAATGATGACTGTCTCCGTAAGTCAACAATTGGTCTAGAGTATTCCTTTTCAGTGAATTTTCATCTGCAAGTTCTTTCTCCAATTGTTCAGTTGTACATTTGATAAAATGAACCCAATTCGCGTCGACAGAGGTTATAGCTGGGACTCGTTTTTGAATGTGGAGGAGTAGGGTATCACGTTTTGGTTGAGATATCGACGATGTTCCAAGGAGGATGAGCATTGCCTACGGAATCAGAGAGGGAGTTATTGAATGTCACAAAGCGTACTTTTGTTCGTGGTTAGAAAAATGGGACGAAAATCATTTTCTGCTATCAGATCGAATCATGGCATGTGACCTACCCTGGGAGAAACAAAGGTTTTGCTTCAAGATTTGTCTTATATCTGATACTCAGAAACTTTTAAGTCAGATAATCAATGGAGATGCCAGAGTTTTTTTACAATACATTTTTTTTGAATCAATAATTTATTACACGGTGCTCGATCGCAGTCCGTGGCAGCACTATTTTAAATCAACAATTTATTACACGGGACTCGATGGTAGGCCGTGGTAGTTACAGCTAACTACTTAAATTAGAAAGAAAGAAAGAGATAGGAGAAGGGAAGTTAGGAGATGCAAAACTATGTAAGATCGTGAGAGTACAGCTGGAACTATGTAATGCCTTCTTGAAAACGCCTGGGTTATGGTCGAGGAATGTGAGTATGTCTTTGAGGGAGTCTCATTAGGGTTCCATGATGTGGCAGCACTATGTAAAGGGTAGCTACACACCCTCAGCACATGTTTTGAGTGTGCCTCCAAAACCCCAACTGTAGTCGGTAGTCTAGGTAGAGAAGAAATTGTACACTAAATGACCGATACTAGTGTCTAAAGTATGCTCCTGCCAATGTCTCAATTCTCCCCCTAGCCCCCCATACCTTGCAACCAGACCAACCCTCCTCACACATAACACTTGTGAATGGACACTGAAACAGGTACTCTGGTCATTTCAGGTAGGTACCGGTGACTTCTCAATGAGCCGAAGCTCCATGAGAAGTTCATTCTATCAACGGCATGTTCCCCATTCTTCGTCATTGGCAGCGTTCTATAATTATCCTCTTCAGTGATAACGGTCTCTGCCTCCAAGGCCAAGGGTGCTACCATAGCAATGGCATCCCTGTTAAGATGGGTGGTAAGAACATATTTGCCTGCTATAAGCAATCGGGTTTGAACCAAGAACCAAGATGACTGATTGACTCCCTTTAACAACTAGCAATTCGGCCAATTCAGTAAAATGTCGACCACTCAAGAAGGTCGTCCAATGATATGGTCACACACTAACCAGCAACTATTCAAGATGTCTCGTATCTCTATTTCTGATAATTACCAGGACCCCAGTATATCTGAACTACGAGTTTCTGGCTATAGCCTAGACCCTGTGTGGCCTGTCAAAATTGCAGAGGTCGATGTTCCGCATACATCTGATCCATGTGTAATCATAATATTGGTATGAGATTTGAATCTTGATCATGATTTGGGTGACAAGTCGTGGCATGTATTAAAGTTCTGTTAAGTATGATATCAGAGAGAAAGATTGATCTGTTTGAAAGTGGCTCAAACATTAGCCATCATACAGTCGGAAACAACCGCAAAGTAATCCTAGAATTGACGTATGGTTGACTATATAGTTGTAATCGTTACGGGGATGCCTCGTCTTTTTGCAAGGGAGAGAAGGGCCGCATCCTCATGTCAGGAGAACCTCAAGCATAAGATCAGATCGATCGATGACAGATTCTGGTACACGCAACCCCCGTTCAATCTCGCTTGATCTCGCCTAAACCTATAGGCTGCCGCGGAGCCATGTAAAAATATACGTGCATCGTAGTTTGTCCCACGCAGCCCGGTGATAAAGATCATGATAAGGATCATGTTCCTGTCTGATGTGGGGCTGTGAGAATCAAAGCGGTCCAAACACTCGCCTTCCACTTTTCCATAGACTCATCTGTGGGATGCTATCCCTTCTCGCTGGCATATGTGTCCCAACATAAACGACGAGCTCCAAACTAGGTCTTATCCGAACGGTTGAACGGGAGAAAGTAGCACGAGGTGTGTCTATTTTAACGCGACGACGTCTTGGCTTTTTTACTCTTAACGGAGAAACGCTTGATACACTTGATACACGTGTTTCACGGTCTAATAATACGGCCTTTGTGCCACTGACGCACTCTACTGACTGACAGAATCTGTCGAATGATATCGAGCTTCGCCTTGGCCATTGCAAACAGATTCAAAGTTGCAAGCAGTGTGTTTCGAAGAACCCATACTTGTGCTTTTTATACAGCGTTCGACACGTAGAGCTCACTTCTTCTGGATGCCCCTATCTCAACATTGTTCCGAAACATCCGTTTTTGCTTACTGACAAAACTTCTTCCATTTTTCCTGTTACCCGTGCCCTGATGGACTATGGATCAACACTTCCTTTTCTGTGGTGCATCGTAAATTCGTTGATGGTGGCCGACCGGAGTGAACAATAACGGGAGCCGACCTTGAAGCTTCCGTTCAAATGCGGTTTTCCAGCCGCAGGGCCGCGCGTTGTGCATCGTGAATGAGGAAATGCCTTAAATACCCTCCAGTTCTGCCATCTTTCCCCAGTTTTTCACCGAGAGCTATTTTTCCACTATCGCCTATCGTATCCTACACTCTTCATAACAATGTCCTACTCTTCTGGAAAAAATCCCCGTCGTCGCGGTCGTCCGCCTGCCCCAGAGCGATCCAATGTGAATGCTTCCCTTGGTCCATATGAAGTCTTATCCGACATTGTCGTCAATCCAAATGTTGATTCACAGAAGTATGTGTATTCATCCCATCAAGGAGACATGTTATCTGATACGACATGCTTCGAACATAGTCAGTGGATCCCTGATATTGGAAGAAATGAATCTTCCCTCAACGATAGTCATTACAATGCCTTCGACAACATGACACCTCGATGCGACAGTCATGACAATACCTCCGACAACACGGTACATGGAATCGATAATGCCTTCGACAACACGGCACATAGAAGCTGCAGTTGTGACAATACCTTCGACAACATGGTACATGGAATCGATAATACCTTCGACAACACGGCACATAGAAGCTGCAGTTGTGACAATACCTTCGACAACATGGTACATGGAATCGACAACTCCTTCGACAGCATGGCACACCATGGAAGCGATAGCATGGGCACTGTCGACTTGGCGTGGCATGATAGCTCCCCTTCTTCTCTGTAAGCCCTTTGTTTATCTTTTCCATTGCTATCCGTTGACAACCAAAATAGTAGTTCCTCATCTACTGGTACAGGAGCATTTTGGGACATACTCACTCCCCCTTCCAATAATTCATTTTTCACTGGCCCGGTTCAATCACCCCTGAGAGCTTCATCATCATCGAACTCAGGTCCATGGATGGGGTACCAATCTGCGATACATAATATCAACTTCTCAACAGGTGTCTCTTATTTACAAGACCAAAATCGTGCACCATGGTTGAGCAGTGATACTGCTACCATTGGAGATACTTTATACTCTCCATCTGGCTTGAACCAACAACACCTCAGGATCAATGACTTCGGCTCTTCACCAACTCCTTCCTATGCCTCCATTGCCCTCCCTGCCCAGACTCAAAACCACTGGGTCAATTCACAGGTTGTCCTTCCCATTTACGATACATACAGGAGTTCCACGGATAATACCTCTCTTAGTGATCAAGGGTACCTGCAGTATCCAGATGACACATCAGAGAACATTAGCTCGGCAGGTCCTGACCGGACCACCCAAGACAACGGGAGGTCGACTCGAGTCCAGAAGCCTTATGAAAGGCCACAGACCATAAGAAAGAAGGCTGTGCAGGATAAAGTAATTGATGAATCCAAAGTCCTAGCCCCTATGTCACCTGTAATAGGTGTCCGCTCGGTATCTCTACACAGAGATCTGACAAAATGGCAGTCTCGCAGTGGGCTTGCCTCACCAGATGGAAGCTGGATCACCGTGACTGAACCCAAGGGCATCAAACATGTACCCTTCGATAGAGTACGACCCGTTGCTGCGAAGCCTGGCGACATGTATAGGTGCCGATGGGAGCAATGCAGATATTTAGTGTTCGCGACGCTCAAGCATATGCGTGCCCATATGAGACACACGCACAATATCGGTGGAAACATGAACCTCAAGTGCCAGTGGCGCCCTCCGATTCGGGTTCTTATTCCAGGGCACCACGAACCGGTCCTTACAGGGAACCATCAACACTCTTACGCATGTAACGCCAGTCTCCATTCAAGCAATCTCCTTAATCATATAGACAGCCATCTCAATTTTGAAAGACAGGCGAACCCGAATGCGATTGAGTGCAGTAGTTGTGGGGAAGGAATGGTTCGGCGGGGCAACCACCGTTGCAAAGGGAACAAGTTGAGGAAGGAACAGAGAAAATAGGGGCATACAGGAGAACACAAGAGATAGTGGAATACGGGAGAGCACAGGAGATAGATGAATACGGAAGAACAGGGGAACAGGGGGAACAGAGGGATACAGCAGTACAGGGGAAGATCTATAGTATGGCATAGCCAGATGAAAGGAAAAGGAAGTAGATTTGAATTTGTTATTGGTCTTTGTACAAATGTATCGAATGTCGTTACTTGCTACATGGTTTAATATCAAAATTAATTTTTGATAAATGGTCATAATCGTCGCAGGCATAAGATATAGGTATTCTTCTGAACAAGAATAGACAGCAGACGGTACGGTGTATGCTGTGGTGGTTATCTAATCTTGGTTGAGCAGTGCTCTACACGTTCTCCTGGGCGCTCTGATAGAGTCCCTGATACATCATAGGTGTCAGGTCCTGACAAGGAGTATCTAAGATACTCCTAGCATACTCCTAGCGCACCAACGTTACCTTGTACTGATACATATAAGATCTCACACCTCTTTTTCTGATCCTTTACCGTATTTCAGGCTTGACTTGAGGCTTTGAATTTCTGCAATCGTCTCTTTTAGTGTATGACACAATGGTGAGTGGCATATTACGTTCATGCACGATGATGATCTTGGACGTACAATGTGCAGAATTACTGACGTAAGCACATCTATCATGATTTTAACGACATCCCTGGTGACCTGCTAAATTTGTCAAATTTCTTTTGTTGGGAGCGGTGGAGATGGCAACGAGGTGACCAAAACCCTCATATATCTGGCGTCCATTTTCATTCATCCCTTTCCCATTCCTCCCTTCTTCGTGGTTAGTGCTCCAGGCAGGGCATTCTTCCCATCTTCTTGTAAATTTTATCTTTCTTCCTTTTGTACCTCTTGAGGAGGAGTTGTTGAGAACAGGTTTCAGTCTTGATTGATCTCACGAGATGATACATCTAAAGGTGTCATTTGCGGCTTTGCTGGCTTGCATTTTTGTCTTTTTCGACTTTTACAATACTGTCAATGCCTTACCTCTATCTTCGTCTAAGGAGGAACACAGTCCAAGAATGGTGACTCTTCCTTTGAAAAAGGTTGCTCTTTCTCGTGGTATCGATATCCACCCTCAAATCGTGAGTAAACTATTGGAATAGGAACTTGAGAGCGAGATGAACTAATTTCTTAGTTTCTCCAACAACACATTAATCGTAGTCGCCGTCGTCTTGCGCGAATGACGGGTAGAGATGAACCGAGCCAAGAAGAACTTCAACGTCATTTGGAAAGACGAGTTGAGGGTCTTGAGGAACGTTATAATCGACACGGGATGCCGATCCCTATGAAGAATAATAACCAGAAATCGACTGGAGGTCATGCCTTGATTGGTCATTCAGATAATAATCGTCTCAGTGGTGGTACCTCTTCCAGTAATCGTAATGGCCAGAAAGGGAATGGCGAACCAGCCAAAAGCGCTACAAAAAGCGGGAAGAGTGCCGGTGCTAGTAGTACTGCGTGAGTAGCTGTTTTGCATGTGTGTCGTTGTGGCAGTTGATTTTTTCTCCATAGAAATCAAGATGATGTTGCGATTGCGAACCAACCTACTACAGCCAACTCGCTTGGGTTAGACATCGAGTGAGTTGAACGTTGAACGAATGAGAATCATCCGTTTTCTCATACCTCTGTTGTTTTTTAAAAGGAGTCAAGATGTTGGTTACCTTGCTACTATTCAAATAGGCACACCATCACAAGACTTCTTGATTCTTATGGACTCGGGTTCCGCTGATCTTTGGGTCGGAGCCGAGAAATGTCAATCCCAAGCAGGAGGTGACTGTGTAAATACACAGTTCTCATATTTGAACAGCTCAGGATTAACGATCGATTGGTTTTTTTCTAGGGTAACCATCGGTTCTTGGGACCTCAGTCATCAAGCTCTTTCGTGGACACAAGTAAACCTTTCTCTGTCACCTATGGGACTGGATCGGTTTCTGGTGATATCATTACCGATAATATTGCCATTGCTGGCCTTCAACTCAATCAACATACCTTCGGAGTTGCTACCACCGAGAGTGTTGATTTTTCGGACAATTCAACGCCTTTTGATGGTCTCATGGGTTTAGCACAATCCGTAAGTCTCCTATCTGTTTTCATGTCGTTCTTGCAAAATTTGACTTTTCTGATGAACAACTTAGACGTTATCTAGCCAAGGAGTGGCAACGCCAATTGAAGCTCTCGCCAGTAAAGGAATACTCAAGGAGGCTGTGATTGGATATAAAATTTCACGGCTTGCAGATAACAAGAATGATGGCGAAATCACCTTTGGGTAAGTAACGTTAATCTGGCCATCACTTTCTGAGGCAAATGTAATGCCCTCTCTCAAGTGGCACTGATTCGACTAAATTCGATTCTTCAACCACCGTTGATCTTCCCAATGTGAGTAAACAAGGATTTTGGGAATCAGCTATGGACGATGTTTCTGTCGACAATCAAAATCTTGGTCTCAAAGGTCGTACCGCCATACTCGACACCGGTCAGTTCTCGCGAAAAGAACTCTTGATCATCATTAATTGTGTTTGACTAAGGCACTACTCTAATTGTTGCACCACCGGCTGACGCTAATACCGTTCATAAACAAATTCAGGGTGCTAAATCTGATGGTCAAGGAGGATTCACAGTCCCATGCAATACCCAATCCACTATCGCTCTCATTTTCGGAGGAATGTCATTTTCGATCGAACCTCAAGATATTGCTGTTCAGCCTCTTAATCCCAATGATCCCAATGGCGATTGTGTATCTGGTATTGCAGCAGGTGACATTGGTGGTGCGACTGAGTGGCTTGTGAGTTACTTTTTTCCTCTGTTTATTATGATTGATTTTTCTGTCATAGGTGGGTGATGTATTCCTTAAGAATGCTTATTTCTCGACAGATGTTGGGAATAACAAGATGTCTCTAGCTAAGCTTGTCTAGATATCCGCTCAAGTATCTAGTAGTTTGCGTTGTTGTTATGGGCTGCTTTGCTCACATCGTGGTATTCTCAATTCTATATCCTGCGCTTTTCATTCAGACTTCTAAAGGGGCCCTGATGACTGGCGTTTTCGTCATCCTTTTGAACAATCACACACTTGAAACAACCTCTTTGTACAATGCTCAGGGAGCAGTGTAGCTCGCTTGTTGCGGAATATAAAGACTGATCATAAATCAGATTGTGTGAAACAACTTCTATCTCACCAAGTTGCTGACTCATTTTGAACGTTAGAAGATGTACTTCTGGAGCAGCACCTTGAGTAAATTGTAGAGTAAAATACTGCAAGAAGTTAAGTACACGAGTAAGTAATTGCTCATGGATACACAGTGTGCTTGTACTCACCTCAGATGTCACTGTAGCGAGGACGAGTGAGGTGTTATTACATAGTGCGACAATTATATGATAACATGACGAACGAGTACCTGCGCAGACAGAAAAGCAATATCAAGGTAGAGTGGAGCCATGATATGATGGAGTGGTACTGGTGCAGCACTCCATTTCAATATAGAGCACGCAGAAAGTGCAGGAGAACAACTCAGAATCATACAGAAGCAGTGGAGTACCCCATGTCACGTCACTCTGGTGCCAATGCGATACTTAATACATGAGATATACTTGCAGCAACTACATGCTGATGCTGGCTTCGCAAGAAACATAGATCACTTACTAATCCCGGTAATAGTGTCTTTCAACATTTAAAACCATAGCATTAGTAGTTTGATCAGGCTTTGAGAGTGGCAATATCTGTCACAAGACTGACTTTTGTTGACATGCCTCCAGTATGTCAGAGCAATTCAGCAGGCCTCAAGATGTGCAGATGGGAGATCACCTATTTAATTATCTATATGTACTGCTCAGAGATATGGATCATCGCTTTCGCAAAATTGGAAGTATTGGTACATAGCCTATGTCGAGAATTACACTTACCTCACATTAATTCACGAGCCATGAATAATCTTCGACTATTTGTGTGACGGGAAGAAGATGGGGTCATTTGTACATGGAACTAGATTTGTCGAAGCTACGCGAGAGTCAAAGGAAATGATGTGCTTCTGCACTTGGACTACCTTCTTTGAAAAACCAGGGGATGACAAGTCATCAACGAAAGTAGGTAGGTGGCGACCAGTTAATCCACGAACTAATCGCAACCAAAATCTAGCCTGGTGAGTTCAGTGGGGAACTGAAGTATATTCCAATTTCGTCTCCTAGTGTGGGGTTGTGACAGAGAAATGGCAACAAGAGGTGGTTAGACGACCGAAAGCTGGTTCTTGAGGACTTAGAACATTCTCAATGGGCCTCTAAGTCATCAAACTCGATATTTCTAG
>Ga0153995_1000192_pt1 | contig 12376 bp, 11 predicted proteins | sample TSNC079MetaG_FD_104678 | JGI IMG/M metagenome (GOLD analysis project Ga0153995, IMG submission 104678) | Attine ant fungus gardens microbial communities from North Carolina, USA - TSNC079 MetaG | ecosystem: Host-associated > Fungi > Mycelium > Unclassified | place: USA: North Carolina, Lumber... | reverse complement strand
CAGCCGGTCGGGGTGCTGCTGCCCGCCGCGGGGACCGAACCGCCACTGCGGCACGTGCAGCTCGAGCGCGGCCTGCTGCGCCATCCAGACGAGCGTCGGCAGGTCGTCCACGATCGGGTACTCGTTGTCGTGCTCGGTGTGCTCGATGGTGTGGTGGCGGACCCAGTCGGGCGCGGAGTCCGGCAGGTTCTTCTCGAAGAACACCTTGCCGTCGACGCCGTTCGCCCAGCGCTTCCGGGTCACCGGCCGGTCCTTGACGTGCGGGATCATCCACGGCGCGACCCGCGTGTAGTACTCGATCACGCGGCCCTTCGTGGTGCCGGTCTCCGGGTACATCACCTTGTCGAGGTTCGTGAGCGCGATGCGGCGGTCCCCGACGAGGACCGTGGTCTTCCGGGAAACCGGACTCACAACGCGACCCCGGTTGCTCCGGCCACCGTGAGCGTGGACCCGGACGTGTAGGACGACTCCGGCCCGGCCAGGTACACGTAGGCGCTGCCGAGCTCGACGGGCTGCGCCGGCCGTCCGAACGGCGTGCCCTCGCCGTAGTGCGCGATCTCGTCGCCCGGGTAGCTGATCGGTTGGAGCGGCGTCCACACCGGCCCGGGCACCACGGTGTTCGCGCGGATGCCCTTCGCCGCGAGCTGCCGCGCGAGCCCGTTCGTGTACGCGATGATCGCCGCCTTCGTCGCCGCGTAGTCGATCATCCGGTCCTGCGGCTGGTACGCCGACACCGAGCTCGTCGTGACGATCGCGCTCCCCGGTGCCATGTGCGGGACCGCCGCACGGACGAGCCAGAACATCGCGTAGACGTTGACCTTCATCGTGCGGTCGAAGTCCTCGGTGGGCTGCTCGGTGACGTCCTCGTGCACGCGCTGGTGCCCGGCGACGAGGACGAGTGCGTCGAGCCCGCCGAGCTCGCTGACGGCGGTCCGCACGAGTTCGTCGCAGAACGCCTCGTCGGTGAGGTCCCCCGGGAGCATCACGGCGTTCCGGCCGAGGTCGGCGATCAGGTCGCGGACCTCGGTGAGGTCGTCGAGCTCCTCGGGCAGGGCGTTCAGCGCGACGTCGGCACCCTCCTTCGCCATGGCGATCGCGGCAGCGCGGCCGATGCCCGAGTCCGCCCCCGTCACGAGCACCCGGTAGCCGGGCATCCGCCCCGTGCCGAGGTAGCTCGTCTCCCCGTTGTCGGGCTGCGGGTCCATCGCACTCGCGCTCCCTGACCCCTGCTGGGTCTGCGCGGGGAACGGCGGCCGCGCGTACTTCGTCCGCGGGTCGTCCTTGTCCAGCTGGCTCATCAGCCCATCGTGCTCCCTGCGAACTCCGGGCGCTCCAGCCTCGGCACGGGCATCATGAGCGCATGAGGTCGATCTGGAAGGGCTCCATCGCGTTCGGGCTCGTCAACGTGCCCATCAAGGTCTACGCCGCCACCGAGACCCACGACGTGTCCCTGCACCAGGTCCACGACGAGGACAAGGCCCGCATCCGGTACAAGCGCGTGTGCGAGCTGGGGCACGAGGTCGAGTTCGCCGACATCGAGCGCGCCTACGACGACGGCGAGAAGACCGTCGTGCTCACCGCCGACGACTTCAAGAAGCTCCCCCAGGAGCAGTCGCACGAGATCGAGGTCCTCGAGTTCGTGCCCGTCGACCAGGTCGACCCGATGATGTTCGAGAAGACGTACTACCTCGAACCGGACTCCCGCTCCCCCAAGGCCTACGTGCTGCTCCGCCGGACGCTCGAGGAGACCGACCGCCTGGCGATCGTGCAGTTCACGCTCCGCCAGAAGACCCGCCTCGGTGTCCTGCGCGTCCACGACGACGTCCTGCTCCTGCAGGGACTCCTGTGGGGCGACGAGGTCCGTGCCGCCGACTTCACGGCACTCGACACCTCGGTGAAGGTCAGCGCCAACGAGCTGAAGATGTCGTCGTCGCTCGTGGAGAGCATGTCGACCGACTTCGATCCGGAGCGCTACACCGACGAGTACCAGGCCGAACTGCAGCAGCTCATCGACGCGAAACTCGAGTCGGGCGACGACGTCGACACGTCCGAGACGTTCGGCGAGCAGGAATCGTCCGACGACGAGGGCGGTGACGTCATCGACCTGATGGCCGCCCTCCGTGCGTCCGTGGACAAGAAGCGGACGGGAGGCTCGGGGTCGCGCTCGTCGTCCGGGTCGCGCTCGTCGTCCGGCAGCTCCACTGCCGACGAGACACCGGAGAAGAAGGCGCCGGCGAAGAAGGCCCCGGCGAAGAAGCCCGCGGCGAAGAAGGCCCCGGCGAAGAAGCCCGCGGCGAAGAAGAAGGCCAGCTAGGCCCGAGATCGCGCCCACGCGCGGACATCGCGCCCTGCCGCGACGGGGCGCAATGTCCGGGTGGGGGTGCGACGCGGGCGGCGGTCAGGTGCGGTCGACGATCTCCCGCATCGCGGCCGCAGCGAGGTCGGCGTCGCCGGCGGCGACCGCGTCCGCGAGCGTCCGGTGCAGCGCCACGTCGTGGGCGTCCGGCTCGACGTCCGCGCGCTCCTCGAGCGCTCGCTCGACCACACGCTGCAGGCGCGCGAACATCGCGTTGCCCGACAGGGCCAGCAACCGTCCGTGGAACGCGCGGTCGGCCGGGAGGATCGGGGCCGGGTCCGCCGCACCGGCGGCGGAGGCGAGGCGTTCGGCGGAGGCGAGCAGGGCCTCCAGGTCGGATCGGTCGTGCGTTCCGGACGCGACCGCGCGGGCGGCTGCCGCAGCAGCCGCGGGCTCGACGGCACGACGGAGGGCACGGAGTTCGGCCAGCGCGACCGCTCGGTCGGGGCCGTCGAGGCGCCACCGGACCACGTGCGGGTCGATCACGTCCCACTGCTCGGCGGGCAGGACCCGGAGCCCCACGCGTCGGCCAGCACTGAGCATGCCGAGGGAGACGAGGACACGGGTGGCCTCGCGGACGATGCTCCTCGAGGCGCCCGTGCGGGCGACGAAACCCTCGACGCTGTCGGCGTGCCCGACGGGCAGGTCGCCGCGGACGATGGCGCTCCCGAGCTCGTCGAGCACCCGGTCGAAGATCACCGCTGCGACACCGGGGAGATGACGAGTTCGTCGACGCGGACGTGCGCGGGGGCGTCGAGCACGAAGGCGACGGTGCGGCCGATGTCCTCCGGGGTGAGCATGACGGCACGGGCAGCTTCGTCGGGGACCTGTGGGCGCTGTGCGAGGAAGTCCGTCGCGACGTCACCGGGGCAGAGGTGCGTCGCCCGGACGCCGTGCTGCGCTTCCTGCTGGTTGAGCGACCTCGTGAGGGAGCCGAGCGCGGTCTTGCTCGCGGAGTAGGCGACCCCGGCACCGGGCTGGAACGACCACCCGGCGTACGAGGAGATCACCACGACGCCGCCGCCGGTCTCCCGCAGGGCGGGGAGGGCCGCGTCCGTGACGGTCGCCACGGCGGTGAGGTTCGTGTCGATGATGCTCTGGAACGAGCCCATCGTCTGGTCGTCCCACCGTCGGGCGGGTGCGTTGAGCCCGGCTGCGAGCACGAGTCCGTCGAGCCGACCGTGCTCGGCGACGACGGTGTCCCTTGCGGCTCGCACTGCGTCCGGATCGGTCACGTCGAGCGGGAGCACGTGCGCGGTTCCGCCGTCGGCGCGGATGCCGTCCGCCACTGCGTCGAGCTGTTCGGCGCGGCGGCCGCTCAACACGACGGTCCAGCCGGCGCGGGCGGCGGCGGCGGCGCTGGCGGCCCCCATGCCGCTGCCGCCGCCGGTGATCCAGAGCACACGTTCCGTCGTCATGGCCCAATAGTATGCTCATTGCATGGAACTCGACATCACCGGCCGCGTGGTCGTCATCACCGGAGCCGGTCGCGGGATCGGTCGCACCATCGCCGAGCGGTTCGCCGCCGACGGAGCGCGGGTCGTCGCGCTCGACCTGGCGTTCCCGGACGGAGCGCCGACGGACTCGGCCGACACCGTGACCTGCAACGTCGCCGATCCGGACTCCGTCCGCACCGCCGTCGACACCGTCGTCGAGCGGCACGGCACGATCGACGTCCTCGTCAACAACGCCGGGATCAACGTCGACGGACCGGTCGCCGAGCTCCAGTGGGCCGACTGGCAGCGGTGCATGGACGTCAACCTGGGCGGGGTGTTCCTCATGAGCCAGGCCGTGGCACCGGTGATGCAGCGCGCCGGCCGCGGGCGGATCATCAACGCGGCGTCGTTCGCGGCGATCATCCCGAGCGTCGGCAGCGCGGCCTACGCGGCATCGAAGGCCGCCGTCGTGTCCTTCACCCGCGTGCTCGCGTCGGAGCTCGGCCCGTGGGGCATCACCGTGAACGCCTACGCGCCGGGGATGGTGCCGACGGCGATGAACGGCTTCGCAACTCGCCCGCGGGAGGAGCAGGACGTGCTGCTCGACACACTGTCGCTGCGCCGGTGGGAGACGGCGGACGACGTGTCGAACCTGCTGCTGTTCCTGGCGAGCGACCAGGCTGGGTACATCACGGGGACGCTGCACGACGTGTCGGGCGGCAAGCTGGCGACGCAGATCCCGTCGAGGGCGTACCCGACACGAGCGTGAAACACGGGTCGGGGACACTGGTGCCATGACTCCACAAGAGCCAGGGAGCCTGCAGTCATCATCCGAGACCGCCGGCCCGCCCGTCACCGTGTCCATCACCCGTCTCGTCGAACCCGACCGCATCCCCGAGGTCACCCGCTGGGTGCAGTCCGGCGTGAACCTCGCCAACCGGTACCCGGGGTTCCTCGGCTCGGGATGGGTCCGCTCCCGGGCGCAGTCCCGCGAGTGGCACATGCTCTACCGCTTCGCCGACCACGACTCCCTGGCGACGTGGGAGAACTCCGACGACCGGCTGCGGTGGCTCGACCTCGGACGGGACCTCGTGGTGGAGTCCCGCGTCGAGAAGCGCACCGGGATCGAGGGCTGGTTCGACGCCCCGTCCGACACCCCAGCGTCGAGTGCTCCCCCGCGGTGGAAGCAGGCGGTGAGCATCTGGCTCGGGTTCTTCCCGGTGAACCTGGCGTTCACGATCCTCGTCGGCGTGCTCGTGCCGTCCTTCGCCGGCCTCGCAGCACTGCCCCGGGTCCTCATCACGACGCTGGTGCTCACACCGATCATGACGTTCTGGGTGCTGCCGTTCGTGACGAAGTTGATCCGCCCGTGGCTCCTCGCCCCGCCGCGGGGGCACTAGCGGGCGCTACGCCCCGAGCACCGACAGCTGGTCGAGCCGCTCGAGGATCACGCCCTCGCGGAGTGCCCACGGGCAGATCTCGAGTGCGGGCAGGTCGAAGATGTCCAGGCACGCCTCGGCGACGAGCGCTCCCGGGACGACCTGGTGCGCCCGGCTCGCGGAGACGCCCGGCAGCGTCCCGAGTTCCGCGACGGACATCTGCAGGAGCGACGGGAGCTTCGCCCGCAGGGTCGCACCGTCGAGCGAGCGCGGCACGAGCGGACCGGCCCCGGACGGTGCGGCCCCGCAGATCCGTGCGATCGAGCGGAACGTCTTCGAGGTCGCCACGGCACGATCCGGCGCACCCGAGCGGAGCAGCTTGCCGGCGTCCCGGGCGATCTCGACGCGGATCTCGTGCCGGATCCGGCGGACGCCGTCCTCGGTCGGGGTGCCCGCCGCGAAGAACGACCGCGCGAGCCGGGCGGCGCCGATCGGCATCGACCACGCGACGTCCGGCGCCTCGTCCGCACCGCCGGCGATCTCGAGCGAGCCGCCGCCGATGTCGAACACCGCGAGCCGCCCGGCGGACCAGCCGAACCAGCGGCGGACGGCCAGGAAGGTGAGTCGCGCCTCGTCGGAGCCGGACAACACGGCGAGCTCGACGCCGGTGCGCTCCTCGACGTGGGCGAGGACGGCCTCGGAGTTCACGGCGTCGCGGACCGCCGAGGTCGCGAACCCGAGCATGTCCTCGCAGCCGCGCTCCTCGGCCACGCGCACCGAGTCCGCGACGAAGCCGGTCAGCGCGTCGATGCCGACCTGCGTGACGGCGCCCCGGTCGTCGAGGTGCTCGGCGAGCCGCAGCGGCTGCTTGAACGACGACGCCGGCAGCGGCGCAGCGCCGCCGTGGGCGTCGACCACCAGCAGGTGACCGGTGTTGGACCCGATGTCGAGGACTCCCACGCGCATGCGAAGACCGTACCGGCCCGGGAGGCTCGTCCTACGACCGCAGGAACGCCTCCAGCTGCTCCGTGGTCGGGTAGGACGCCTGTGCCCCGGCTCCGGTCGCGGCGTACGCCCCGACCCCGGCGGCGAACCGCGCGGCCGCAGCGAGGTCCTCGCCTGCGGCGAGTCGGAGCGCCACGGCACCCATGAACGCGTCGCCGCAGCCCGTGGTGTCGACGGCCTCGACGGGGATCGCGGGGACCTCGACGGGCGCGGCGTCGCCGTCGTGCACGATCGACCCGTCGCCACCCCGCGTGACGATCGACCGGGCGACGCCGTGGTCGCCGAGCAGTTCCGCCTCGTGCTCGTTCACCAGCAGCACGTCGGTGAGGTCGAGGAGCTCGCGCGGCACGTCGCCGAACGGGGACAGGTTCGTGAGGACGGTCACGCCGGCCTCGTGTGCGGCACGGGCGGCGGCGAGGACGACGTCGATCGAGACCTCGAGGCAGAGCCCGAGCACCGCGGCGCCGTCGAAGGCATCGGCGGGGACGTCGTCCGGTGTCAGCGTGGCGTTCGCGCCGCCGGAGATCACGATGGTGTTCTCCCCGTGCGCGTCGACCGTGATGACGGCGGTGCCGGTGGCCACGCCCTCGCGGACGGCGACGTGCGTCGTGTCCACTCCCGCCGCCGCGACGGAGTCGCGGAGCAGCGCACCGTTCCCGTCGTCGCCGACCGCACCGATCATGCGCACCGTGCCCCCGAGCCTCCCGGCTGCCACCGCCTGGTTGGCGGACTTGCCGCCCGGAAGGATCGCGAGGTCGGAACCGTGCAGGGTCTCACCGGGCTTCGGGAAGCGCTCGGTGCGGACCACCAGGTCCGCGTTCAGCGACCCGACGACGACGATGGTGTTCAACGGACGGTCTCCTTCTGCGGGGCGACGGACGTCGTCTCGGCGCTCGACGGGCGCGGGATGAGGAACGACGTCGCGAGGGCGGCGATCGTGATGACGGCACCGAGCAGCATCCCACCGGAGTAGCCGGCGGTGCCGGCGGACCCGCCGATCCCGAGGGCGATCTGCAGTGCGGGCAGGACGGCGAAGCTCACACCGGCGCCGAGGTTGAACGCGCCCGCGTTGAGGCCGGGCAGGAACCCGGGGTTCGAGTCCGGCGACAGCACGATGCCGAGCCCGTTCAGGATGATGTTCGCGATGCCGGCGTAGGTGATGCCGATGAGCACGGTCGCGGCGATGAGCACCGGCAGGGAGTGCACGCCGACGAACGCCATCAGGAGCGTCGCGACGATGCTGCCGATGAGCCCGACGCGCAGGATCGCCCGGTAGCCGAGGGTCGGCGCGAGGCGTCCGGCGAACGGTCCGACGATCCAGCCGACCAGCGCGTACGGCGTGAGGAACACGAGGGAGGCGAGGTCCGCCTCCATCCCGAAGCCGGCGTCGTGGTTCTGCGCGAGGCTCGTGACGAGTCCGTTCACGACGGCGAAGACGCCCGTCATGGTGAGGAACGTCGTGGCGAGGAGCGCCCACGTCGCACGGCGCTTCAGGAACCGCGTCTCGACGAGTGGTTCCTTCACGCGGGACTCGACCGCCCAGAACACGGCGAAGGCAGCGAGCGCGACGACGATCCCGCCGATGACGAGGACCGGGTTCGCGGCGCCGAGCTTGCCGGCCTCGTTGAAGGCGGTCAGCAGGGCGCCGACGCTCACCACGAGGGGCACGACACCGATCCAGTCCATGCGGGTGCCCTTGGACGGGTGGGACTCCACGCCCCACACGGCGACCAGCGCGAGCGCGACCACGGTGACGACGGCGATGACCCAGAAGATCCCGCGGAACCCGAAGTTCGTGGCGATCCAACCGCCTGCGAGGGAGTCGATCCCGGCGATGCCGCCGTTCACCGCGGTGAGGAGGCCGAGCGCGGCGCCGTAGCGCTTCGGGTCGGCGATCTCGTTGCGGAGCACGAGCAGGCAGATCGGGACGACGGGGCCGGTGACGCCCTGGATGATGCGACCGGCGAAGAGCATCGGCACGTTCACCGCGAGGGCGGCGACGACACTGCCGATGAGCATCACGGCGAGCATGCCGATCAGCACGCGCTTGCGGCCGACGATGTCGGACAGGCGGGGCAGGAACAGCGAGAACAGCGCGGCGAGGGTGAAGTACAGCGTCTGCGAGAGGCCGATCGTCGCGTCGTCGGTGTGCAGCTCCCGTGCCATGGTGACGAGGGCCGGGCTGAGCATGCTCGCGTTCAGCTGGAACGCGATGCATGCTGCGAGGAGCGCCGCGGTGAGGGCGCCGATCGACTTCTTCGACATCGTCGTCGGTGTGGGGGTCATGGGGGTCAGGCCTTCTGGGTCTCGGTTCGCGGGGTCCAGCCGGTGTCCGGTGTCTCGCCGATGCGCTCGAGGGCGTCGACGACGAGGTCCCAGAAGCGGCCGTGGTCGAGCTCCATCGCGGCGCTCGTGCGGCAGTCCTCCGGCGCGGGGGCGCGGAAGTCGGCGACGGTCATGCCGAGGGTCAGCGCGCCCTGGGTCTCGACGTGGATCGGGACCTTCACGGCCCGCACGATCGTCGGGTCGATGACGTACGCGACGGCGCAGGGGTCGTGGACCGGCGGGGAGTCGAAGCCCTGCGCGTCCTTGTAGGTCTGGCCGAAGAAGTCGAGCAGCTCCCCGACGAACGCGGCGGGTCCGGTGCCGACCTCGCTGATCCGGGCAGCGACCTCGGGCGTCGCCAGGGCCTGGTGGGTGAGGTCGAGCCCGACCATCACGACGTCCCAGCCGGCGTCGAAGACGATCGACGCGGCCTCGGGGTCGATGACGATGTTGAACTCGGCGACCGGGCTCCAGTTGCCGACGTGCACGCCGCCGCCCATCAGGACGACCTGCTTGACGCGCTCGACGATGCGGGGCTCCTTGCGGGCTGCGAGCGCGATGTTCGTCAGGCCGCCGGTCGGCACGAGGGTGACGGTGCCCGGCTCGTGCGCCATGACGGTCTCGATGATGAGGTCGACCGCGTGCCGCTCGTCCAGGTCGAACGAGGGCTCGGGCAGCATCGGCCCGTCGAGGCCGCTCTCGCCGTGGATGTCCGGCGCGACCTCGATCTCGCGGAGGATCGGCCGGTCGGCGCCCGCGGCGAACGGCACGCCGGTGATCCCCGCGATGCGGGCGACGGCGAGGGCGTTGCGGGTGACCTTCGGCAGCGTCTGGTTGCCCACGACGGTCGTCACGGCGAGCAGCTCGATGTCCGGGTTGCCGTGTGCCAGCAGGATGGCGACGGCGTCGTCGTGGCCGGGGTCGCAGTCGAGGATGATCTTCTGCTTGGTCGCGTTCGGCACGTGTGCGCTCCACTTCGTCGGGGATGCCGGGCTCGCCGGCGGTGGCTGTGGCTCGACGCGGCCATGCACTCCGCGTCAAGCGTTTGACATCTCACCTCATCAAACGCTTGACGTCAAGTCGAGCAGGGCTCGGTCGGTAGCATCGACGGGTGCCAGCATCCTCCGGGACCCCTCGTCGCGTCACCGCCGCGATGGTCGCCGAACGCGCCGGCACCAGCATCGCCACGGTGTCGCTCGTCGTGAACGGCAAGGACCGCGGCCGCGTCTCGGTGCCGATCGCGACCCGGGTCCGCGATGCCGTCGAGGAGCTCGGGTACGTCGTCGACCACGCCGCCAGCTCCCTCGCCCGAGGCAGCGGCGACCTCGTCGTGCTCATCGCCCCCGACCTGTCGAACCCGTTCTTCGCCGAGGTCATCCGCGGCGTCCGGGACACCATCGGCGACCGGTTCCAGCTCGTGCTCTCCGTCACGGAACGCGGCGAGCAACCCGTCGACGCCGATGTCCGGCGCTTCGAACGACTCCGGCCAGCGGGGATCCTCGTCGACGCTCCGGCAGCCGGCGAGTCGATGTCGGCCGGTGTGCCCGTCGTGCTCCTCGACGCGCCGGGAGGCCCAGGAGCCGTCAACTACGACCTGTCCCCCGGGGTCTCGGCGCTCGTCTCGCATCTCGCCGACGCGGGGCACCGGCGTGTCGGTTACCTCGACGGCACCTCGCGCGCGACGACCTTCGCCGTGCGCCGCACCCTGTTCGAGGACGCGTGCGCCGCCGCGGGCATCACCGTGTCGGACCTCCCCGCCAGCGCCGACCTGACGATCGAGGCCGCCACGACCGCGGTGTCCGGCGTCCTCGACGCGTGGCTCGACTCCGGCGTGACGGCCGTCGTGGCCGCAGCCGACACGCTGGCGTACGGGGTGCTGCGGGTCGCTGCCGCCCGAGGCGTCGGGATCCCGAGAACCGTCGCCGTCGCGGGCTTCGACGACCTGCCGTCGTCCTCGGTCACCGCGCCCGCGCTCACGAGCGTGGCACTGCCGGGAGCGGAACTCGGACGTGCCGCAGCACTCCGGCTGCTCGCGACGCTCGACGGCACGGAGGCGCCGGCCCCGTCACTCCCGACACGCCTGGTACCGCGCGCGAGCACGGGCGGCTGACGCGGGCGGGTGCACGGCGCGCGGCGGCACGTCGGGCGGGAGGCGGGAGCGGTTGCCGACTCGGAACGACATGCTCGCTGTCGTACGACAACGATCTTGTCGCCCCTTGCACGCGCAACAGTTGCACGCGCCCGGGAGCGACAGCGTCGCTGTCGTACGACATCGACAGTGTCGCTCCTTGCACACGCAACAAGCACGCGAACCGGCGCTCCTTGCACACGCAACAAGCACGCGAGCCGGCGCTCCTCGCACACGCAACGAGCACGCGGACCGGCGCACGGCCAGGAACGCACCCACGACGGACGGGAGGCACGGTGCCAGCTGGCACCGTGCCTCCCGTCCGTCGTGGGGTGAGCGTCTACTCGTCGTGCCGCGCCGTCGGGACCGACCCCGTTCCGGAGCCGACCGACTCGGCCGGACGCTCCGCGCCCGAACCGCGCTGCGCGCGCTCGAGTTCGTCCGCTTCGGCACCGCCGACCGCCTCGCCGCGGGCGACCATGCCGGCCACGTCCGCGAGCTTCATCTGCGGGATGAACAGGGCCAGCACGAGGGCCACCGCGATGAACGGGAGCAGGTACCAGAACACGGGCGACAGCGAGTCGGCGTAGGCGTTCACGATGCCGTCCTGCACCGCTTCGGGCAGCTTCGCGAGCTGCGTCGGGTCGATGCTCGCGCTCGCACTCGCCGCCTGCGAGGCACTTCCGCCGGCGCTCGTGAAGACGTCCGTCAGCGACTCCGTGAGGCGGGACGTGAAGATCGCACCGAACACGGCGACACCGAGGGACGCGCCGACCTCACGGAAGTAGTTGTTCGTCGAGGTCGCCGTGCCGACGTGCTCCGGCGGGACGGCGTTCTGCGCGACGAGCACGACGACCTGCATGATGAGGCCGAGGCCGGCACCGAACACGAACAGGTAGACGCAGATCAGCCAGATCGGGGTCGCCGCAGCGAGGGTCGTCATGCCGAGCATCGCGATGCCGACGATGATCGTGCCGATGATCGGGAACGCGCGGTACCGCCCCGTCTTGGTGATGAGCGTGCCGGAGAGGATCGACGTCCCCATGAGCCCGACCATCATCGGGAGCATCAGCAGACCGGAGACGGCGGCCGACGTGCCGGACGCCATCTGCAGGAACGTCGGGACGAAGCCGATCGCGGCGAACATCCCGAGGCCGAGCACGAAGCCGATCGCCGTCGCGGTGACGAACGTGCGGTTCCGGAAGAACGACAGCGGGATGATCGGGTCGTCGGCCCGGGACTCGGTGAGGACGAACAGCGCGGCCGCGACGATGAACCCGGCGCCCCAGGCCCAGGTCTCGAGCGCACCCCAGCCGTGCTGCTTGTTGCCGCCGAACTCGGTGAAGAACACCAGGCAGGCGGTGGTTGCGGAGAGCAGCGCGACGCCGAGGACGTCGATGCGCTTCGTCGCCTTCTTGCTCGGCAGGGTCAACGCGAACCAGGCCACGAAGAACGCCGCGATGCCGACGGGGATGTTGATCCAGAACGCCCAGTGCCAGGTCATGTGGTCGACGAAGAACCCGCCGAGCAGCGGGCCTCCGACGGCGGAGAGGCCGAAGATGGCGCCGAGCGGCCCGAGGTACTTGCCGCGCTCGGACGCCGGGACGATGTCCGCGATGATCGCCTGCGACAGGATCATGAGACCGCCGCCACCCAGGCCCTGGAGGGCACGGAAGACCACGAACTGCCAGAAGTCGGTCGACATCGCACACCCCAGCGATGCCAGCGTGAACAGCGCGATCGCGAT
>Ga0153995_1000190_pt1 | contig 12404 bp, 8 predicted proteins | sample TSNC079MetaG_FD_104678 | JGI IMG/M metagenome (GOLD analysis project Ga0153995, IMG submission 104678) | Attine ant fungus gardens microbial communities from North Carolina, USA - TSNC079 MetaG | ecosystem: Host-associated > Fungi > Mycelium > Unclassified | place: USA: North Carolina, Lumber... | reverse complement strand
TTGTCAAGTTCAAGCTTGGAGTCGAGCATTTGGTTGACAGTCTGACTTCCCTTGATGGCTCTGGGTATGTGATCGACATATTGAGGTTTGATGAGGGCCTTCAGATTGTCTTCAAGTACCTTGGTGAAGTAGTTTTGGAGCTCAGATCCCCTAAAATACTTTAGAATTTCTTCCCAGTCAGGTGGATCCTATGTAATACTTTTCATCAAAATCAAGATCGCACTTGTAGAATATAGTGCGCACGTCATATCGTCCCAGATTAGGCTTCAACTTTCCAGCTAAGATCTTCAAAGCTGTGCTTTTTCCGATACCGTTGGTTCCAACCAGCCCTAGAACCTGGCCTGGACGTGGGGTGGGCAAACGATGCAGTTTGAACGAGTTGGCAGTGTACCGATGAGTAACTTCGGATTCCAAGTTTGTAGGCAGGTTAATGATCGCGATAGCCTCAAAGGGGCATCTGTCTGAAGTTCAGTGAAAGACAACTCGGGATCCAACACAATGGACTACTTTTTTACACAGATACCACAGCCAATACACAAGAATTCAGAAATGAATGAGATCTTGTCCGTTGGTTTGACCTCGATACACAATTTTCCTGCGACAGAAATGAAGCCATGAAATTCTCCGATAATGGATACGCTACTTACCCATCTTTACGACGGGACATGACTATTGGAAACTTTCAGTGATTGATCATATCTCAGTAGACGGTGGAAGACCTTTTTGCACTCTTGAGCACATCTCTTCGGTTTACACCGATTCGCATCTACAATAGCAATACGAGTTATTTTGTCAACCATGGCCGCGTATTGAGGAGACAATAATAATAATTGTCAAATTTTTGGATTACTATATCGGGCAGCTAGTGTAAGAGGTCGTATGTTATTGGTTGTCATCATCACTGAGCTCTGAAGTGAAGCAGCATTTACCAGTCCAGTGCTTAGATGTGGTCCATTGTGCGCGGAAAAGAATACAACAGTGGCATTACTTACAGGTACAGATAAATTAGTAGGTGTAGGTGTTCGGAGTTCTATAGTAGAGGTCTATGTAACGATCGGCTGGATGGCAATGTCACGTCAAGGTACCACCGACGACTCGAGCCTCTCCACCAATGGCCAAGAAATCCTCCTCCAATTCGACTCAAAAATCGTCTTCAGACAACAAGAAGACAGCTGGTAAGACGAATAAAACCTCCAAATCATCTGACAATGCCAAAGAATCCGGCTCAACCTCCAAGGTTCATATACACCACATCTATTCCTTCTTCAAAACAATCAGGTCTCTGATGTATTGCTTCATAATCACAGGGAGGAGGACTTAAACCTGCTACCGCCATTAACGTTCGACATATTCTTTGTGAAAAACAATCCAAAGCTTTAGAGGCCTTGGAAAAGATCAAGGTTTCGTTCTGCTTTTTTTTTAACTTTCAACACAAATAACATGCTCAACACCTTCCCCTGCTATCTGATACCCCACAGGAAGGCCAGTCTTTCAACAAGGTAGCTCAGGAATACTCTGAAGACAAAGCTAAAGGTGCGTTGTTTTTCCAAAAGGACGTCATTTAGATTGATCCCTTCTCATAGCTGGAGGAAGCCTTGGGTGGATGACTCGTGGAAGCATGGTTGGGGCTTTCCAAGATGCTGCATTCCAGCTCACACCATCTACTGTTGACAAACCCACCACCGCTCTTGTCAAAACAAATTTTGGATACCATATCGTCATGGTAGAAGGCCGCCGGTAGGACGTGTGATTTCCCTCTACACAAACCATCTTCCACCGGACACCTTTCATTTATCGGCAGATTTTGACAACCAAAGATATGAGAAATACAACTTCAAAAAAACAGTGGCCGCGAAGAAATACAGTTTTGGTCATACAAAAAATAAAATAATTTAGCCCAGTCTAAAATCATGTCAAGAGCCATGTCAAGAGCCACATGATGTCTGTGGCATCGGGAATTACTTGCTACACTAGAGTATATCTTTTTTTCTCCGGTTTCGTCTTTGCATAGGAACGCCCATCTTGATTGGCGATGAGCCAATCTGGCAAGGGCGGTTGATTAGGCGGCAACAAGGAACTTGGACAGGGGGACGATGCCAAGTTTTCAGTGTACAAACCGTCAGTTGTCATGGCAGTGCAGTGAGGACAAGACAATGGTAGTACACCATACAAAGGTCCGGGATCATATCTACTCGGTAGATGCACGAGGTATCCTGGCGGATAGCAATTACACGGGTCAGGGTTCATTGAGCTCATGGGAGGTTCGTATGTGCATGGAGAGAATGATACACATATGGTGGCAGGACGACAGATTGAAGGTCGTAGAAGAGCGAGAACACCCGTACATGTAGATTTTGAGATGGTTTTTGAGCAAGAGCGAGTAATTTGTCACTACCGCAGTCAGAGCTGATAGGGTGTCGTGAGGTAGTTAACATGAGAACGAGGCTGAAGTTCAATAGATTAGACTCATAGACGATCAAGCGGTCAACCGTCCCGAACCTGTGGCGGCAAGTATCGCTCGGCTCTTGCATCATTATCAATTATACTCAGGGATTCTTCCGTCGATGAGGCATTGTGAACATTAACTGGGAATATGAGAAGGAGATAAGAGCGATGAAAGGTCGTCATCAAGATGGAATAACGATGGATTGCGATGGCCACCGACTTTTTTCCTGGGCGAAAGTCTCAGAAGAGACTCTGATTCCTGTCGGTAGCGATATTGAAGCCCGTGCCGACGACTTGATCTCAGGCTCAGTGCTGGGGGGATCACCTGCTACAATTGCTGCAGATTTGATTTTGCGCACGCGCTTCTGTCGTTTCGCAGGGCGGGATTCCAATTCCTTGTCAGCGACAGCACGATGAGTAACACAAGGACAGCCGAGAGAGAAGCTACTCACCGCTGTGTCTTCTGTCGCTCCGTAGTTCAAAGACAGAGTCTCACCAATGGGTACAATCGATGAGATAGCAACAACGCGCTTGCGGCGACCTTTGATCTCGGGCTCTGGAGTAGGCGTGTCAGTTGACAAATTGTCCTGGGTATGTACCGCATTCCGTTTGTTCGATGCTCGTACAGGTACCTTTCGTTCACTATCTGGTTTGGCCTCAGCGCTTGCCTTTTCTTCCTCTTCTAGTGCTTTCTCTTCCTTCTCTTTAATGTCCTCCTCTTTTCCTTTCGTCTTTTCCTTCTCCCTCTCCTCTGTGTTTTCTTGTTCTTGTTCTTTTTCTATTTCTCTCTCCTTCTCCTCTTTCTCTTTCATCCTCTCCCTTTCCTTATCATCCTTCCCCTTCCCTTTTCCCCTCTCCTTCTCCTTCTCTCTCCCTTTCCGTCCACGTCTCCCCGAAACTAGAGGCGGAGCTGGTATTGAGTTAGATCCTACATCTCTATATACCTCCTCGTCATGCTTCTGAATATCTGTGAGCAATGCATTACCCTTCCGTTTACCGGCACCGCGTCTTCTCTTTGAGCTAAACTTCGAAACTACCTTCCGGAAATCTATTAACCCTTTTTTATGGAGATAATAATAGTCCACGCATTGCGATGACGTCTTATTTGGAAGACAATTTGCGATAATACCGAATTGCTTTGGAAATGCAGCATATTTGTCAAGAAAGATCTTCTTCTCCTCTTCCGTCCAGTCATGAATATCTGCCTCGGATGCGTAATATTCTGTTGGATTTTCTACACGATGACAAGTATCATCGAATAGGTAGTCAACTTTACCATTCTTGACTGAAATCATATCAGGAATGGTAGCGAGATTATGTTGAGAAAGATAATGTGGATCAGAGAGATCACTACTCTCCAAACTGGCGAGAATCTGCTCCATTTCGAGATCCGAACGAACGGTATCGCCCAAGTTGACAGTTCTTCGCGTCGCCCTACCGATTGGCAAGGTTTCCCCTTTCAAGATGCTTGGTTTTGTCTGTTCGTCCAATTTATGACAGTGGTTCCTCCACTTTTCCTGAATATTAACGTAATCTTCTCTCAAATGCCGGATTTTATCATCGACGAGCATTCGACGTTGCGAGATGAAATTCACCAGAGAAGGTCGTAGTAATCCAAAGTCTCGAATTAGACTTGCAAATCGTGGGCCTTTCATAACATCACAGATCAACCTCTCTGCACTCTGTGCCGGCTCTTTGGAAATTCCGTTTCCACGTAGACAAGACAAAGACAAATTCGCAAGGAGAACAGGATCTACACGCTCTTCACGTGTTTGATGGTCATAGAGAAACCGCGTTCTGACGACTAGTTCTAAAGGATCCCTCAAGCTCGAGGGACCTTGCACTATGATCTCTTTGGAAGAGAAAGAAGGAACTGATAGCGTTGGTAGGACGTTCTTGCTTATTGCGCGTCGAATAGGGGCAATACTTGGGGTCAATAGTTGTACCTCAGGTGTGGATTCAAAGAGGCGAGTTGTGTTCGCAGGTTGGGACTTCACCATCTCCACATGAGTTGCATCTGGAGAAATTTCGTGACCAGCTTTCCCAGAAACAGATAAAGGAGTCTCTATCACCGCAGATCCCGATAGTTCACGTTTCTGGTCGGGTTGCTGATCATTCAGAGAAGGTACCCGTGGTTTGGAAGGTGAAAATTCACAACAAGGAAACAAGAGAGAAGGGGGGGAGGAGATCGTCAAGGATGCCAATTCACCATCTCGTTCTTGAATAGGTTCTGATAGAGTATCAGCTGCACCATTTTCTATGCCAGTAGACAGTGGTTCTCGTGGAGGAACTTTCGGACCCAAGGAAGAAGAGCGGGCAGAAATATAATTGCCGACACCTTGTGACGGGGTGATTTGTCGATCTGGAAGAAAATTGACTTCGAGCTGACCGATCGACAGCTCGGGGGGTGCTTGAGGCTGAGTTTTCTCACGTGCAAGATTAGATGGTGAATGATCTGTGGAAACCAATTACGCAACAGCAATAATTCAGTCAACAAACCTACTTTGTGGAGAAATCTCGTCCGCTTCCATAATGTCATTCGTAATCGTTTGAGCTCGGATAGGTGGCATGATGTCGGTCTCTGATATGTACAATGATTGTACACTGTCAGGGCCGGAGGGGTACGAAGGTGATAATCGGGTTGCGATTCGTTGCGCAGCTTCCACTGTCGTGTAATCGGACTCTACCTTCCCTTGAACAAGAGTTTCATGTTCCGGTGTACGAGGGAGAACAGAGCGAGAGGAAGTACATGCTTTCTCCGAAGGGACAGAAGAGGCTATTGAAGAGCGCGAAGATGCTCGCGAAATGGGGCTTCTTGTCCTTGTCCCTGATCTTGACCTTGACCTTGACCTCGACCTGTCATCGTCGGTACGATAATTGGTGTAAACGTCACGATCCCTTGAAAAGAATTTCGGTCTCGCAGGAAGTCGATGAACTGCTCTTGATGAGATAGAAGGATTACCACTACGATAGTCAGGTTGACTCCTCTTCTGGTAGAGTCCTCTTCGATGTAAAGGGGTTGATATTGATTCGCGTGCCATGGACAGAGAATTCTCATAAGGTGGCCGATAGGAGTCATAGTCCCCACGAGAACTATAGTGGGGATAGGAGTCTCGAGGACGATAGCGGCCGCCGCCAGGTAAATCATGGAAGGCGCGAGCAGTTCTTATTGGCCTATCAGGTAAACTATCTGCAACTTCTCTCCGATGCGACGAATGACTATGCATCGACAAGAGCTTATCAGCACTTCGTAGAGGAGAGTCCTTGAATTTCAACATACCCGTCACCGCGACTAGGTCTGTCTTTGTGATCACGCTTCCATGTATCTGATGGTTCAAAAATTCGAGTAGCCATTGTATCATCCCTACGTTGTCGCCCCCAAGCACTAGGAGATGAGGGAATAAGTTTTCGTTCCTGTCGGCCAAACTGACTCTTTGTTGGAGAAGGCCAGCTATTTGGCTGATCTTTAATGTCCATATCTTGCGCATGAGGAGAGCAGCTATAAGGCTCCGGGCTCAGTGAAGGAATCCAAGAACTTCCTGTTGAATAACCAGATCTATAGACGTTCGTCCCAGAAGAAATTAAATGTTCGTTTCGATGAAAGGTATCCACTCGGCTGGAAGTATGACTATCGTAGAAAGAACGTCTTGAAAAGCCTGGAGATGGAGAACGACGTCGTAAGGGATAGTTGAACTGCCGCTGTAAATTGGAGAATATGTAGATGTAAGTGAGCATCGATGTGGACAAGTTCTACTATAATTTATAGATACGGACGCTATATACAGGTGCCGCATAAGTTTCAGATATCTTCCTGGAATCGTATCGCTGGTACATCATTGGATTTTTTGTGTCGAAACTGCCTGGAGACATTGAAGGATCGGGACAAGAGGGAACGACAATAGAGGCAAGTGAAAGAACGAAGAGGAAGGCAAAATTGGATTTTAGAATTTTTCTCAATTTCCTCTGAATGGCGGGGACGAAAGCAGCATAGAACGAAATGGGGAGAGAGAGACAAGGGACCTGAGATGGACCTGAAATGCGGAAAGCTAAGCAGAGCGTATTTGGCCATGTTTCTCTGATCAGAAACATTCTCCTAATGCCTTCTCCTTCCTTCAAGGATCCTTCAACATTATTTTACCAGTCGTCAACAATTAAACGCAGTGTCATAGCATCATATTGGATTGTCATCCTCTTTTCCATACCTCTGTGGTGGTACACAACTAGTATCCAACGACTCACATTACCGCGGTCCCGGATCGACTTCCATGCCCAGCGACAGCTCAGAGTGCCCGTAGACATTTGCATTGAAGACAATAATGTAGCACATACAATTCAGAACATTTTTGAACAGCGTATTGTAGATAATCCTGGGTATTTGAGTGACGTAGGGCTTCGGTTTCATGTTCGAGTGGATTGTCGTCAGTATTCAATACAACCTGTACGATTATAGCTGACAGAAACCAGCTGGAACTCCTTTTTATTGTGTAAGGAACAATCCACGAACATATGTCAGGGAGAATCAAGTTCATCTTTCTCTTGATGACCCACACCGTAAGCGCTCATTCAAATGGCCATTCAGAGGTCTTGATGCACGGCAGGACTATCTTCGACACTCGATACACTTGCCAGACTCATTAATCCTTGCCAGCAACTGAGCGAATATGGCAATCGTGTCGTCCAGTTTTCACCCCAATTTCGCCTCTCATTTACGCTTCTCAATGAAGACGCTGCTATGGGAAGCTCGGTCTCCGATTGGAATATCCAAGCAGGTCTTGCACGTAGGTCGCCGGATCATTCTCTTCTGAATTTGACTACATTTGATTTCGTACAGACAGGATAAACCCCATACTCGATCGACTTCGCCTACTGCACAACTTCACAATTGAGAGCCAGGTCCAATTCCACGGACGCTTAGCTTTCAACCCTCAGCCGATTAGCAATCGAGCCTATGGCCTGACCCCAGAAGATCTTACTATCTTCATCAACTCGGCCGAATGGTCTCTTTGTATGTTACCATCACTATCAGTTCAGATGACTCAACTGACCCACTTCTGCAGCATCGATCGCCTCCAGTGACCCCGTAATTCATTTTGTTCTTTTCATTCCTTCACCTGCACGCCGCCCCCTACACATCCTCACTTCTGATGGTATCATTGATCCGATTCTTTGCCTAGTCATCCGCTGACAACACCTAGGAGATATTTCGCCCTCCAAATCATTCATATTACCCCAATGGGGTAGTATAATCGTATATAATCCTCCGATCGACGAGACAGGTGGAAACAATGACTTGTCCCCTCAAATTAATGATCACATTTTTCATGAATTTTCTCAACAACTTCTCTTGCTTCTTGGTGTCCCCTCACTGCCAAATGGTATCGAACATCACCCGTCCAATCTTTCAATTCTCTCCACCTGGCAAGTTGATGCTCTGATGCGCCATCGTGCGATTGAAAACACCAAAGGAGCACAAGAAACATTAACAAGTATCCTAAAACTAGTGGATCAGATTGAGAACATGCCCGTCAAAAATGATGTGAAAGACGACGTTGAACAAGCACTCGATGCATTGGAAAGAGTAAGATATATAGGGATTTCGTTTGAAGCTATTTACGGACAATGCCATTCAGGTCTTCTCCGCGGAATCCTTACAGGATACCTTTAGAAACTCTGCTGAAGCCATGACCCTCGCTTCTAGAGCATTCTTCAACCCTGGGATGTTAGCACTACTCTATTTCCCTGCTGAACACAAGTATGCGGTCTACACCCCACTTTTTGCCAGCGCTGTCATTCCGCTGTTCGTTTCCGCTTTGAAGGAGATAAGGAGCTGGAGAAGAGAGAGAAAGGAGAAACAACGAGCGGCGTTTGAGGAAACTCAAGAACCATTGGTTGTTAATTGATATTTTCCTGAGTACTGGAAAATATGGCTTGGTCCTAGCACTTGGTGGGATGTGGATCTTCTGAAAACGCTATCAGAATGCCGCTTTCTTGGTGTGTCCAAATATGAGGATGTGTTCCATCGAAAAGCCAATATATTAGAAGGTGACTCGATATAGTCCCTCAGTTAGGCTGATCAAAGATGAATAAAGATTTTTCCATCAAGTGCACACTAGGTCAAGGTATTGTCAAGGCATCTTGACCTAGTGTGCAGTCTACCTTTTATCTTAAACACTAGGTCCAAAGACACGTAGAAAACATATTTAACAGAAACCTGAGTTGATTCAAGGTGTAGAATGTCGAACTGACAATCAACCTCAACTCGCCACTGAGGTGAGAGGGTGTGTGACCAGAAAAGACACTCTCATCACATCTAAACTCACTAGTTTGTGGAGGGTTACTCGTCCCTGGTGTTCCTGTACCTGGCCTTCGAAAAGTAAACTTGACTTATCACGCTTGACTTCCAAGTAGTTGAGACTTTGCCCTCGGCCTCAAGACGAGATGCGGCTTGACTTGTGTGATCATTACTTTGTTATCCAATCCTTGGAACAGCAATGTCGCACTTTACACATGTCAGAGGCCATAAAATCATCCAGCTCCATCGGTGATGAGACAATAACTTAAATAATATTGTACTTGAAATGACCGATTGAGAACATTTGATCATCGGCAAACAATCAGACGCTATTAAGAATTACAGATAGGTCCCTGGATTATCGTTAAAATAATTTCCAGCCAAAGCAGTTTCAAATTCACAATGCTCTCCTCCCATCAACACCTTCCCAAGCCCGCATCTCTCCATAATAACATTGACCTTTGCCTGATCCACAACACCAAATTTGAACTCATTCGGCATCATTGACGCGGCTAATCTGTCAGGCACAGGCACAAGCGAAGAAAATAACGCTCTAGCTGTGTCGACTTCAGCTAAATAGTCCGTGCGGGATCCAGGCTGAAATTTCGATTGTCCATCAATGATGCCTTCTATCGACCCGTACGTCTGTAATAATTTGAGCGCACGATGAGGTCCTACATTCTTGATACGCCTGGTAAAGTCCGTGCCCAAGAGTAACGCAAAATCAATATATTCATTTTCCGAAAGACCAAGAACCTCTGGGATGACATTTCCGTCAATGAGGACTAAAGGTGTACTCCGACTCGATATATTGCGAACCATCGGGGCTCCGTAGACCAAAACGTCCTGTTAAACTAGTCCAATCGGTCCCATCTATTAAACGAAGACAGAGCTTACCGAATCTTCACTGACAACATAATCTGCCAAACCTTGCAAAACTAGTGATGAAGCCAAAGCCTCTCCTTCATCTTCTCCCTCAACCTCATAACATAGAATGCCCATAGCTTCCAGGATCCGCCTTGACTCCATGTAAGTACTCCTCGTGGGCGCATCCGTCCGTCGCTGATACGACTCTGTTATTAATTCGCTCCTGACTCTCAAAGCGTCTAGACGGTCTTCCGCAGCCTGAAACAAGGACCGGTCAATCCCAAACTCGTGCGACTCAGAAGCAGGTAGAAACGTGGGCGTCTTGACCGTTATCGTTGTTGAAAGAGAGGGGATAGCAGACGTTTCAACTGGAAAGGAAGGAGCTGTCGCTAATAGGGTAGGTGTTGGCATTGGAGAAAACCCAGAAGGCATTGTTGTTGGCGAAGGGGCAATTGTAGACATGTCTGTATAAACAGGAGTTGTATCTGAGGGGGTCAGAATATCAGGAATGGTTGCATCGTCCTCGGTAACTGTGGGTGAAATGGGAGGCATTGTAGCAAGCGTGAGTTCATCCCAGACCCGACCTTCTTCAAGAGTAAGCTCGCACTGCGTTTTGCTTAACACAAGGTCGTCATCCTCTTGGGTGCTGAACTCATCTACCGAAGACGATACCTTGCCTCTGGACAGAGGAAGAGAAGCAACCTTTGATATGCTCGACCTGAAATCTTGATATGAGCTCAAGAAAGTCGCCATTATTTCCTCCACTGAGGATATCGACGGGACAGGGATAGTATGCTTAGATTTTGCAGAACCTATAAAAGTAGAATCTTGAGGCAGTTGTAATGCTGGACCGGCCTGTGTCGGTTCATGTTCACTGATAATTGCTACCTGCTGGCTTGGAAGGGAAGGCGATCCAATAATGTTAGTTTCTACATTAGGAGATTCGGCGGCAGCAAGTGTCTCATCTGTTGGAGGTTCTAATATGGGAAGCATCTCCTTCATTGGAGGTTCTATAGGAGTGGACATCTCTTTCGTGAGAGGCTCTGCAGAAGAAAGCATTTCTTTCACCGGAGATTCTGCGACAGCAATTGCCTCGTCTGTTGGAGATTCTGCAATAGGAAGCATCTCCCTAATCAAAGGCTCTGTAGGAGTGGACATCTCTTTCGTGAGAGGCTCTGCAGAAGAAAGCATTTCTTCCACTGGAGACTCGGTGGCAGCAAGTGTCTCGTCTGTTGGAGATTCTGCAGCGGGAAGCGTCTCCTTCGTTAGAGGCCCTGCACGGGGGAACATCTTTCTCATGAGAGGAAGCATTTCCTTCATGAGAGGAAGCAACTCCTTCATGAGAGAGAGCATCTCCTTCATGAAAGGTTCCACAGGAGAGAGCATCTTCTTCGTGGAAACCTCTGCGGCAGAAAACATTCCTTTCTCCAGGTGTTCTGTAGCGGAAAGCATTCTTTTCTCCAGGTGTTCTACAGGGGGATCCATCTCGTTGACGACAGGTTGGGCAGGAGGAACCATCTCCTTCGTCGGAGACTCTGCAGCGGATGACATCTCTTTCGTGGGAAGCTCTGCAGCGGAAAGCAACTCTTTCTCCAGGAGAGGGGGCATCTCATTGATAACAGGTCCAGCGGGAGAGACCATCTCCTTCGTTAGAGATTCTGCAGGAGACACCACCTCAGTCAGAGGCTGAGGAGAGGGAAGAACCACTGGACTCGGAAGTTCAACAGGAGGGAGTTTCTCATCACTGATCATAGGTTCGACTGGAGGTACCACCCCACTCATAGTCCGAGGAGAGTAGAGTGCCTCCTGTATTTGAGGTTCGGCAGGTAGAAACAGTTCCTTGGACGGAAGTTGAGCAGAAGGAGGCAGTACTTCAGCAGGGGTCGTTTGAAGGGTGTCAACTGCCTCTTGTATTGGAGGTTCCACGGGATGAAGTATCTCGTCGATCATGGGTTCAGTAGGTATCACACCACTAAGAGTCGGAGGAGAGGTAAGCACCACTTCAGGCGCAGGTTCAGGTGGTGGTTCGGTAGGAAGAGGCATGTCCTGACTTGAAGTCTGAGGGGAGTGAAGTTCTTGAGTCAAAGACAAAGCAGGAAGAGGTGACTCCTCAGACAAAAATTCAGCAGGAACGAGCGATTCCTTGGACAAAAGTTCGGCAGGAGGAGGTTCCGCCTGAACCTTGGTATCAACAGGAGAAACCACTTCACTTGTGAACGACGCAAGAGGAAGTATCTCTCCATCTGAAAGTTTGAGTTTGTCGGAAGAGAGCTTCTTGTTTGCGAATTCCTTTGCGAATTCCATAGAGTCCGGACTATCGTCGAGCACGTCAAGACGTTCTCCGATGCGATTAAGTTCCTCCACTGCACCACCGAGGTTTCCAGCATCAGGCGCGTTGTTGAGCCTCGACAGCATCTCAGCTATCCTGCTCTTCCCTTCTTCATCTAGAGAATGGACGTCCGACACAAGAGATTTGATCGTCTGTAATCGTTTTGTACGCAAAATCTCTACATGTCCCCTCGAAACTTGAAGGCGTTGTGATTCTTGCCTTCTCCGAGTCTAACAAACATATGATTCTTTCAGAAGAGAGAAAAAGGTGGGAGAATGACAAAACTCAAAAACATTACCTCTTCAGCTTTTGCTTTACTCCGTCTTTGACCATCAAATATACATATAGCTGAAACACCACTTTCGTTCATCTCTTGCGCAAGATGATACCATCCGAGTACGTGTCTAGAGGGGTACGGTGAAGGGCCATAGTGCAATCGTTGGGTGATCAAAGTTCCATCTCTTAAAAGAG
>Ga0153995_1000189_pt1 | contig 12424 bp, 11 predicted proteins | sample TSNC079MetaG_FD_104678 | JGI IMG/M metagenome (GOLD analysis project Ga0153995, IMG submission 104678) | Attine ant fungus gardens microbial communities from North Carolina, USA - TSNC079 MetaG | ecosystem: Host-associated > Fungi > Mycelium > Unclassified | place: USA: North Carolina, Lumber... | reverse complement strand
GCCGCGACTCGGGGCAGAGTTACTCACTGACGCGGGTGTGGCTGAGTGGCTAGGCACCGGCCTGCAAAGCCGTTCACACGGGTTCGAGTCCCGTCATCCGCTCAAATGTCGGGGCTGGCCAACATGGTCAGCCCCGATTTGTATTCGCAGGTGAGAGACTTAGAAACGCTGAGAATGCGGACCTTTTGCTGAGCGGCTGCCACCTATTGAATACCGTTCATTTTGCGCACGTGGAGGTACCACGGAGGTACCGGACGAAGGCCGCACGTGCACAAACTGGGCGGTACAGTTACGGCCGTACTGCTAGCTGCTTGGAGGGCGTCCCTCAGCAATCCACCCGACTCGGCCAGAGGCCACCCATCCGCGTTGTGCGCGGGTGATTCATAAATCAGCCTCGCACCGAAAACGGAGAATCAGATGAATACTCAGCTCGCACGCGACCCGTACCTCAATCCCATCTTCGGCGGTGATAGCGGATACGCCACCGAGGGCGACGTCCGCGTGAACCAGACCGCTGACGGTGTCGACCTGAACGTGATCTACGCCGAAGTCAGTCAGGCGCTCAGTCTCTACAACAACGGACGCACACGCATCGCATCGCTGCTGTCCTACGGCACAACCGCCATCGCGGATGCAGTGCCGCAGTCCATCGGGAGCGAATCATTCGAAGAGGCGTCGGAATTTGGTGTGCCGCAGGGCGTCCGCGAAGGTGCCGAGGCGTTGCTGCTCGGGTACACGTTTAAGGATTACGACAAGGCGACCCGCTTCAGTTGGAAGTTCTTGCGCGACGCGAGCGAGGAACAGGTGAGGTCGGTGGTAACGCGAATTCTTGAGGCAGACAACAAGAATGTGAATACCGCAATTCTCAATCGGCTGTTCAATCCAACGGAACTGCTCAGTCCCGAGAAGCATCGGGTGTTCGGGCTGTGGAACGGCTCTGATGGCCTCACTCCACCCCCACACATGGGAAAGTCATTTCTCTCGACCGAGAGCCACTACCTAGCATCCGGCTCCGCGATCATTGACTCGGCCGATATCGAAGATTTGATCAACAAGGTCAAGACCAAGGGTTACGGGCCGCAGTCGGGCACCCAGTTGCTGATTCTCGCCAATCCAGCCGAGGGTGAGCTCATTCAAGCGTTCAAGAAGGGACTTGAGTCCCGGCCACGCATCGGCGCGGAACCCTCTGCGCCCGTTGCTAAATACGATTTCATTCCCAGCGTTTCAGCTCCGGCGTACCTCACCGATGAAAATGTCGTAGGCCAAGTCGCCCCAGCTGAATTCGGAGCGCTCCCCGTCGCGGGTTCGTATGGTCCCGCATGGCTGATCGAAAGCTACTTCGTTCCGGCGGGGTACGTCGCGGTTGTGGCCTCCGGTGGACCGAATTCCGAACGGAACCCCGTCGCCTTCCGGCAGCACACGAATCCCGCATATCAGGGCCTACGCCTGATACCTGGCCCCGTACCGGCATACCCACTGCAGGAGAGCATTTTCTCTCGTGGATTCGGCACAGGGGTGCGACATCGCGGAGCGGCTGCCGTCATGCAAATCACTCCCGGACTGTCCTACACCGCACCGACGTTCAGCTGGTGATTGGAAATGGTCTACGAAGATAAATTCCACGGCGACAATTCAGGGGCAAGCGAATTTTCTTGGGGTGCAGGGATGACGCCGAAAGGTCTCGAGGATGCACCACCGAACGAAGGCGGGCGTTATCGCGGAACAACTCCGCCGTCGCCCGTAGCGGCTGCCCTGGAGAAGTCCGAGCGGGACCGCCTTGCCCGCGAAGCAGGGATTGCGAAACTGCAACGGTCGGCGGCACATATCAACTTGCGTCCGCGAGGTCTGTGATGGTCCGTCGATCGTTCAAACGCGACAGTAAAGGACGCTTCTCACGTGTAGCTGGAGCAAAAGGCGCGGCCAAGGCCGCGACTCGGGTAGTCGGCCACAAAGCGACGAAGAAAGTCTGCCAGTCGTATGTAAGGGGCAGCTTTGAGAAGAACCTTTCCGTCGGTCGGAGCGGTGACTACAAGGCCGCGAAGGCTGGAGCAGAGTTCCGCACTGCGACCGGGAGGGGCTTTCTCGTAAAGGGCACTGTCGGTTATCACGGAAAACCGGGTCGTCGGCTGGACGTAATGCCCAGACTAGACAAGCCCAAGCGAGAGCTCACCGTGACAGTTCGCAAAAATCCGGCTGGGACGAAGATGGGGAATAGTCCGAAAGCGCCTCCTCGATCTGCAGGCGCGGGTACCAGAATGCGCCGATAGTGCGTTGAGTTTTGCTTGCCCTCGCACTGGCACACCTGCGGCGTGTAGGTGTTTGCCCGTTGCCACTATATGGCAGTGGCACCTCAATAACCGCGCCGCGCACAGCGGCACTACGGCTAGCTGGAGTCCTTTCCTCCGGCGGGCACAGATGGCCTCGACTCAGAAGGTGCGAGTCGGGGCTTTTCTGTGTCGGTATCGTGAGAATTTTCCGCTGGTTGACTTCTTTTTCCCCAATGGATGAATCGAATGTTTGACGGTGGCCGTTTAGGTTTGATCTGAGAGCGAAAGGATTTGAAAAGCACTGCGCTGGAATGTAACTCGTTTGCTGCCCTATTGCAGCGTTGGTGCGTGCTGTGTATTGTTGCTTGCGTAGCATCAAAGCGGTTTGCGTGCCTGACGTGGTGCGCCCGCGCCCGAATGCGGTCGAGAGCGCTAGCGAAAGTGTGTACTGCCGAACAGCCCACGGAACTTGATTCCGGCTTAACAGATGGAAGCTCGTATTTACCTTTGGACTCAGTCCATGTGTAAGTGCAATCTTCGGCTCTGCGGGTGCGCGCTTCTCGGTCGAGAGACTTCCTGCAGCTCTCAGGCCAAATCAATAAACCGATGATGGTTTCTCTGGTGGGTAGCGCCCTGGGGTCTGATTATGTGGAGGATTTCTCATGGGCCGTGTGCAGGTGGATCGACCGGGTGCAAGCATCAATATTGACGCGGGTCAACTGCCGTCGATTAAAGGGCTCGACGGTGCGTTTAACTTCGTAACTGAGGTGATCGGCGTTCCAGTGACTCGGAATCTAATTCGTAAGGCGACAGAAGATAAGCGGCTGAAGCGATTTAAGATCAGCGCTCACAACTGGTACAGCGAAGCCGACCTGTACGAGTGGGTTCTTTCGCTGCGAAACGGTGACTCAGCATGAACGAGCGTGAAATCGACGAAATTCGAGAGAACGGTTGGCGAGACGTCACTCCGGCGGGGGATCAGATCGATGCGGCGTTGGCCGCGGATGAACACTACAGTCCTGCTCAATCGTTTCATCCGGACATTCGCGCTGCGGTTGACACTGTTAGGGACGTCCCGCAGACCGTCCCCGATATGCGTTGGCTCGAAGAGCAGGGATTCAGGTACGCGCACTCGAACCTTCCTGGCCGAAAGGCATTGCCGCCCAACTATGGCAACGAATGTGAATGCTGCCCCGACGGCCTGATTGGGTACGACCTTAACGTCGCCGAAATTGACGAGGCCGAGAAGGTCGCTGAGTTTCGCGTAGGTGTGCAGGCGTCGATAGCTGGTCCTTTTGGCCTACGGAACGTCGTTTTGGTTGATCCGGCTGCGCCTGTCTACTCTGCGCCGCTTCCGTGGGCTTGGCGTGACGAGGATGGATCTGTAAGTCCTGCTCACGTCGCGTTTCCGGTGATGCACGGCTACAGCCCAATGCGAATCGCTCGACAGGTGATGGATCAATATGCGAGTGTGTGCCACTGGAAGGGCAAGCGGTCCAAGGTTGAGCATCCGACGCTGGAATGCGACGGTACACCGGATTGGGCGATGTTGATATCCAGTGGCAGCACCACCTATGTGCTTCCTACCTGTGGTACCTGCCGATGGGAGCTAGGAAAAGACGTCACCCCGGAAGGTTGGGGGGAAGCGGCTCAGTTCGGACGGCGGGCAGCTGGATTACATTTCGAATGACGGCTGGTTCGTCGCTGCGGGCTATCCCGCGGACGAGCGGATATGACATGGGTATCCCGTCTAGGTCAAAAGGCACCGCTTGGAAGAGTGCGAGTCCGTGGGCGAAAGCCAATGCGAAGCAATGCAAGAACGGACACGAGTACACACTGCTCACAGTCGAATTCACCAAAGCTGGTTACCGTCGATGCCTGACTTGTGTCGCCGAGCGCAACGAAAGGCTGAGGCGATGAATCGGGAAGTTCTTCGGCGCACTGGCTGCCGTGGTCATAGTTCGAATGGAGATTCTGATTCTAGCGAGGGGTGCCGATACAACGCCGAAGACCGCCGGCTCAGGTGAATGTGAATCCGGCGGTCTTGTTTCAACGCGGGGGCGGAGCTCCCCATGATCACGCGGTGTGATCGGTATTCAGTGTAGCGGTGCGGCAACACGGCGATGATCGCCAAAGGATCTGTAAGACAAAGTAGTTGGCCTGCTGCTTCAGGAAATGAGTAGGCCAACTATTGCCGAACGCCCGAGTAGTCGCTCGGGCATCCACCTAAAGGATCAACTAGCGTGAACATTACCCACATCTCCGAACTGAAAGCAACCTCGGGAGGGTTGAAAGATATTCGACCGCAACCAAATCCGTCGCTTCACGAAGTTTTGAAGGCTATCGGCCACCGCAACGACTACATCGTCAGCGTAAACACTCGTCCACGAGAAGGGCAGCAGGCCGGACGATGGTTGCCCGAGACCAGGACGGTGGGCAGTCTCCGCGAGTGGGCCGCACCGCAGGACCGCGATGTGTGGTTCTCGCCGAATCCGTTGCGGCAGAAGCTTCCGCGAGGGCGTAAGGGTGGAATCGCTGATGTGGTACGCGGGCAGGCACTTTTCGCAGACCTTGACGTCAAAGAAGGCGCGCTGGTCTCATTGGGGGAATGCTGGACTGTTGTTGATTTGCTGACCGAATTCCTCGAAGGAGTTCCACCGGCAGTAGTTGTTGAATCGGGGCATGGACTACAGCCGATTTGGCGGGTAGCGAATACGAAGTCACTCCCGAATCTCATTACTGATGACGGTTCCCGCTGGTGTGAGATGAACGCTCGGTGGTCCTCGCTGGTCAATCTTGCGGCCAAGCGGGTGAATCCGCATGCTCGCGTAGACAGCGTCTTTAATTCAGACCGTGTGTTGCGGTGCCCCGGAACGGTGAACTGGAAGAACGCTGACGAGCCTGTTGCCGTGGTTACGCACCTGCACCCCCATTTTGCTGCTGGTAGCGGGCAGCTCAAAGGCCATTCCCCGGTACCTATGCTTCGCCCCAGGCGGCTTGACGCTTTGTTGCCACAACCTGCGCCGGGCGGGGCCACTCAACGGCAGTCGGTACGTGTTCCGACGTCATTCCGCGAGGCTGAGCAGTGGTTGGCCGATCAACCCGGTGCAGCTGCGACGTGGAAACAGATGGACGGGTCGATGCAACGGCTATGCGACTATCCCGCATTGGTGAAGATGTTCGCGCACGGCTTGGACGACGACACTAGCGCGCATTCGCTGATGATCCGTCGCGTGCAGGCCGTGGTGTTCACGAGTAGAGATGGGAGTTCGGGCGTTCTCCGCGCGCTGGAAATGGTGCGTACCGCGTATCTCCAGGTGATGGGGTTGCGGCGTCTTGGTGAACTACCGGGAGAGGGCCGCGACGAGCGCGCCGCTGAATCCGACTTCAACAGAGCCCTAGTGGGCGCGGTGGCGAAGGCGCGTGGCCGCATCCAAAGTCCCACTCCGCGAATTGACTCCGACGGCCGCGTCGTTCTCGCTCCAATGAAGGGCCCCAGCAAATGAGCGCAACTGGCACGCCACTCATGGCGAGCGGCACGAAATCTCCAGACGGGGGATATGCGATCCGGTTTTCTGAACCCAACAGAGGCGGCGATATTTCAGCTCTAACGGCATCCCTTGCCGACGATGTGTGCGCCAGCGCGGGAGTACCCGACAGTGAGCGGTTTGTCCCTGTGGGGGCGGGCGAACTTGCCGAGCCAGTGCCGCCGATGCGGTGGCTGATCCGCGATGTGTGGCCAGAGCACTCGTTCGGCCCGATGGGCGGCGAGAAGAAGACACTCAAGACCTACAACCTGATGGCGATGGCAGTCGCCGTTGCCAGTGGCAAACCATTGTTCGGGCAGTTTGAGGTTGTGTCACCGGGACCGGTGCTCTACTACGTGGGAGAGGGCGGGCAGCGTTCGTTTCAGCGTCGTTTGCAAGCAGTGTGTGCCGCGTACAAGGTCAACCTTGCCGACCTGCCGATTCATGCCGTTTTTGAAGTCGGCTCGCTCGCTGGCGCGGAGTTCACCGCCGCGCTTGCTCGCAACCTCGACGCGATTGAGCCTGCCCTGGTGGTGGTTGATCCGCTCTATGCGTTCCATCCACCGGGTATCGAGGCGCAAAACCTATATGAGCGCGGCCGGATGTTGGCTGAACTGTCAGGTGCTGTTGCGGGTAAGGCTGCGTTGGTAGTGGCGGATCACTTCAAAAAGTCCGGTGGTGCGGAGCTGGATCTGGATTCCATCTCGCAGGCGGGTATGGGGCAGTGGGCTGATTCTTGGATACTGCAAAAGCACCGTGTGCGAGCTGATTTGGCTAACGGTCTATATCAGCTCGGGGTGGAATTTGGTTCTCGGCAGTGGGGTGGCGGTCGTTGGGACATTGACTGGAACCTGCCCGCACGCGGTGGCCCCGAAGACGAGGACGAAGCAGTCTCCGATGAGTTGATTACCTGGGCGGTAGTTCCGTCTGACGGCAGCGCTGAAACTTCCGCGAAGAGCGAGGGTTCGCGGCGCAGCCTGCACGACCGCATCGAAAGGGTACTTGCTGACCATCCGTTCGAGTTCACGGCTAGTGCATTGGCAGCGAAGGTCGGTGGCAACCGCGACAAACTGCGAGTAGCCATCGCGGACCTGAAGGACGAACTCCGGATTGAAGAACGGAGTGTTGCCCGCGAGGAGGGCTCTCGCTCGGTGAAGCGCAAGGTCCTGGGAATGTGTGAACTCCCCGGCAAGTTTGTGTTCAACGTCGACGCCTGAATCCCAACCCCCTAGCGGCATTTCTGGGCACATTGCGCAACTGCCCTGGTACGAGTTGATATCTGCGGGGGCAACCCGTACCTGCGTGTTTGGTACATGTTGGTACGGGTTGCTGACTGTAGTTGCATAAACGCAGGTAGCGGCATGTTTTGAACCTGTACCGGCAATTGGTACAGGTTGCCCGATGCAGGGTGTGTAGCGGTGTGGATACGGGGTTACGGGTGGCAACCCGTACCAGTACCACTTCCCTATAGGTACGAGTTGGTTTGGTACAGGTTCAAGGTGTCGCAAAAAGTGCCCGCGCTGCGGACCTGAGCAGGACCAATTAGGTACCTCTCAGTCGACTGGAATTGACCTAGTGTTGTTGGCCACAAACTGGACTTGTGGGGTGGGTTGAACCTGGTAAATGCCCAATGCCTGCCCTTCCTGTCCGGTGCCTGCCTTGTGTACGCGGAGTGCCTAAACCTTTTGTGATTGAGGAGAATTGCAATGAATGCAGATTCACTTGCCCAGTGGATTGCGGAAGAGATCGCGGCGATCCAGCGCGAGGATGTGAAGCGATTGACAGAGCGCCCCGAGCCGAGACCTCCTCTCGCGGAACCCGCCAACGCGCCGTCTTTGCCTCATGTCCTGAGTGAAGGGCTGCTTCCGTTCAGTGAGGCCGTGGCAAGGCTCGCGGAATCGGCAGTGACGCATGCGAATAGAGGCCGCAAGCGCAGGTAGCCGCATCAGGCGCAAACGTAGTTGCGCGCAGCGGCTGTGGTGCGTATCAGACATAGCTGAGCGTCGCCAGGGCTGGCGCGCACACCTGCGGTGGGTACTTGCCGGGGTGCGTTGCTCAAAAGGCTTACAGCGGTGCTCATGTAAGGCTAAGTGGATCAATAATATTGGGATGCAACATGTTTAACGATCACGTTGCTGTTCAAGTTGCCGCTACACCTGTAGGTTTGGCGGCACCCCAGGTAGGCGCATTTCAGTGTCTCGTCGTCAATAAGCAAGGGAGGCAAAGCAAATGAGTGTGAAACGGTTGCGGTTGGTGGCGTACCTGCGAGTGAGCACGATCGAGCAGGCGAAGCATGGCTATGGTCTTGACTCCCAACGAGCTGCGATCAAGGCAGCGGCGAAGGCGATGAATGCTCGCATCGTTTTGTGGACAGTGGACGAGGGTCTTAGTGGCGCTTTGCCCGCAGTGGAACGCCCTGGCCTCACGCAGGCTTTGACGACGATGCGCCTGGGCGAAGCTGATGGACTGATTGTGCGTGACCTGGACAGACTGGCTCGCGCGGTCACAGTGCAAGAGGCCGTGCTCGCGGAAGTGTGGAGCAAGAACACGGCGAGCGTGTTCACGTCTGTACCTGCGCAGGAGGTGCGGCGCGACGACCCAGACGACCCTATGCGTACCGCTATGCGAGAAATGGCAGCGGTGTTCGCCGGTCTTGAGCGCCGCATGACAGCGAAGCGTCTCAAGGACGGGCGGAAGGCGAAAGCTGCACAGGGTGGTCATGCGACTGGTAGCGCGCCCTACGGCTGGACATCCGCTCCGCGGACCGCTGACAACCCGCATGGCGCACTCGTCGAGGTGCCCGCCGAGCAAGAAGCGCTCAGGCGGATGCGTGAACTTGCGGCGCGGGGCGTGACCACACGTGAGATTGCGCGAACCCTCACAGACGAACGGCACCGGACAAAACGCGGAGGCCAATGGTCCAGTCCCACTGTTGCGCGAATCCTCAGCCGTGCAATCACTTCCAATGACAAGGTGGCGGTCTGATGGCCCACGTACAGAAGCGCACGACAGGCAGCGGTGGAACGCGCTATGTGGTCAAGTACCGCACGCCCGACGGGAAAGGTCGCAGTAAGGGCGGCTTCACCACGAAGAAGGCAGCCGAGGACTACGCCACCGAAGTGGACTTCAACCAGAATCGGGGCACCACGTTCGACGCTAAAGCTGGCGGGGTTACGTTCCGGTCGGTGGCGGGGGACTGGTTGGCGTCGCGGATGGACCTGAAGCCGCGCACTCGGCAGGGTTACGCCTACATTCTCAATACAGGTGCGGACCTGGACGCGACATTCGGTGGCTACCCGTTGAAGAAGATCACCCGTCCGCTGATTGTCGGTTGGATTGCGCGACGCGTAAGCGAGGGCAAACGCCCGAGCACCATCAAGCATCAGTACTTCATTCTCAAGCAAGTGTTGGACCAGGCAGTCGCGGATGGACGGATCAGTGCCAACCCTTGCGACCACGTCACCCTGCCGACTGACCGGACCGCGGTTGCTGTGGTGGATTCTGCGAAGTCCGGCAACAAGGTGACAGATGGTGTGGTGGACCCGGAACAGTTTCTCACGGCAGATCAGGTGGGGGCATTGGTTGCAGCAACGCCTTGGCCGTACAACGTGATGGTGCATGTTGCCGCCTGGACGGGCCTACGCGCTGCTGAACTGGCCGGTTTGCAGGTGGGTGACGTCAACTTGCCTCAACCGCACAATCACACTGCTCCCGGAGCGGTTCACGTGGCGCGGACGGTGTTGGTGAAGTACGGACCGCTCGTAAATCCGGAATCCAACGCGACACCCGGCAAGCCCGAGATTGTTTACGACACCCCCAAGACGCGGGGGAGCCGGCGGAAGGTGCCACTGACCCCGGCTACGGTCGCGGTATTGCGTGACTATCTGCTGATGCACCCGCGAGTAGACGAGCCGTTTGCTCCGTTGTTCCCTGCATCCGCTCTGAGGCTTCAGAAGCCGAGCGGCAAGCGAGCGCCGACACATGAAAGCGGACCACGCAAGGGCAAACGGATGACGCCCGCTGAACAATCTGCCCGCCGACCTCTAGCGGATGCCACTGTGCGGCTATTGCTGGACTGGGATATGCCGGTAGTCCATCGGAACTTTTACGGACAGGTGTACCGGCCTGCTGTCCACCGGGCGAACCTGGCAGGCGTGGGACTGCCTGACGACTTTCGCTTCCACAGCTTGCGACATACCTACGCCAGTTTGTGCATTGCGGCAGGGATTCAGCCGTTTGTGCTGTCCAATTTTATGGGGCATGCCAATACCAACGTCACCCTTGGCGTGTACGCGCACCTATTCCAAGACGACCATGCCGACGCCATGATCGCACTGGGCGCACTTGGGCAACCAGATCAGCCCGACAACGTGTTTCCGATGCGGGCGGGTTAAAACGGTGACGGCTCCCAGTCGACATCGGAGCCGGGAATGTTCATAAAGGAGGGGCGGCGGTCTCGGTTGACTAACCGGAACGCGTTCCCGCCGCGATTGAACCACCGTTGCCAACGGCTCCGACCGACCCTCACGGTCTTGCGTTTACCCTTCACCAGCAATTCGAGAGTTCCCCACCACTCGTACATGTCAACATCCTCGAGGTTGGCAGCGTCAACGAGCAGGTTGAACTTAGCGGATTCGCCGGGGGACAACTGAAAATCGAACGGGTCGCCAGGTGCGCCGCCTCGCTCGACCCACGAGGCGCGGGTGTTACTCGAATCCAAATCTACCTGAATTCGGCGGAATTCCATCGATGCGCCACCGACGCCCCTAGTGACGATGCACCCCGCCGGGAGCGGCACGCTCTTGGCTTGTACTCGCAGAGCGCTAACTACCACATGCATATCTTCCTTGGCAGTGATCGTGACGTCGTAATTGCAATGGCACGCTGGAAAGCCGCCTAGCTCCTTGGCCCACGCGCCCATCTCGGTTGCGAATCCGCCGGGTGGTGGTGGCAATTCACTGTGGGTGAGCGGAACAAACTGGGAGAAAGTGATCCAGTCGTATCTCAAGTTTGCGAAGATAACGCGCGAATCGGTTTCGATGTGCACATGAATCGGAGATTGCTTTGACAGCTTGCGCCAGATCGGTTTCCAAAACTTCCAAGCAAGCAGAGTCGAAAGTATTATCCCGACGACAGTCGCAATTGCAGCGTTCAGCGCCCATTCGGGTATCTGGGACACGAATGAAGGGTCTGGAGCATCGTTATCATTCTGCATAATTGCGCCTTGCCTATAGTGTCATTGTACGAGCCGGGAATTGTCGCTCTCATTTAGTCAACAGGCGGGTTGACCTTGAAGTAGAATGCGCGCGCATCGTCGTACCCTTCGTTCCGCTGATACTGGCTAGCATTTCGCAAGCGAATGACTACCTCTGTCTGCTCCCCAACATCGGTGGTATCGACTGTCCAAGTCATCGTGGCGCGCGTGCCCGTCTTCCTTCCGCGCTCTGTCATCCTGGCCATTAAGCCAAATGACGGAGTTGACGAGGAGAACAGAGTCCACTCCAATACACGACCGCGTGGATCGGTGGCTGCCAATTCGAATTCAATTACATCACCGACTTCGATCCTCACGCTGCTCGCAAGGCCAACCCGTGCATTGGCGAGATGCGTCAACCCATCTTGGCCCAAGCTATCGCGGGCGGAATCGATCGAGGAGTAGTGGCTTGCGGATCCGTCAAGACTGCTGCGATAACGCGCTAGCTGGTTCCGAATCTGCCCGGCGGCTCCGGCCAGCAAAAGGCGTTCCGCCGGTACAACCGGACGGGAATGGCCAATGGTGTTGCGTATATCGAAGATTATACCTAGGTAGACCTCGGTACGCTTCTTGTCGTCTAATACTGGTTTCACTACCAGCCAGTTCTTTTCAATGATCTTCTGGATTTGGTACACCTCGGTGTAGTCCAACAGGTCTTGGCTGACGGCTATGCCGTCACGCTTCTTATCCTCTTCGGCGCGCTTATCTCGAAGCTTTTGTAGGTCGTCGTCGCCGAGGTCCGCCGTCCACGCTGGCACGGCAAGCCGGATGACATCCCGCAGAGCGGTTTCGGCCGCCACCAGTTCGGCGTAGGCGTCAACGGGGCCAACATCGTCCTGAGCCCGTACCTCGTCTCTGACACCGGGGACGGGCACTCCCAAATAGACAGCGAGCGCGACCAATCGCTCTGCTCCAGCATTGAGGAGGGTGTCTGTCCACGACCATTCGGGGTCGTCATGTATGCCAAAGGCTTTGAGTAGGCTTGTACGGTCGGCCCCCTCAATCTTCTTGAGCAGGGCATCACGAGCTGCGATCGCGAGATCGAATTTTTCTCCGGCAGCCAGACTATCCACGTTACTTGCGCTCACGCCGACATTGTCTCAGAGCGAACTGCCAAGTCTGTAGCGCGACCCGCCGTGTTGCGTTGGGTTGAGGTACAGAGGAGGTACCAACTGCTGTCGGACTGTGCAACTTTTCTAGCTGTTAGCGCCCCTGGCCTGCGGTTATGTCGCTTACGTTACCCGTGGCCGTTGGGCTAGGCACCGGCCTGCAAAGCCGTTCACACGGGTTCGAGTCCCGTCATCCGCTCGTGTCGGAGACCGGCAGGCATATCGCCTGCCGGTCTCTCTTGTGTGGTCCTGGTTCGCGGGGTTGGC
>Ga0153995_1000188_pt1 | contig 12434 bp, 18 predicted proteins | sample TSNC079MetaG_FD_104678 | JGI IMG/M metagenome (GOLD analysis project Ga0153995, IMG submission 104678) | Attine ant fungus gardens microbial communities from North Carolina, USA - TSNC079 MetaG | ecosystem: Host-associated > Fungi > Mycelium > Unclassified | place: USA: North Carolina, Lumber... | reverse complement strand
AATCGATGAACCAGAATCCAAGGCGGCCATGGTTTGGATTCTAGGCCAGTTTGCGAACAGAATTGACAACGCTGACGAATTGATCGATGTCCTATTGGATGGATTTTTGAGTGAGGCCGTTGAAGTTCGTCTGTAGTGGTTCAATATTTTGAAGCAATTTGACACTCAATTGCAGGTGCAGTTGGCCTTGCTAACAGCGGCTGTAAAGTTGTTCATTTACAAATCTAGCACTGAGTCCGCCAAAGAACTTGTTCACAAAGTCTTGAAGTGGGCGACGGAAGATGTGGATAATCCTGACCTGAGAGACAGGGGTTTCATGTACTGGAGGATGCTCGCCATCAATCCATCTGTTGCAAGAGAGATTGTTTTAACCGAGAAGCCTCCTATTACTACCGACTCTGATAGAATGGATAAAGGAGCGTTGGATCAATTGCTGCTCCATACCGGCACTATAAGCAGTATATATCACAAAAACCCTGAGGTGAGTGCTATTTCTGTCTTTGGAAGTATCAAGTTCGATGTATCTTGTAGACTTTCATTCGAAATGCAGCTGGAAAGGCTCTGGTAGATAGCCCAGCTCTCAATCCGAGTTCGCGGGCAGTCTTGGCAACCCTTCCTCGGCCTCAACTGCCCCACATGCCAATTATCGTGGCCGGCCCTGGTCCCCAGGAGCCTGGTACACAGACAAAGGATTTACTGCAAGCTGCTTCGACATCTAAGCCCCTTCCTCAGCCAGAAGGAGCCGATGGCGACGATCGAGATCATGGAGTAGGATCTGACCATGAAGATATTCCTAATCAAACAAAACTTGACGATCCATATTCAAATCTCGGAGACGTGTTCAGGGATTATTTGACTGATCTGCCGCAGCCAATAGCAACTGCCAACAAACAGAGAGACGTCGATGAAGATTTATTATTTTGATCAATTGGGCTTCAAGAGTGTTAGTGTCACTGTATCATTCTCCGGATTGTACAACACGAACAAATTATTCCATTAATAATTCAAGAACTAGGATGCAAGTCGTAGAGAGTTATAGTGCTGCCCGATAAATGGATCAGTTTCTGAGCTTATCTTTGAATAGCGATAGTCACCTCTCCGAGCCCATACAGCTTTTTGTGATAACTGATCCAAATGCCATCCTGGCTTAGCATATCATTGGCACTAACCTCATCCGATGGATCATGTACGAGAATCGGTGGTACACCTGCCTGCAGAACATAGATAGGGATGTTCAAGGCCCGACTGAGGGCTCGAATTTCGGGCTCTCCTCCCCAGACAGCCGTGCTTCGAACAAAGTGACAATATTCCCGAAATTGTTCGGATGTCATCAGTCCTGAGCCTTCGACAGGATTCATAGTGGGTAGGAAAGGAAGGAAATCGTCGATATGTGCCTCCATGTAATTGGCGGCAACCGCTCGCATAGTATTATGGGTCGCCTGTGAGTGTGATAATTTCCCCAAAACTATTAACTGGTCTGCGATGGCGGAATAAAGACAATGCCCGTCCGGGTTAATCTATGCAACATTAGGTATTCGATGAAACTATAAAATATCTATGTACCTGATGTAGCTGACGTCCATGCCGTTGACATAGGCGATCGATACCTTCTTTTTCATCCTTTGCTTCCATTTCAAATAAGGATTGATTCTTCATGTCAGTTTGTACAGTCTTGGGAGCCAGGGCAGCCGTTTGTCTAGCCTCGGACCTTCGGTTTGATCAGTTGATAATGAGTAGAAGCTTCAACAAAGCTCACCCGTCGTGCTTGAAAGCGATCTTTCGCCGTCCGCTTTGGCTTTACCTCCAGCTCGTTTGCCTGCTTTTCCAGTTGCATCTCATTCGATGCAGTGGTGGATTCCTCTTTCACGGTCTGGTCTCTTGAATCCAGTTGGGACAGGAGATCGTTCATGAGATCATCATCATCTAAAGCAGTCAAAGGGTTGATGTCCAATACGTCTGGCGCATGCTTAGACTTTGCCTTGTTTTTCTTGGCCATTTTATGGGTGGGGAGTATGAGGGCGGCAGTCGACCGATTAAGTCTTCAACTTTGAACAATCGATTGCACTGCCACTAGTACAACAGCTTCGTTAATCCATCAGCTTACCCCCCTTATTCGTAATTCAGTTACCATGACGGATGTGTCTACTCTTGCACGGACTCTTCATGATCTTAGCTCTAAAGCTGCTCAACAGAACAATGAACAGTTCTGGGGTCATGTCCAGTCAACTTCTGAGGTCCTTGCCAACTCTCTTCGCTCAAGGGATGGATCAGGTTGGTACTTGCCTGCTGTTGTATACTTTGGAAGAGTTTTCACTACGTATAGTTGATAACCATACTGTTCTGGGCCAGACCAGTCTCCCCCGAAGCATCAATCTCCTTCTAGCTTCGGCACTGAGAGATGCGCCGATCCCGACAGACAAGGCCGCTGCAACTCTCGAACTAATTCGCGTATCAGCAAATTTTTGCATTGACAATAGTCAGTTCTGAGGCGCATTGTCGGCTTGCAGTTGACTAAGACAATTCCAGACGAAAACCGATTGCATCTTTTGGAAGCCAATGTTATACAGATTCTATTGTCCCTATTGGAAGCTTACAATGAAAAAGTCCAACCCTGTGGTTTACGGACTCAGCTCACTATTTTCGAGTTTAAATTGATTCGGACAATCCTTGGAGCCCTTTTGAATGCGAGTTTGGACTGTGGTATGAACAATTCAACCGGTGGGCAAGTACGACAATGTTGATGATTATAGACGAGATCAAGTGCAGACTTAACTCGCTCGAGGCTGCTCAAACTACCCTCAAGCTTGTAGCACAAATCTATAAGCCTGGTTCTTGGATTGGAGTTTCAAAGGACTCTCAGCAAGATGTCGAGGAAGAATGGTCCTTGCGTAGTATAGTTTCCAGTTGGGGCTGGAGGCTAGTTTCGGAGCTAAGAAATGTCAAAGACGAAGGTGTGATTCGATTGAAAGGATTTCATTTCAATCTTCTCATGGTTTCTAGCGGTGCAAATATTTTCCATTGACGTTTTACCTCTGCTGATACCATCTCTCTTGGCATTTGCTCCCCCCTTCAATTTTCCTGCCAGCTATCCCTTCACTGGATCTCCGACTCTCGCTGCTCTTGTTGAGAGCGATTTCAATGCTCTCGAAGACGCTTGCACCCTGATTGAGTCTCTTTCGTTGGATGTAGAGGATATCCGAATTGCACTGGCCCGAGGCTACTTCTTTCCCGCTGAATATTCCGGCAATTCATATTTATCAGCAATCCTTGACTTTGTCGAGTCAGGCGATTATCCTCCAACCTGGAGTATCCCTGGACTTATTGATGATAGTGAGCGAACACGCAAGGAAAAAGAACTAAGTATATGTAAGGCTGCTCTAGTCAAAGCTATTGTAGAGGTTGCTGGGGAAGGAAAGAATCTGGAAATTCTTTGGGAAGAATCAGCTGTGGAACAGCCGGGAGGCCGCTTTGTGTCCAGGATGGTCAGTTGGATAAGGTCTTATGTCAAACAGGTCAACGATATAACAGGTCAAATCCCGAGAGACGACCTGATTATTGTTGCTTGTTTATCGTTGGGCAATATGTGTCGCCTTGGTAAGTTTTGTCTGGTTCTTTGTTTAAGTATATCATATCGTATTTTTCAGGTTCGTGCGCGACAACCCTTATAGCACCCCCATATTCACTTACTTCAATACTCGTATCGCCCCCTCTCCTATCTCCAAAGACCGATCTTAAGCTTAAACACTCAGTGCTTGGTCTTTTGAAGAACTTAGTCCAGTCTGCTGAGCCTTCGCCCGCGATTCAAGATGCTTTAAGCAGGAGTGGAATGGTCTATAAGCTCCAAGAAAGTGGTGTTTGGAACGAGAAGTCAGATAGGATGGCCGATATTGTACAATTAAACGCAATTGGGGTGGTAAGGCATCTATGTAGCATTGACAGTACGCACTCTATCTATATCTCTATTACTATTGCTTACGATAACTGTTGTAGTTGAACATGCATTTGCCTTAACCATACCAGCTTCCAATTCCTCATCTCCCTCTGGCCTTGAACAAATCCTGGCTCTGGTTAGGCGGACTGAGTCCGTCCCTGTCAAGAGTGAAGGCACTCGAGTGCTGGTCAATGTAATCAGATCGCTATGGGCAGTGGAAGCATATAATTCCCCCTCACAAGAACGACAAAGAAACCGGGAGATAGCTACACAACTTGTATTGACTCAGGATTCAGCTGACATCTTGGCAATACTTCTTGTCTGTAGTGGTCGTTACCCTGTCCTTTCTAATGAGTGCATCTTGGCTCTGACGCTTCTTTCTATGCATTCCTATGGAAGTATGTGCCGCTGTAATTTTTACCGATGACATTGTTTATCATTCTTGTGCAGGTCAACTGGTACTAAGGGCATTAAGTAAGCCTGCGGCCCCTGATAATGTAGCTTCTCCAATTGAGCCCATCGCTACCTCACCAACGAGCGACATTAGCTCCCCTACTATTGCTTCTCCTCTATTGTCCACTCGTACGAAATTGAATACCCCTCGCCGGGCTCTAGATATGCTGGTGTTCATTCTTCGAAACGTCGATAACCCTGCGAATTATCCTCAGGAAGTTCGTATCAATGTATGTTCATTGTTGTTGCAACTTACAAAACACACTTCGGAATGTGACCTCATGAGGGTCAGGGAGGCTGTACGCTCAACCCTGGTAAAGTTGACAAACAGGCTGCAGTCAGCTACAGGAAAGGACGAAAGGCTGCGGAATAGCATACAGAAGGTTTTGTTCTTGTGGAATTGACCCATGAATCGTTATCTATAGACAGCATGGGCGTAGTCAGCAGTGTACTGCTATGCATCTTTTTTTGGGTCAACAATTTATCACATGGTGCTCGTTCGCAGTCCGTGGACTACACGGTGCTATGTATCCCACTCACCGCGTGTGAGCACTTGCGGTATATAAATATAGAATGCTCTCTCCTGCCAGACCCGGTTCTTCGGTTCCGTGTTTCGTTCGTAATTCTCAATGTCCAGAATTACTGTTGATATCAGCAAAGGAATTGCCACCATTCAGCTCAATCGGCCAAGTACTCTGAATGCACTTACACCGGAAGGTATGCAAAATCCTGATAGAATTGTTGCTTAAGTCGGATTTATGTGTTTAGATTATGATGACCTGGCCAGGATTCTGAGGGAGATAGATGAGAAAGACGACGTAATAGTCACTGTCCTCCAGGGTACTTATATTACAACTCTGAACACCAATACATGTACTTAACTCTTTTCTAGCCACTGGCAAGTGGTTTTGCGCGTATGTATGTGTGCTGACGGTCGACAGTCTTGACATTGATGACGTTCCAGGGGTACAAGTATCCTCTCCAGTGATCCAGAGAAGATTCAAGCAAGCTTTGGCAGTGTCAGGAGATCTTTGATAAATAATTCTGCCCTCACAACACTTGATTGTAGCAAAGCAGTAGGTTTGATTGTTGCCTCTGCATAGAATTCCAAGCAATGTCCCTGCAGCTGTACTCCCACCGTAAAATTCTCGTGGCTGCGTTGAATGGACCTGTGATGGGTGGGTTAGTTTCAAATTCCTGAATGACATGAGCTTATCCAGTATTATTCAAGGTATTGCTGCAGGTATTGTCGTCAAGATGCCTGGCGACGATATTCACCTTTGACGATATCAATGCAGCATTCTTAGGTCTCTTTGATTTTATCTATGCCATGCCAAACGTGTGGATATCCACACCATTCACGTTCCTGGGTCAGCACGTCATAATTATTGGCAGATGTACGAACTATTTACGGACCTACAATCTTATTTCCAGGAATTGTCGCCGAAGGAGGTGCTAGTGCAAGCTTCGCCAATCGAAGTGAGTCAACATGACAACGGTATTCATCATTCATTTGACAAGCATCTAGTGGGTATTGCGAAGGCCAACGAAATGCTTATTTGGGGGAAGAAGAAGGAGGCTCAAGAACTGTTGGATTGTGGCTTTCTTAAGTTCGCAATCTTCAAATCGGTGCTTTCTTGCTTTACAAAATATGATCTCGCAGTAAAATCTTCCCGCAACAGCCGGTGGATCAATTCCACAAGGAAGTTCAGAATCTTCTGAGATCTGAGCTTGAGGGTCTTGAATCCGCGGCTGTGTTGGCCACGAAAAGACTTATCAAGGCAGGGCTGAACGACAGCAATGATTTTGATACCGTTAATCTTCGTGAAAGTTATGGTAAGCATGAGGTTGCTCTGGGTTCAGACAATAATTTTTTTGCAGCTCAAGCGGAGAGATTTGCAAGCGGAATTCCATTCACTCAATTCGCAAGAATCGCCAAAAAGGAGATCAGGCACAAACTCTGACAACTGTGTCAATCAGAGCAAAGAGTACATTTAGTGACAAATGGTAGTTGATATCAATCATGGCAGGGTATTGTACTATGGTAGATTATTGACTCCGTGATGATGCGATACTACGGCCCCCCAATTCCATGGCGCCGTCTGGACTCCTGAGCAAACTTGCGTCGTGTGTGTGCGATATTAGACTCAAACATGGTTGTCGTGGACAGTAGGATGTGTCAGATTTTTCGTGTAATCGAGCTTAATCATCATTTGTCGAACTCGGAGTAAGCATATTACGACCTGGCCGATGACCTAGCCGATGACCTTAAAACCCTGGTACTGAGGAAACGTTACTATTATCTTGCCATTACAACGCTCGAACTCCCTCACTTCTTATTGTCATCCCTTACGCCGCCACAAGCAGTGCTGAACATGTCGCTAGTTTCCGTTTCTCGTTTTGTCATCAAGAAGGTCTTAGCTATCGAAACTCCTGAGGTATTAGTTCACTTTCTGTTTGTGTAAACAACCTTATTCCTGCTAGGGTGCCGGAGCTCGTGTACGGCGGAGTATTGGCTCTTGGACCCTTGAAAATCTGAGTCCGTTCCTCATGCTAGATCATTTTCATGTTGCTGAAGGAGCTGTATGCCTCATTTCATTCCTTTCATATTATTGTTGAATTTTTGACAGGGTTTTCCCGATCATCCTCATCGAGGGCAAGCGACTGTCACCTACATGCTCGAGGGGTAAGTGGTCCGATTTATGATCAGGGAAGACAAGTCATTTATGCTTTTTAGGTCAAGCCAGCATGAAGATTCGGCAGGACACAAAGGAACAATCAGTACGCTCATTGGTGCTATCGTATTCTCTCTATGTTAAGCTGAGTTCTACTAGACCAAGGAGGCGTTCAGTGGATGTGTGCTGGCCGAGGTATCATCCATGCAGAGATGCCTGTCCACGTCAAAGGAAAACCAGATCCTCGGGGACTTCAACTCTGGGTTGACCTCCCAAAACAGGTTGGATTCTTTCTGATAGCAACGAACATATTTTGATTGATTAATTTGTCTATGCAGTACAAGATGGTGGTAGGTAGATGATTCTGTGCCAGAGGATGACCCTCAAATCGTCTATGCTTAGGAACCTAGCTACCAGGAACTTGGTCCTGAGCAGTGCGTGTGCAGTACCTTCGCTCATTGTCTTTCAATGTTTACACTGGCTGCATGTAGGATACCAACTGCTCTCCCTGAAGGTGCTGATGGACCTGTTCAAATCAAAGTAATCAGCGGTAAAAGTCATGGTGTTGAGTCACCTGTCAGACCTCTCGGTGGCTGTTGGTATTTTCACATCACTTTCACGAGCAAAGGATCGATCTTTCAGGATATTCGTAAGTTCTAATACTTTGCGTTCGATGATGAAGCCTTTCACTGTCAATGTAGCTGTTGGCTGGACTGCCTTCATCTATCGTGAGCAAACTTGTTCACGCATGAAGAGAGAAAGCTCACTTCACGTTTAGTCTGGAGGGGCTCAATTACGGTCGGTGGCGAGACGAAACCGAATGAGACATTTCATACCCTCGTTTTGTCAGCAGAAGAGGGCCAAACTGGTGTCAATATTGCAGCAGAAGAAGAGGGTGCAGAATTTATTCTGGTGAGTTATTTGAGTGAATAATGGTATTCGCTGAACAGATGTTAATCGGCTTGTAGGTCGCAGGAGAACCCCTAAATCAAACAGTTTTTCAATACGGACCCTTTGTCATGACTACCCGTGCAGAGATTCAGGATACTCTAGTTGATTGTGAGCACTTATCCACTTCATGAGTATTTGTTGATGAACGGTCGCAGACCAAACAGGCATCAATGGCTTCGAGAAAGCCCATTCGTGGAGAAGTGAAATCGGAAACCGTAGATAAGACCATTTTATAGAATAATGCATATGACCGTACCAACAGATGTTGCTATGTTGAATGCTGACGCTTATTTTTCCTCCGTATCTCCTCCGTATCGGTCTCACTCACTTGTTCCATATCATTCCAAACTTCATCCTCCTGCTCTGCTGTTGATAAGATGTCTTTACTTGTGTCAGCTGTTTCATCCCAGATGACAACTGTAGGCACAGTGGTGACATAGATTTTTTCAAGTACAGCACCCTTGTGATCCAAATTTTGACCCTCCCTACTAGGTGGAGGGGTTGTAGAGTGTAGGCGAACAAAACGATCGTTAGCCGTCGAGACTAATAGGTTTGGTGATGGGGCAATTGAAGTCACTGCCCCTGAAAGTCCTGTCCATAGAGAAGATCAATGACTACTCTGGATCACTCTCTGTTAGGACGACCTTTGTATCCATACAACACTCGTCCGCTCCGTAAATCAATAGAAAATAAATTTGTTCCATGATCCGAAACAAAGAGCTCACTAGATAGGTGCAATTACTCGCGAGGAGGATCACGATTACAAAGTAAAACTCACTGTTCTGAATATCCCCTTTTCACGACTTGCACTCCTCCAACTTTGCCTATGCCCTTCCAATCTGACACAGGACGACGAGCTGCTCTTGTGTCGTACCGACGGACATCTCCAAATTGTGTTCCAGTAACAATCTGATGGGCAGAGTCTGTGTGAAGATAGTCAACTGAGGTAATTCTGATGGGTTGTCGAAGGCCAAGAAAGTCGTTCGCGACCTAGACTCTGATATCAAAGATCATGGAGCACAGTGAATTCACTAAAAACACACATTCTTGGCTCTCCAAATCTCGCCTGGAAAAAGCTCATTATTCCGTTTTCGCTTTTTGGAAACTGCTGTGATGCAGTTTGGATCGTCCGTTCGGGTTTGGAAAGCATTCTCCATGTTCCAAATCGAGAGTTCAACTTCATCGCCTCCATAGGCAAACGTTGTTGCTTCTGGAGATAGTTTCCAGTCAAACAGGCGCGTAGGTAATGAAGTACTCTGATGTGTAACCGATGTTGGATCAGAGACTGTTGTAAGCTGCAAGACGCCGTTCGAAGAACACGAATAGATGTTACTCAAATTTATCAGACAGGGCATTGACCGAAGTGTAAGGTGTAGCTCACTTCTTGCTAGAGGCAAGACCAATATATGAGCTGTCCGGCTTGAAACAGGTGCTCCTCCACTCCTCTGTGGTCACTGACGTCCTATCACCTCCGTGGAATGTAGACAGTGTTACTGTCCCATCCGAGTAACCTGAGATCACCTGCTCTTCATTTGTCGAATAAAAATTATATGAATATCGGCGCGAAAACGTACGGCTTTTGTGCCTCCAAGGTCTGGGTTCACTACTATTTTTTGCTGCTCGGCGGACCGCTGAGACAATGTAGTTAGCCTGTAATTTTTGCCATCTGGAAAGGGTTCATGTCGGTGCTCCAAAAGTTTGAGGTGTCCTTGTTCATCACCAACCAGAAAGTTGGGCATTTTGCGAACAAAAAAAGATTTGATGAAATGAGGGCAAAGAGCACCGGCCCGGATGCACGGGTAAGTCAGCAATCTCACTCACACCAATTACGACTTTCCGTACATGGACGCCGCCCTCAAAGAACTAGTCAAGCTTGAGAAGCTTATAAATGCGAAAGAAAAATGTTCTTTAGCACCAAGTATTTTGGATTCTCTGCTCCAGACGTTGTATCAAGCAAAGGAGGCCTTGAAGACGGGTGACCTCAGGGCTGAGCAGTTTATCTCGCTCGCTCAGAGTATTGAAGCAACCAAAAAAGAGATCGACGATAGACAAAAAGGCGTGTACTCTGCTACCTCTCGATTTGGAAAAGTGTTGGACAAGGTGAGTAGATTGCAGAAGCTGCTACAGACACACTGTATTGACTGGATCTCCAACAATGTGCCACAGCGATTTCCGACACCCTTACCATCCTATTCCAATCTTTTCAGCTCACAAGAATCCTTTGCCGCACTTGAGCGCACTATAGCTCTACATTTTTTGAGAACAGGCCAGTTTGAGGTCACGGAGACATTCCTAGATGTGAGCATCTTGTGGTCGGCTTTCCTTCAAGCTTATCGCCAGTCCAGGAATCTAGCATAATAATACCACCTGAGACCCGTGTCAAGTTTGAGGAATTGCATCGAATTTTGAAAGCCCTAAGAACACAGGATATCGGACCCGCCCTTGCGTGCGTCTAAGTCCCCGGCTCGGTGTTCATATTCTGACACAACGTACCAGTTGGGTCAGAGACCATCAAGAGTTTTTAAATGCTCGGTCTTCCCCTCTTGAGTTCTACCTTCATCGCTCCCAGTATATCCGTTTGCTGCTGTTCACCCATCCACCTGATCCTTTCTCCGCCATCCACTACGCCAGAGCGTGCCTACAACCATTCTTTCGAGAGCACCAGCAAGAAATGCTACGTCTCATGGCGTGCGTTGCTTTCCTTCCCCTAGCGAAACTTCAGGTTTCTGCATATGCTGACCTGGCGTCACCGAAATTGCATTTTGACTTGGAACCCTTGTTTGCAAAAGAATACTGTGCTAGTTTAGGTATGAGTCGACAGGTGCCCCTCAGAGTCGTCGGAGACCTTGGTGGTGGAGGCGCCCTGGCGAGGATTGAGAAAGGAAGAAAGGTAATGAGAGAGAGAAAGAGTGAGTGGAGTCAGAAGGATGAGTTGCCTGTAAGTGTTCTTTCCTCTCCTGATGTTGCTCTTCGTTGATTAACCTATCATAGATTGAGATTTCCCTACCCCCAGAAAATAGGTATCATTCCATATTTGCCTGTCCTGTGTCCAAGGAGCAAGCTACGGAGCAGAATCCCCCTATGATGATGGTCTGTGGGCATGTCATCTCGAAAGACAGTCTGCATAAACTCAGTAAAGCAGGAGGGTGAGTTGGCCCTATTACTGCTTGATACCTTTTCATTCAGTCGCAACTAGCCGTGTCAAATGCCCCTATTGCCCTAGTGAAGCCCTCATGAATCTGGCACTGAGAGTCTATTTCTAATATTTTGTAATTATCTTCGTAATTGCTTGTAAACGTACGGTACAATCTAATGTCATGTCTAATATAATTTTTTCCCGTCTCGTCAGTGGTCAGATGCATGAGAACTGATCTCATTGATCAGATCATTAATCATTTCGAGTTGGAAAGTGCAAGCCTCTCACTGCCTTCCATATTTTGAAGAAAGCATCCTAATAGAGCCTCATGGATGACAAGGCTACAAGGGCCTCGTTAGCTGAGGTTAAGTTAGTCATTATCTCCGTGATTTCGTTCATCCTCAGGCCAACGACGATAACGTCATACTATCATCAGGAGGGCCTACGACCATTTCTTTCATAAGAGATGGACACTGGCGAAGATAAAGGATGCTGCACTAGGAGACAGATTGTTTTCAACTGTACCTGCAAAAGGCTCCATTGGTATTCCAGGGAGGAGTATTGCTTGGAAGGTATGGCCCAACCCTGATTACAGCCAACAGCTGACGAGGCCGTCTTTATAGCTATTTCTGCTTGGTCATGAGCCGCTAGAAACATCGCCTGTGCGGGCTGATGCTCTATTAGAAACGTTGGGAGTGTCTAGAGAAATGTACAAAGAACTGTTACTTGAGAAGATGAAAGCACCAGATGGGAGTTATGACGTGGATCTGGTAGTGCCTGGGACGGCCGGCGTTAAGGTGAAAGATTGGATGAGGAAATCTCATACGAATATTGTTGACGGCACGAGTGGGAAAGCTTCAGTGACGATGGCATCGGCGGGCATGCACCTGCGATCTGGTTCTCCTTCGAACCTGGAGCTCAATAACCCTCTAAGTTTGCATAACGAGGTACCATCAAGTCTTTCGCATTTCGTCTTTGTTCGAATTCTATCTCTAGAACCCCTGGATTAATTGGTTCGCTTCGGTTGAACTACGTAAGACCATATTGCAGGATGTTGAACGCACGTAGGTATTTCCTTTTTCTTGTTCAAGTCAGCAGCTGAGCTCAATTTTCATGAAGGTTTCCGGATATTGCGTATTTCCGGAGACAAGATGTCCAACTACAGCTCACTAATATATTATTTCTGTCTTCGGTTCAGCGTCCTTCGATTGGCTATCGCCAAGGTGAGAGCACTTGGAGCATAATCTAGGTATCATTGAATGAATAATTTAGGGATGCACGAACTCTT
>Ga0153995_1000187_pt1 | contig 12463 bp, 19 predicted proteins | sample TSNC079MetaG_FD_104678 | JGI IMG/M metagenome (GOLD analysis project Ga0153995, IMG submission 104678) | Attine ant fungus gardens microbial communities from North Carolina, USA - TSNC079 MetaG | ecosystem: Host-associated > Fungi > Mycelium > Unclassified | place: USA: North Carolina, Lumber... | reverse complement strand
TCATTTGCCCGTGTTAACACCGAACCCTGTATAGCCTGTTGTGACATGCTTGAAAAAGTTCGAGATGCAGCTCGACAAAATCTGGGCGGAAAGAATCTTGAAGTGTTTCTGACCGAAATTGGTATAGCATTCCATAGCCTTCTGCTTGAACACCTACGCAAGTTCCCTGTTAGTGCAACAGGTGGTCTCATGCTCGCGAAGTAAGTTTCATGAAATGCGCTCATCGAATAGCAACTCCATATCTTCTTAAACAGGGATATCAAATCATACCAAGACACGATAAGTACCCTCGGAATTCTCACTTTAGACGATCGTTTCGAGTTTATTAAACAACTGGGGAACGTGTTCCTCGTGCGGCCTGAAATCCTCAAGTCATATATTACAGAGAACTCTCTTGGGCGCATTGATGTATCACTCCTGAAACCTTATCTCACATTGCGTAGCGATTGGGGGCAGTTCGAAAAAGGATTTAATGACGCCACTGACGAAACACCAGATAGTTTTGGTACAAGTGGTATTAAAGATCGATTTGGTAGATTGAGTGTAATGATGAGGGATTTGGAAGGATCGAAAGTCGTGGATGGCCTGAGCTCCTTTACTATGCCGACCATGCCAACGATACCCGCGAGCTTTGCTGGCGCCTTTTCAATACCTGCACGGTCATCTAGTGGTGGTGTTTGATGTGTTTCGAATTTCGAGCGTAAACTACTATATTCTTGTAACTATTGATCCTTGCCAGTCTTATTCGCCTCGGAAAACTGGTCTGCGTTTTTCTTTAAATGCAATCAAGGCTTCTGTGCGATCCTTTGTTGGCAATAAGGTCTCATATGACGCCCGTTCGAAGTCTAAGCCGGTCTCAAGTGCAAGATCTTCAGAACGATTGATCGCCAATTTCGCTGCTCCCAATGCTAAGGGTGCTGAGAATTATGGTCACCAGGCCTGAATCATCGAGCAGAAAGTGGCACACCATTTTTGGCGATAGAATCTGCTAGAGTAAGTGCTCTGTCGAAGGCAGTTGTGCTAGAATCGGATAGATAGTTGACGAGGCCTGAAGGGGAAATACCATGGCTCAGCTCATTGTCTTGGTACTGCAAGATTAATTACCCCAGTCGAGTGCTTCTTGCGCATTGAGGGAGCGTGCAGTAAGGATCAGGTCTTTGGCTCGAGCCAGACCAAGCACCCGTGTTGCCCGCTGTGTGCCACCGGCACCAGGAATAATGCCGAGGGCTGTTTCTGGGAGACCAATCTTGGTCACTTCACATCCTGATCAATAATAGATGATCGTTGAGTGCAATGGGGGTTGTACATCATCGGCCAAGACGGCTTACCGGCAACACGAAGATCACAGGCGAGACTCAGCTCTAAACCACCGCCTAACGCTGGGCCATCAATTGCCGCTATTGTTGGCATCGGAAGAGCCTCGAGTTTGCCAAGTGCGCCTCGGAGTTCGATCAAAAATTTATTTACTTGGAGCTGGTTCATACTTCGTCTCTCTACAAGGTCTGCGCCTGCACAAAAGGATCCGACTGTCGTAGACTTGAGGATAAGAACACGGATACTAAATATGCAACTGAGATGACCGGAAGTGTATGACGGCAAGAACGAACCTCTTGTCAAAATGGGCTTCTTCCAGGCACTCTGTGAGTTGCTGTTGAAGGAAGTAAATACTCGGTATATACTGGTTCTAAGGTAAATAGTACCTTGAGAAGGTTGACGGAAATTGCATTTTTGGCCTGTGGCCTATTGAGGGCGAGTGAAACAATCCCAGGGTGCTTTGGGACTGCCTCGAGAAAGGCGTCTTGTTGTGACACCGTAGAGAGCAACCTACGGGAGGCTCTGACCAGGTGTGCTGAGGTTCTGTATGAACGAATGAGGTTGAACCGAAGCATACTGGTTGTGACTCAAACTGGACTTGGGTTGGAATAAGCTGCGTGGACAGTTAGTCTGAATGAAGGCTATATGTGTGACCGCGTGGCTCCAGCCTTGTTAATATAGGAAATACGAGTTGCCAACATCACTGATTAACCTCATGGAGATGCTATTGCCGCCGGTACTATGTTAGAGAACTTCATTGATTGCAGCTGGCTGTGAAAGTACATAGTCATTGCTCGTGAGAATAGCACCTCTTCTCCCTCAGCCCTGATCTCGTCCAGAATGCTGCAGTCGTTGTCCACGATTCTGTGGGACAGGATGGTGAGCTATCATAATGTCTGTTGCTTCCTCTCACATATCATCCGCAGGCAGATTGGAGCACGGGGTTTCTGGATTTTCTCGATATCGCCGTGCCAGGCTGCGTCATTGCTGTTTCAATTTTTGAGGTTCTCTTTGTTGTTCTACCCATTCCCAAGGTCCTGCGGAACTCCCATGGGTGGTTGATGTCGCCATTTCGGAACTTTCTCGCCCTCCAAGATCTGGGCGAGGCTCCTGGACCTACACTCGATGTGTCATCCTCGAAAATGCTGGTCCTTACTGCATCCTCATGCCTTGTCTCGTTGTCTAGCTTCGTCTCTCTCGTTCTACAACTTCTTCTGGGTGACCTGAGTTCGGCTTTCAAAGCCAGTTTTCTTTGTTTTACTTGGGTCAGTACCGAATGATAGATAATGAGTCATCTCAAAATTCGGTGCAACTGACTATGCATGAAGTGTTATATTTCTTTCAAGATTTGCTCTAAAACCCACAAAACGCCACCATATCTCTTTATCATTTTTGCATCTTTACATGCGCTTAAATTGAGCATTAGTGTCGGTTTCACTCTACTTTCCGACATGATTCAATGGTTTGACCTCGGATTATTAATTTTAAATCTCTCATTTGTTGGAGCTTTCATCTATATCGCCGGGACACTTCCACTCACGACTTCACTCCCATGTGAAAATGTGGCAAGACCTCACGACGTGTGTACTATCCAGAACTAATTATGGCGGTTCTTGAATACCTACTTAGGTCCCGTCACGTTTGCTCTCCAATCCTGAGGATAATGTTACACTGTGGTCTTGGTGCACCTTCAAATTTGTTGAACCCCTCATGATTCTGGCTACAAGGAGGACACTTAGAGAGACAGATGTCTGGAGTTTGTCTCCGTACTTTCGCCATCGTAATTTATTTAATAAGCGTTTGGAATATCAATCTCGGTATGTAAAGCTCGGACTGATGACTCCCTAATCCTCACATGCCAGACAGACATCCTGCCCACTCGCTTCTCCGTTTCTTGGTTGTATCTAACTCACTTGATCTGTTCTTAGATTTAGTTTTGGAGCTTTGGAGTGCCATCGTTGGTAAGCCTTGGTCATAATTCCCCTTCTCGTCTATCCACTGTCGATAGGTTTCGTCCCACCATATGCATTGAAGGAGATACTGGCTGCCCTGGCGCACGACACCCCCGCAGCACGGCAGAAGGCCTATCTATGGGCGATCGCCGCCTTTTTTGCCAATCTATCCTTCGCACAGGTTGATCTTTTCCAAGCATGGCATACAAGACGCTGCTACGAACGCACCCGGGGGCAACTTTTTTGCGCCATACATTACAAGGCTCTCATGAGGCGGGAAGTCAGTGGAAACCTTAACAGCAATGAAGCAAATTCCAAACTTGGAAAAGTTGTTAATATCATGCGGTGTGTCGCACTTCAACGTGGGTTGAATTTATCAATTTAGTGGTCATCAGCGGAGATTCATATGCTGTCGCGCAACGGTTTTGGGAATTTTCTGGGATTTGTACGGCTCCCGTTCGCCTTGTAATCGCGTTGATATTCCTTTACAAGTTCGTTGCTCTTCTGCTTGTTCGTGACTTTAAATCATGCCCAATGAATCAGTGTCCTAGGCTGGAGTTCTCTCGCCAGTGTAATGATCGTGTTGATTGCATGGTTGCTCAGCTATCCACTGATTCAAGTGAACATTTCGGTAAGTATATGATCCTTGAACAAGTTTAGTCTATCAATGATGGCGCAAGATCGCAAGGTCAATGCTCGAGGCTATGGACAAACGTCTCAATACTGTCAATGAGCTCCTACAGAATATACGTTTCCTCAAATTTTACGGATGGGGTAGGTCTTTTCACCTTCTGTATTGCCTGGTCCTATTGTTGATCTGCCCAGAAAACTATTGGTCTTCCCGAGCCCAAGGTGCCCGAAGTGACGAGTTGCTCTGGAGGATTCGTGCCTATGTTATAGAAGTAATTGTGGGATTTATCTGGTCAGATATTTTCACCCTACCCAGAAATCAACTAGAACCCCACTCTATAGGATCTGGATTCCCTCTGCCACCGCACTTGTTGCCTTCCTATGCTACACGCTTATCGAAGGACGGAAACTGACAGTATCCAAAGCTTTCACTGCCCTTGCACTTTTTTCTTATCTACAGGGACCAATGGCTACTTTGCCAGGCCAGATTCAGGCCCTCTTGACAGGTGTGGTTGCTGGTGGCACTACCTAGAATTCTGTTCACGTAATTCATAGCCCACGTATCTATGCAGCGAATTGAAGCTTTTCTCTCAGAAGGAGAAGTTCCAGACTGGGCCTCTACTCTCACTTGTGATAATAGTCCTCAGCAGAGGAAGGATATCGGATTTAGCGATGCTACTTTCGAGTGGGATGACTGCTCAGGGGATCCCGCACCTTCGCGTTTTTGTCTTGGCCCCCTCAATTTCATCTTTCCATCCGGGAAGCTAACACTGATCAGTGGTTCGACAGGATCTGGGAAGACCGCTCTATTCTCGGCTCTGCTTGGAGGTAATATAACCACTCTGCCAGATGTTAATCTCTCATTGAGCCCGAGCAGAGATGCACTGCTTGTCCGGGTCCGTTCATGTAAACAAAACACAGCATAAGCTTGCTTACTGTGGTCAAAATCCATGTGAACTTGGTTTTTTTCCTTCTATGACTAGCTAATTCAACGACCGGATAGGGCTAGAGCACGCGACTATTCGGGATAATATTGTTTTTGGCTCTGCTTATGGCTACAATAAATCCAGATACGACGAAGTCGTCGAGGCTTGTGCTCTCATCCCGGATCTGAAAATTCTTCCTGCCGGCGATCTCACCGGTGCGTGAAGACAACTTGACTACATCCAACTATTGCCTGAGATCAATCGGTAGAAATCGGTGAGAAAGGAATCACCTTATCTGGTGGGCAGCGCGCACGGATTGCCTTGGCCCGTGCAATGTACTCTCAAGCCCAGGTATATTTCTCTCTGCCCTCATCTAATCTCGAGACTAATGGCTTTTCAAGTGTATACTCCTTGATGATCCGTGAGTTGCTCATGAAATTCTATTCGGACGCTGTTTTCATTGCCAAGAAGTTTGGCAGCTGTTGACATGCACACGGCCCAGCACATTGTGAAGTCTTGCTTTACTGGGAGCCTTGCCGAGAACCGGACCATCATACTGGCCACCCACCACATCTCGCTTTGCCTGCATATTGCATCCTATGTAGTGGAACTTGATGCAGGACAGGTATTACATCATGGTGTCAAATCAAAGCGTGTCCGGGAAGATATTTTTGATGAGGTTGTCAAGTCCGAGGATCAATCAAGTGCTGGAGTGGAAGATAATTCTGCTGCTGTTGATGAGCTCGAGCTCAGCGCTGGCCTCGGGGGCAGTGGAATGGCTACCTCAGCTTACTCTCCTGGTCCAGAGCCAGAATTGGCTGAGGGTAAACTTATTGAGGCAGAGGTCCGCGCTGAGGGTCGTGTCTCTGTGCGAATCTACTTGACCTACATCTACGCTGCAGGCGTTTGGTGCTGGATCATGTCGCTTATTATCATGCTGATAATAAGACTCATCGGTATTGGTAATCAGGTTGGTGACAGAACCTACCAAGTTCCTGTATCTGCTAACAGACGCTCTTCAATGATTAGATATTTTTTGCCAAATGGGGTGAAGCATATGAGAAAAAACGTTTATTGTTGAACGTTCTCGCTTGCCCCACCATCTTTAATCGATTGCCTTCATATCCTTGGGAAAATTTACCCTCTCCAGACGTTGACGTAGTGCCGTGGCTGATAATTTATCTCTGGATCTCAACCGCCGGCGCCATCTCGATATTATTGAACATAAGTCTGGGATACTATGCTAGCCTCAAGGCTGCTCGGTCACTATTTTCATCACTACTTTCTAGGATTACTCGTGCCCCATCCCGTTTCTTTGATATCACTCCCATCGGCCGCATTCTCAATCGCTTCACCTCTGATGTTGGCACAATAGATAGCGCCTTACAGAATTCGGCAAAAGCCTGCCTTTCAGGTATCATGGATTTCACGTCGTCATTCATCACCATCCTTGTGGTCGTGCCTGGTTTTGGACCGTTTGCTCTCGTCATCGCATGGCTTTACATGCGACTTGCGCCTCCTTATATCAAGACTTCTCGGGACCTGAGAAGGCTTGAGTCAATTGCATTATCTCCCACGTTCTCAGGTTTTGATGAACTTTTGCAAGGAATTACTCACATTCGAGCTTTCGGCATGGAACAGAGATACCAAGATTGTTTTTACCAAAAGGTACGTCGTTGTGAAGTTGGGTGCTATTCGTTTAACTTGGCGTGATCGTCCAGGTTGACCATTTTCAGACTTTTGATCACGTTTATGTACGTAGCACCCGGATCGCAGAAATCGCTTACCCAACCAACTATAGTGGCTTGTCAATGGCTGGCTACGATGGCGTTACGATTGTAAGTGCATGTATACTATGTTGACTGCCAGTTCTAATAACTTACAGGCTTGGGTTCTATCGTCGTGTTCATGGCCACACTTTTTGCATTACATGCAGGGATTACAGATGGTTTTACTGCTGTCGTCATCAGTCAGGCTGGCGCATTTGCCGAAGCTAATCGGCAATTAGTCAAGTATGTTGGTCCCTTTGCAGGTTCCCAGGCGTCTGAGCCATCAACATAGGGTTGTTGCGCAGCTGGAGCTGGATTTCAACAGCGTAGAACGAGTGATGGAGTACCTCGACGTTCCTCAGGAAGCCCCGCCGATCATCAAGGAATTTCGACCCCCTGCTTATTGGCCATCCTCATCTGGAGAGCTGGTTGTTGATGGTTTATCGGTCCAATATGCGCCACATCTATCACCTGCTCTCAAGAATTTGAGTTTCACTGTCAGACCATCTGAGAAAATTGGAGTAGTGAGTAATCTCGTGCTATGTGCTGTCAAGCTAGGAGATTGAGTATCCTGCTATAGATTGGAAGGACCGGATCGGGTGAGTTTCGGATTAGAGGCTGATGTCAGTCTCTTAATTTGTTTCTCTCAGGGAAATCAACATTAGCTCTATCCTTCCTAAGAATGGTTGAAGCGAGTGAGGGTAGAATTATGTATGGACACGTGAAGCATGACAAAACATCTGTACTAACTTCCTAATAGAATTGATGGAATCGACATCTCGAAAATAGGTTTAGAGGATCTCAGAACCAGAGTGGTAAGCACAACTGAAGACTGGCCTATTCTGTCATTCATGTTTGATGATCTTCAGACTATCATCAGCCAGGATGTTTCAATCTTTCCCGGAACCCTCAAGAGTAATCTCGATCCCTTGGACCAATATACGCCACAAGAATGCTTCGAAGTCCTGGAGCGTTGTCATTTGGCTTCTGCTTTCCATTTTACCCCAAGTGCTGAAGAGCCAACAATCCTCGATATGTATGTTAGCCTCGGATCATTGAGTGCAGGTGAGAAGCAACTTGTCGCACTCGCAAGGGCCGTGATGCGCAGGACAAACATTATCATCATGGATGAAGCGACCTCCCAGATTGATACACGTTTGGATGATCAAGCACGTAGATCTCGCTCATCCTCTTGTTCATTTATTAATCATGTGTAGATCCAACATACTATGCGCAATGAGCTCGTTGGAGCAATAGTCATAACCATTGCTCATCGCCTGAAGACCATCATTGATTACGACCGTGTTCTAGTCTTGGACAACGGAAAAATTGCCGAGTTCGACTCACCTAGACGTCTCTTGCGAGACACAGAAGGTAAATTCAGGCAGCTTTGCCAGAAAAGCACAGATTGGCCACTATTTTCGTCCCTTGTCCGCGATGGGGAGTTTGGAGAACAGACTTAGCCCCTTTCACCAGTTTTTCTTTTTTTTGCCTCTGTTCACCCCGACCGCTTATTTCTTTTCGAAGACTTACTCTGCACATCCTCAGTTATAATTGACACTCACAGCTAATTTTCTACATTAATGGCTACTACTTAAGAAACGTACATGATAAAAATATTTTCTTAATATCAATTATCTATAATTCGTCAAAATGCTTCCTCCTAAAGTACATGATAAGGTGTGAAAGTGCTGTTGAAATGATCATGAGAACATTGACGTCAATGTTGATTAGCGAGATTAAACATTATGTCCCCCATTGAAACCTGTCTTTGCTATAGTCATGTCTTTGCTATGGTCAACTCTTGACCTGGCCCACTCCTCATAAACTAACATGGACTTAAATCCCCTACAGTAACACTCTGTTAAAAATAAGAAAGCTGAAAACAATACTATTTCTCACATGTTTTACAAATCTTTCTTGAATTGATGTTTCCGGAAATGTACCACTCCGAGACGCAGTGAGAAAGACCCCCAATCTAGCTCCCAAGGAGCAGTGCAGGAGCAAGTGGATTCTGGCAACGACTTTTAGTCATGTAGGTTTCCGACAAGATGCCACCCTTTCTGGGCCTCAATCCTTGATACTGGTCTCAGGTGATTTTTCGCTATCTGATCTTGTGCATTTTGTTGACCGGACTGCGATCGCGAACAAATTCTTTGTTTGAAGAATTCCTTTCAAAAGTGGACACCCAAGTAATCTAATGGAAAATCTCATCATTCAGACCTGGCTGCGCTAATCGACGTGCTCCCAACTTGCCATCCGAATGGAGAGAGCGTCGCGCTAGGGGAGGTGAGTGTAAGCTGAAATCTGTGTTAGATGTATGTGCTAGAATTCGAAGCTCTTGGATGTCTGTGACAGTTGAATGTGAGGGTCCTGGAGAGTGGTGGAGAGTAGGAGTACGAGGAGGTGCAAAGGGCATGCGTGGAGAGACCGGAGGAGTGAAGTGTGTAGATGGCGATTTGGGGAAGGCAATTATTCCATTGCTGTCTTGATGAAACTTGCTTTTAGAGAGTGGGAGGAAGGAGAAAATAGAACGGAATAGAGAGGTACGGTTAGATAACGAGGGAGCAGAGAAAGAAGACACGGAAGGTGATCCTGCACAAAACAAGATTCAGAAGAATTTGATAATTGCAGGAGATATATACACACCTGACGACATTGGTAGTGCGTTGTCATTTGCACTCAGACTGAGAAAAAGAAACAGAGGTGCCAACCACACACAAATACCGAAGAAGGACGCAATTTCAATGAATCCTGGTGCTGTCGACCCACTGCCCAGATGACTCCTGGGATATCTCGCCTGGCGTGTGAGATACGAGAAGTGAAAGAACCATGTGAAGTGATCCGCAATAACCAGTATGCAGGAAGCAATGAAGGCTGGCGATGAGAGTGATATGAGTGGCCAGGTATGCGAGAAATTCTGGAGGTAGACAATGTGACAGATGATAGAGAAGGCAGTCTGGAGAAATGGGAGCGAGTCTGTGAAGTATAATACAACGTGGAAAGATACCACGATCTGATTGTATCACTGTCAAACAATGCATTGACAAAAGATATATGGATATGACATACATAAATCCCTCTTTGACCAATTTGCTTGGCAAGTCTACTATGTTCTTCAATCAATTCCGATACATACAATAACCCACTCGCTAAGAAAGACCAGGGGTGTTGTAAATATTGTCAACATTGCCGAACAAGGAAAGAATGTGGTACGCACCTAGCGAAAGAGTAACGAAGGCAAACGCTGCAAAGACAGCAAGGTAACTTTTTCCATTAGATCTCAATTTTCATCAACAAAAAAAATTCAGCATTTACCTCACATAGTAAAGCAGCCCCATAGAAGTTCTGAACACACAGTGGTTCGCGGCAGAACGCGGGAGAGATACCGACGACCGCGAGGAAATATACAAATTAGCATGTCGTATGAACACGTGGGACTTTCTCACGTGCGTGAGTCCTCATTATCGGTGGCTGTGCCTTGCACTGTGCGGCATTGAAGACCCATGAGCAATCTTGAGAGTAATTAGATCGCTGCATCCCCTCATACAATTTGCTGATTCTGACATAGAAACCCTTTTCCAACTCAAGGCAAGCACTGGTCCAAATGGCCATGTCACCATCCCAACTCAATCCTTGCATACAGTTCACTGCAAAGACTCTAAATCGTCAGGCAAAGAAAGCACAGAAAGATGAAAACGTAGAGAAATCTAAAGTCAAAAAGGTATACTTCATTGATATGTCAAGAATAATACTCATGTGCCAGGGAAATCAATCTCCAGGCTTTGCAACAAGGCAACAACGAAGGAGCTCGGATATACGCATCTAATTCCATTCGCAAGAAAAGCGAATCACTCAATCTGCTCAGGCTGTCAAGCCGTATTGATGCTGTTGCTAGCCGTGTAGAGACTGCCGTTACCATGCGTCAAGTCACTGGAAATATGACATCAGTCGTGAAAGGGATGGACAAGGCTATGGAGAGCATGAACCTCGAAAGGGTAGGCGGCTCTTTAGTAGCTCTCTCTTACTACAGTTTTTAATAGGCTATTGAACAGATATCCATGGTCATGGATAAATTTGAAACCCAATTCTCCGATCTCGATGTTCAAACAGGATACCTAGAAGATGCTATAGGGACAACCACCGCCATCTCAACACCACAAGATCAGATCGACCTTCTTCTTCGCCAAACGGCTGAAGAGGCTGACATTGAGTTGCAACACGATCTAGGCGCAAAGAACGTCGACACTCTCGCTGAGCCTAGTCCGAAAGAACGGGTATTCGAGGAAGATGACCAACTGGCGCAACGCCTCCGCGCTTTGCGGCCAGCCACATAGACATCTTTTTCCGTTTCTTATACTCGTTGTATCATTGTTTTGGTCTTGGGATAGGTTGTATTGTAATCACCACCATCGTTAATGAGCAAATACTTCATACTCATTCAAGACATCAGGCGAATAGCAAGAAACAACAAAACAGTAAATGGTCATGACGAAGGTATGTCAACTTTAATGATATAAAAACAAATTATGAGTAACATGCAAAGTGCTCTGTAGAATCACATCAGCAGAACGCACAGGAAAAAAAGCACCAATAACCTGAACGTATAAGGACAAAGACGAGTCCAATGAATGAAGGGGCACTCACATGAGCATAGGGAAACCCAATAAACAAACATAATCAAGTATGAATACTGGATCATACAAGATGAAATGAAAGAAAGAAAGAAAATAGTACTATATCTCCAGAATAAAAGCCGAACCGGAGGACCATCACACACTTTGCAAAATAATCCGCACAAAGTTATCCATAAGTCGGCTTTTTTCATCCAGCCGTAAGGTAGGTACAGTTGCCAGTAACGCATCCACTTTGGAAATGATACCAGTCGGACCATCAAAGGGAATTTCACGAGCATCAAACTGATATATATCTAAACAGAACAGCCATTGCGGAGTGAACCACAGCTCTCCTAGAACCTGCAAAATTAAAAACTTACACATCTTGAACCGTATATACCTAGCTTCTCCAAGTAGCTCCTTAAACTGCTCTCCAATCTTCAACTTCGCAGACGCAATGTCATCTGACTTAGAATCCGTTGTACCATGGTCATGAGCAGATGAATTCAATGATCTTGAACTTGATGAAGCATTCATTGACCGATGGAAAAGGGATGATTTCAACAAAACATCTTCTCGGACTCTCGAAGGAGCCCAAGAAAGACCAAGATTGAGATCCAACGACCGACCTTTGACTCCAGATCCAATATGAGCAGCGAGGGTAGTGTATTTGGTTGTAGATACGGGCAATCGACTCCGTTTAGGGCTCTGATCGCCCTTGCTTTCGGTTGATTGGTCTTTGATTTGCTCCTTGAGGACAGGCCGCTCTTTCTCCTGTTCTTTTCCCTGTTCGGTTCGTCTATCCCAGGGCTCAGAAACTTCTTTAGTCGCACCAGCAGCCGTTGCTCTCCGTGTCAACGAGGAAATTGGTGATTCGAAAGGGAATAATCCATGTTGAGTTATATTCCGGTTTCCAGATTGGAAAAACCGTCTCGCAGAAGCTCTGCTCGGGGAATTGCCTAATGTCGTAGTAGAAAGTGGTGTTTGCTGTCCGTTACCCGAATGAGCAGGGAGGGGATTCATCTGCTGAGGAGGTCCCGGTTCGGAATCTTCCATGACCACATTTTTCTTCGCCCTTGCCTGCTTTTGGAATTCTTTTGCCATCTCTTCCCTCTCCTTCCCTCTCTTCACGGATGTATCTTTCTGCATCGTCCCTACACCTGCCAATCCTGGACCAAGAGCACTTTCTCTCACTGGCAAAGTCTCACCACTTCGACTCCAAGCACTTGTCACAGTGGTCGATGTCCCATTACTGG
>Ga0153995_1000186_pt1 | contig 12478 bp, 11 predicted proteins | sample TSNC079MetaG_FD_104678 | JGI IMG/M metagenome (GOLD analysis project Ga0153995, IMG submission 104678) | Attine ant fungus gardens microbial communities from North Carolina, USA - TSNC079 MetaG | ecosystem: Host-associated > Fungi > Mycelium > Unclassified | place: USA: North Carolina, Lumber... | reverse complement strand
TCTCCCTTTCCACACGCTCTCTTTCCCTTTCTCGCTCTCGTTCGTGCTCACGTTCTTTTCCTCTCTCTTTCTCCCGTTCTTTCTGAAGTTCTCTTTCCTTCTCGCGGACGGCTTCATTTTCTCGCATACGGACATATGATGGTACCGTGTTAGGTTTGTAGTTCAGGTGGCGTTCTACATAGAAAAGCATGTATGCCGATGATTGCAGGCATGCCGACAAGCTCGAATGAGTCATCCTGGGTGAAAACGAGAATCATTAGCGATTCTAGATACATCTATCTCAGAGAGACACGTGCTTATCATCGTCAAATTTAAACCATTCATCCTTGAATCTAGCATAATTGGTGTAGTGACCATTATCCAGATGTCCTTCATGGTTGATTACGGCAAACAATTCATATTCCAACGACAAACCATCCGTAGCAGACCTGACAGCAGATCTGACAACAAAATCAGCCTACAGCTCTAGTGATTGCCAGATAGATGGCACATACAAGGTTAACAGGCAATCAGATCGAAATCATTGAGTACATTCAGAACTAGTTCGTGAACGATAGACGTCAACAAACATATGGTCAGAAACCTACAAATTGCCATCATCTATTTTGGTGTAGCTGTTGACGTTCTCTTTTTCTATCTCCTTCATCATGGAGGTGGTATAGCGTGCCATGTCTAATGTAGCAGGGAATTTGATCTGAGCATCAATCTTGCGCGCAGAAGACTTATCTGCTGTCTTATGTTCAAAGCGCTGCAGACATTTTTAAGAAGGGAAACAGTGTCCCTAGAATCAAGATTGGGAGAAATGATAGACTGAGGGACTATACCTTGAACTGAAAAACTAAGACAGGTGGCAGTTTTCGTATACTTAGCCGCTTACTAGCCTCCTGTGATCGCATGCGATAGAAGTGTGAACGAAAGCTTCAAGGGAAAGATCATGACTCTAAGATCTTGGACATACATGAGTTTTGCCGCATTTTCCACATGAATAATCCTTCAAGCCCAGCTTTTCTGGTTGTGTGAACCTGATCAGAGCACCATAAGACATGATTAGTAAGATAAATTGGACGGATAGAATCAGAGGTGAGCAAATTTATATACAACCAAGGAATGTACGACAAGGAAGATGCGAATTCTTAGTATGACAACAACCAACATCTGTGAATACATACCTATTAAGGCAAGCGGTGAGAGTATTGTCATTGTGAGGTGTTTCGACTCCGGCACTATTCTTGACTGCCACTGAACCAGAGCGTCCATTGGTATTTTTGTTGATTTCAAGGCTGATGTCCATCATCGGGTCAACGGTGCTAGTTATGTTTCCGCAACGTTCGCATTTAGCGTCACTCTGCAACTGACCCGAGAAAGTAGAGTGAACTACACAGTTACAAGATACGTTTGTAGATCCCCGAGAAGTTGAATGAATTTGGTTCAATGCAGAGATGAAGAACTCATGAGCATCTTGCTGTGCATGACCCGAGAGCTCAGCCGAAGCCTTCCAAGTTGTGGTAAGAAAATTAATGGGTCCGTAAGGGGCTGTATCATCCGAATAGACCTATCGTTCTTGTTAGCACGATCTGCTAATCGTACTTACTATGTATTCACCTCCTCTAAAAGCCTGTCCATCTCACAGCAAGTGCAATTATCAGTCCTGCACTGTCTGCGATTATGTTTGTCGCCAAGAAAATAATTGCGGACCAGAGGATTGTGGATCAAGCACTGCAATACCACATTCATGAAACACGTCTGACCGAGATTTAATAATCCTCGTCGACCTGATTTTGTGGAGATTTAGAAAGAAATCCCAGAGTTCTTAATCTTACCTTGACAGGGAATCGCGACAGCACCCTCAAGAGTTGCGGTTTCTTGTTCATTTGGAACCCAAGGAGAATATGGTTGTCTGAGCATTTGGGACACTGGGAAAATCTTAGATGTCACAGAAGTCTCGATGCACGATATATACCTTGAAATCGGGTGCTTTTCTCCTCTGTATAGAGGATACAACTCATATAAACCTGTTCAATAGTTTCGTTGAAGATAAAGTTGTTGCACTCGACACAGAACAAGCAACCAGATCCAACGTCAAGACCTAATCCAGTCAGCATAGATATTACGCGAGCTGGTTTCAATGCATACAGAATTTATGATTTTCGCGCTCAAGGTGACGAAGGATATGCCTGCCAAGCCAGCACCCGGTAAACGAACATTCCATGCATGCAATCGGTCGAGATAATGAAGAGTCGCATTCTCCACAGGTTGGTGCAGTGATCTAGGTAGCATGAGCAGACAGTCTTGGAGATATTAGTCAATACAACCTTTCGACGTTTAGATAGATTGTTGAAAATGGATTTTCTACGCATACTCCACATTGTCATGACTTTGAATTGGCTAATAAATCGTTCTCTTTTGGATGTGTCACGGATCATGTCTCTGACGTGTGGGCATTCAGTTGTTTCAGGTCCGACGTCCATAATCCAAGATTCTGAGATGCAGGGGTTGATACTTCATTAACATGTGCCATCAACTTAACTCACCAGTCTATGTCAAAGGTAATATACTCTACAAAGTTATGTGGGAGGTCATCGTCACATAAATGTCACGCCAGCCTGCATGATGAGTCTTACAAGGCACTGTTTCTGCTGCAAGGTCGTCCGATATCTTAGACTTAAAACGCTGGCTCTCAGAAGTCTGTATAATGCCTTGTATTTTTTGTGATGTCTCTGCAGAGAAAGGGTTCTCCATCGTATATGAGGTATGCATTTCTCTCTCTCTCCACGTTGCTATGATAGCTTTTCTAGGATGACAAATTTGTAGCATTTAAAGACATTTCACCGGCAGCAGTTGTCCATGTCCAAGTGATACCCAAGAACCACATTGGTAATTGCTCCAAAATATGTAATGGAATTCTCACAACAGTCCTCTTCTAGAGAGCGTGCGCTCCCTAAGGAAAAGTGATGCCATGACCTGTTGGTGATATTCCCTCTGAAATTCTGCTCTCTTGATTCAATGGTGATGGGTCAGTGCGATCGATGCAAAAAATTGCAGAGACAATTTTGGACAACTACAACGTCAGCCCCGACATGAGAAAGTAATGTTTGCTACTTTCGACTCGTGGGTGCATTAGTTTATTGAGGTCAATCGTAGAATGGGTTTTCACATACCTCCATTTAACTCAATCAACCATCTACACTTACACGTTCAAGCAAGGCCATACACTCCGCAGTTCAGGGCCTTGGATTATCCCATAAGCAGAGGATATGGGTCAAATCACAAGGGTTTAAGCTGGTTTGTCGAGGTTCAACAGGCCATTAAGATCCTAGAAAGCGGGCGTCAAATAAGAATCTCACCCTGTTGAGTTTAGCACTGGCTCATCCGATTCTGTTTCCCACTGCTAAGTTTAACTGTTCGCTACTGTGCTTATAATAGCATCCCTGGTTCCTGACTGGAGGCGACTTTCACCACGTCTTCTAGAATAGTCTGTGTCTTCTTCCTGTGCAACGATTTTTTGCAAAATCCGTCATTTCACAAATTATAGTACTACGGAACTGTCTCTAACGGTAATCATGACTTGTATCTATTTTGACTAGCCTAATAATGAGTTTCGTACTTGACCTATGCTCCCGTCACATCTCCGCCGTTGAGAATGTAGTTGCCACGAGTTATTAATATTCTGAGGTTGCTTACTACTTGACACGGTCATGCTTCTCTCAATCTTGTACCTTATGTCAAGGAATCATTCGTTAGATTTCGATAAAGCCTGATCAAGTATTTATATACTGACCGTTGGTACTTTGTCCAACGTTCGCCATTGCATGTATGAGAATAGGTGCCTAAACTTAAATGTGAACGGTGGTTCTACCTTCCTTTCAAGGTTCTTATCCTTCATAAGGTAAAGGTTTAGCATAAGGTCGGATATTCTTGGTCGCACGCGCCGTGTATTTAGATATTCAAAATTGCCTGCGACAACAGATTAGAAATTCTTGAGGATGACGCCACTTTTCACCTAAGTCTGAGTAAGGTAAGATCTGTTGGCTCATGCTCATTATAACACTCATTTCCCTTCTTTTTGGACCAGTTTTCTGACTCCATTATGCTGACTCTATTCCCTACTAGTATCCAAGATTTGGTATAAGATTATATGTATGTTAGCCCTTCAGGAGAACAGAAAACATGTGGTTCACCTAGAGACCGTCTGAAGGTGGCTGTATCTGATGAAAAGATCACGAAGCACTGTTTTGTGACGTTTTAGTTGCGCTCTTAAACAACTTTGTGTGATGGTCTTACATTGCGGCCCACTGGACTCTTTTCCTATTTAAAGGGCACCGATTGTGTGAAAGGACTCAGCACTTGCCTAGGTAAACTCCAGACCTCAGACATGATTTACCTTTCTACGTGCCTCTGTGCTCTTCTTCTCACAAGCCTTTCATCTTCCGCCCCCGCGGGACCGTCAGATGCTAGCAGCTCCACTATTTCCTCGACCGTTTCTCTTCCTTCCTCTGCAAGTGAATCAATATCATCTTCAGCGGCTGCAGTTTCCTCAGGTGTTGCAGCACCAGCATCAACTGCTTCTCCCACAGGAACTAAGGCCGGCAATCCGCCTCCTGCATCCGAAACCGTCCCCACAATCAAACTTGATCCAAATTTTCAATTGTGGAATGAGTCGTCAAATGACCAGCCAGAGCCGATTCGTGGTTCTCTCGGTGTTCCGATTATTGGTCCTAGCTCGGACGTCCCCATCGATAAACAGAACGCGGATTTTCTCGCTCCTCCTACAACAGATCATGGTAGCCTGTAAGTCAATGCTGATATATCCCTCGGAGTCTTATTATCACTCGATTTCTCAGAGGAAATGCGAAATGGCCATTTAGTCTGAGTCATAACCGACTCCAGACAGGAGGATGGGCCCGTCAAGAGAATAGTAAGACTCTGCCTTTGTCAACTCTGTTATAATTGACGCCTCATTGCACAGTCGATGTGATGCCTCTTGCAACAGGTTGGCTGACTAGATTGATTATTAAGTATAAGCTCAAATACCTGCAGAGATGGCAAGTGTGAATATGAGATTAGAGCCTGGAGCCGTTCGGTAAGATACTTTATGTTGAGCTGTGCATGCTTCCTCACCCCTTGACCAGGGAGATGCACTGGCACAAGACTGCAGAGGTATTCCATGCCTTTGATTAACACTCATAAAAGCTAACGTATAACCTGATCGAAGTGGGCCTATGTCCTGAAGGTAGGTAGATCAAGGGCAAGATGAGATCCAAATCTGATAAAGCATGCCCAGGGAACTACCAAAGTATCATCTGTTGACCAGGATGGAAAGAATTATTTAGCCAACGTTGTCAGTAATGAACTTCACCATGTTACCCAGCTCTCATGAGGATTTCTAGGGTCCTGGAGATCTTTGGTACTTCCCTGCTGGCATTCCCCACGCGCTGCAAGCTACAAATGATGATCCAGATGGCACAGAATTCATCCTGGTTTGTTGATGATTAATGTTTCTGATTTCTTATGGATCGCCTATTCTTAGGTGTTCGACTCCGGTGCATTCAGTGAAGACAGTACCCTCCTTCTCACAGATTGGCTGGCCCACGTTCCTGAAGAAGGTAAGATCTTGTTTTGATGTTTACTGTCTAGATTAATTCAACTCGCCGCTGGCAGTTCTCGCAAAGAATTTCCGTGTGTGAGTAGACGTTCCAGATCAGTGAACCTGGTATTTAGTACTCATAGGGAATCCGATGCACTGAAAAACATACCTGCCGAAGAGCTCTATATATTCCCCGCCGGTACCTATTTCACGAGGAGTCTGAGATAAGATAAGAAAAAATGTAGCTCACCTTTTCGTCAGGACTCCCTGAATCAACCCAAGCGCCGACGAGCCCTCAAGGCACTGTGCCCGAACCATTCTCATTCGAATTTTCCAAAGTCAAGCCTACGACTTTCAGCGGCGGTTCTGTGAAAGTGGTGGACTCTACTACATTCACAGTCTCGAAAACTATTGCGGCTGTTGAGGTGACTGTTGAACCTGGAGCAATGCGGTCAGTACATGAGACCTATTTTCAGCTTATCACTGACAACTACGGATGACAGCGAGCTCCACGTGAGGGCCTATCTCTTTACACGTCTGGAATTGAATTGAGTTATTTTAACCAGTGGCATCCCACGCAAGACGAATGGAGTTTCTTCCTGTACGTGCTATCTATAAACCTGGCAACAAATTTTCATCCATTTTTAGCGAGGGAAATGGACGAGTAACGATCTTCGCGGGACAATCCAACGCACGTACCTTCGATTACCAGGCAGGTGACATTGGTAAGTACCATCCACATGTTTAATCGCTAATATGGATATGACATGATTGATAGGATACGTTCCTGCATCCATGGGTGAGCTAGAACAAGCTATAAATATATAAAATGCTGAAAATGTCTCACAGGTCATTACGTTGAGAATACAGGGAACTCCACATTGAGATTCCTTGAAATATTCAAAGATGGTATGACCACGAATTGCCCAATTGAACACCAGAGTTGAAGCAGATTTTTTTACAGATAAATTCCAGGACGTCAGTCTGAACCAGGCAAGCAAACACATGCAAAAGCATCTGTAATCAGGGTTTCATTAATCGGTTTTTAGTGGCTCGCTCTCACTCCGCCTGCGCTTGTTAAGGCTCACCTTGGTTTCTCGGACGACGTCATTTCCAAACTGACCAAGACGAAGCAGTCTGTTATTGCTGGTTGAGACTTGTTGGTTCGGTAGTAGATTGACTATGACCCAACTAGTTCAGGACACTCCAGATTGATGTATCATGTATTCACGATATGATAAAAATAGCACTTCCTATTCTTATCGCTGAAGTGCCAACCATGAGGCCAGTTCATCAACCGTTCCGTCTATTCAGTTTTCAGAAACTGCTCCAGAAGTTTGGTGCGAGATGGATGTTCTTTGCTTGAGATAAACTCGATCCAGAAAGCTCATGAATTGCGCAGATCCAACAGAATGCCGTCTCTGTCTAATGAACGTTGAAAATCATGGATAGTGAATAATGGGAGAATAGGGGGGTTAACTGACTCAATCAAATGAGTGTGATGATGGATGTCTAGTATGGATTCTATGTGACACAAGCATGAATAGGCGTGGGCCAGCGTGGGTCTAGGACGGGGCACCAAATGTGTAGGGATCCTGACATCAGTGGAATCCGCTATATTCCAAAGAAACCAGACCAAGGAGCACTGAGGAGCCACTACATAGATTCGGTTTGGAGATAGCCTATCACATAGATGAATTGGACATCGTCAGAGAGGCTGTACTGCAGGAAGAAGGATGATTTGTCTGCATAAATCAACGTCGTTCGGTGGTGACTCCTCCGCCTGACTGTGCGCCTTGGATAGTCGATGGTCATGCAAGTGATGATACCCCCTTTGGAGGGTTTAATATCAGTGGTGGAGAGGGGTCCATCAGGGATACGCTTGGAAGAGGTGGGCCTTGATTGGGTTTGTCGGTCCAGACTTTAAACAACCAATGTTTGGCGGATCCTATTTTTGTGCCTCGCCATTGCGCCCTAATAATTGGACACCATGCTGGAATAGTGCTAGAGCAGCCATCCGACGTTAAAATAAATTGCCCGCAACGTGGCTGGAGCACCGTCACAAGTTTATGACGCAAAAAGATGTGAATTAGATCTCCTGCAATCGATATATCATTGGAAGACAATGGTCGGAACAGTTTCTTGGAAATTGTTGCCTTCGAGATCTAAGATTGACTTATTCGGAGACAAAATACTGTGTGTTTAGTGGCGAAGAACCGAACCAAACGTTATGTATCACTGCTTGGCTCAATTGAGAGGGTTTTCAGCGGATTGTATCTTAAGAATCCAAAGACTTGACCGCCTACTGCCTCACGCAGGTCATCCAAGGAGATATCACACTTGTCCAGAAGCCTCAAGCCATGACGAGGGAGACGGAACTGAATGTCAGCAGAGGCATGGAAGGCATCACTTGCCATCTTCAATATTTCATGAGCTGGTTATTTGGTTTACAGGCTGATACCTAGTGCAATCGATGTCGAAGAGCCCGTCTTTAAAGTGTATGGTACCTGTTGACTGTTGACGTTAATGCTTGAACTCCGGATTTTCACAGAATCCCGTAATTAGACCCCAGATTAGTCAGATTCATGAAAGGCGCTCTGAGATGAGAGAGACAGAGAAGATAAAAATTGCTTTCATCAATATTCCATGGCTTCAATCCATGCGAGTGCACCCAGCCAGACTAATTACCGAATGGTTTGTAGTAATACGTGTTGGAGCGTTCACCAGCCAAGTTTGATGAATCTGAGGAAGAGGATTTTCCCTCGGAGTTGCTTTTCCTTGAGGCATAGGCTACTGTTACTGAAATTATGGTCAGAAAATTGAACCTCGTGTATCTGAAGATAGAGCAAAAAATGACTCGGGAATTTTCTAAGTTGAGCATCAGATAGCTGACTATACTATTTGTCGGAGTGAAGAGGGGACGAAAAATGTTGTAAATCTGCGATTTTTTATGACTTGTATGACATAAGGAAGCTCTTAGACAAATTTGGCACGATCGGCACGCATACGGTACAATAACTTCAAATAGAATCATCCCAACTACTCCCTCCCACTCACATCCCTTTCCATCCTGAAATCAATGGCCCATTTGACCGCATCTCTTCTTCCTTTATGCACATCAACCCCAAACCAAATAGTAAGGCTCGCAGCTGCACAAATTACAAAAATAAAAGGAAACCCCTTCCAGTTACTCCCGCTCTTATCAATAATCGCCTGGACTACATTTGGGCCTATCACACTCGAGGCACGATTTGAAAGCCCGAAGAGCCCAAAGAACATATTATCATAGCCAGGAGGACAGAGTTCGGCCATCATGGTCTGCGAAAATGCGTAATAGGGTGCTTGAAAGAGGCCAAAGACAATATTATACGCCCAGAATTCCCAGACATTATGGAATCTATGCATAAATCAGTAAACAGAGACATACAAGGGAAAAAAACTAAATGCACCCAATCTTTTCTGTCCAGATACCCAGCATACCCCAAAATGGAATGAGTATTGTAAACACATTCGTGACAACAAACTAGGGCAATTAATGAGACGACTGTGACATTAGAAGAATTGCAAAATTTGCTTGCCATCTTCTTCGTACTAATTTTCCAGTACTTTTGGATGTACCAGAAGCCAAGTGTACTAATAGTGGAGGTAAGGGCTTGCGAAAACCCAAGGTACGTGTTCTGGAGGAAGCTAAATTCAAATTTATCATTCTGACAAATAGAGACAAGAGTCCCTGTCGTGTTCAGGCCCTGAAATGATCCGAGTATCAGTCTATATCTATTGTGAGAGGATTAGGGAGACCCACGTCTGCGAGGAGGAAAAACGCAAAAAGATACATAAATGTACAAGGGAGCTTATTGTACTGCTTGATTGCAAGCCAGATTTGCTTCCAACCAATTGTTAGGTAACTTTCGCCCTTGGGAAGCGGGGGCCCGGGACGATGTTGCTGGAAGATGACTTTAAGGACAAAATCAGTCTTGATGGAGACAAATAAGAGTATAGGGGGACGCACACCACCAGAGTCCAGCGACAACCCACCATGCATTAATTCTGAAGTAGGTTATTTGACTCGTTCTTTTGCAAGAAAAATGGATGCGTACAGGATGATACAGTAATTATTAACCCTAGGGTCGTTCTTCAAAGGCAGAAGTAGGGTGAGATTCAAGCAGAGAGCGATGATGTAGCCAATATTGCTGTGTGTCTATCGCATCATTTGTCATGAGGCAACAATGAGATCACAGGCGGACAAACTGTGCTAATGTTGCTGATTCTGTTCTTCTCCAAGCTCTCTTCACGTTCATAGTCCTCCAGATCGACTTCTCCTTTTTCATATTTCTCCCGTAATTCTCGTGCATGTGCGGTATTCCTGGCTAGTCTCGGAAAGGCAGCCGCGTAGAACACAAGTGTCGCCCCATAGGTGATAAAACCGATCATGAACAATGCCATGGCTAATCCCCATCGAGAAGGCCCTGTTGAAGATGATTGCCAATTTAGTTCCGCGCAAAGAGACTTACCACCTACCCGTCAAGCTGATGCTGGCAAATTGGGCAGCCCAGCATATGACTGTCACTGAGAACAACAACCACCGCCCAAAGGTTCCGTAATCTGCAGCTGAGCCAATAGTAGCAAACAACAGAGTCATAGCGGCAAAGCTGACACCGTTCGCAATCAGAACTATACTTGCGACTGCTTTCGTTCCACTACCCCATGGAAGTACGCATTGTCCGGATGCATCTTGTGCGAGACATGAAGACCCAGGTCCTCTTGTAGGGTCGTAACCAGCTGCAGTGGCGAGGGATTGAAACAAGGTCATGGAGAAGACTTCAGGACCGACGCTCTGTCACGCGCCGTTTGAGAGCCACGAATTCTAGACAATATTGAGAACGGACATTATTCCCGTTGTAATACACTATGTTATAGTCAGGATCAATAACCTTCACTCAGCCGATACAAGGACGCACTGTAATAACTCCATAACTCTCTCCTCGTTACAATCGGTTCATCTCGAGCCGGAGCCAGGTCATTTTCGGCTTTGTCCAGTCCCTCAGTCGTGACGACTTCTTTATCATCATTGGAAGGCTTGACGGTCGGCATCTCTGGGACGTGTGAACAGCTCGCAAGAAACTGACCATATTGAATATATCGTGGGTCAGGCTATTTAAAACTAAGGCCATGTGCGGGCTGAGATATACAAGGAGCATGTGATGATTTCAGGATTTCTATTCTGCAGCTAGTGCTAAGACACGGAGGGCCTATGCATGGCCCGACGTTAGAGTGTGTGTCAGAAGGCATGTGGCCATAAGAGGAGGGTGTAGGCGAAATTTGCTGGTGGATTGTTTGGGTAGCAAATATGATGACTTATTTTATCTTATAACTGGAAGCTGATTTATGACTGGGGCACAGTCACAGCGCTGCTGAATAATCCCGTGACTGCATATGCACCTGCCCTAATTGACGCGCTTCGAACATTTTTCCTCTCTTCTTCATTGAATTATGTTGACCATCCCATGGGTGAGTTTGAAGTTTTATTGTTCGACAGGATGTCATTTTTATGCGTCGAGTCTCATCGAAAACCTAATCGATGAAGCTGTGTGGCTTTTTGTCATAGTTACACTGATCGGTTTTTTTTTCCTCGTCTTTTCAGAAGCTAACCTCATTCCTGTATTAGTGATTTCTTATAATGGTGGTTTATAGGGACATGTTTCTCCTCCTTAAGTGTTGTTTGAACTGAGTCGCGCCGAAGTACTCGGGTGGGTCTTCATTGAATGTTCATATCCATTCTACTATTGTACTCCATCTCAAGGATGATATTATCATTTTCAAACTAGAGTATCTGAGTGCCTCTATTGCGGCCCGATGCTTTTAACATGCCGTATATGCTGACTTCATTTCGAATCTTGTCTCTGAGCATCACTCAAATTTTAGAATAGGTCTTCTTTTTCTTATGTGCAATTATTCAACACCTTTTAACCTGGATCGATGGGTATGTAACGTATTCACTTCATGCAAATGATGATTCAAAGGAGTTACCGCCTGAGCTAGTCTACTAGCGATGACGATGACTCCATGGCTGTTTTTTACTTTTCTGAATCTGAAATCTTGTCTTAAATCTTTCATGAGCTTATGCCTTTCCAGGATCCGATATGCTTTGCCTAATCAACTGATTTTTCTACTTGTAAGCGGTATGTATAAATTTTCTTCTCCTATTCAATGATGTTCCATCACGACGGTCTTCGTATTGTCACTGCCGAAAATGCCCGCACAGCTCAAACCTCGGGCAACCCCCTCTGATCTTCCCTCTTTTTGTCTGAATCCCGCTGATTGATTATCTTCAGGTTTACCCGTGCTACTATCTGTTCCAAGTCTTGTGAGTGTTCTGTGGGCTCGAGTTTTTCTCTCCGTGATGAATAAATATCACAAATCAACTAGAAGCTGTTGATGAATTGCTTTGGCGTTGATTACATTATTGTCTATCTGATCTTGTGTCGTTATTGGTATTTGTACTGACTTGTTCCTCAGGCATCAAACTCAAAAATCAACCTATCTACAATCACTATGATAATCTTCACAATATACCAATGACATATGAAGTTATGCTTTAGCCAAGGTCATTGACTTGATATCTGAGTAGAGATGAGGCTGCCAAGGAGTGAGCAGAGTGGGTCTGACGAGAGGTAGTGGTTCGGCATAATAGGCATTCAGAACGACCATGAATTTGTAGGTATCAGGTATTGCAATTTGGCGAAGATTGTCATCCAACGAGCATCGTCAAGACCATGCATAGTAATACTTCAAGTACTTAACTCAAATTCAAAGGACACCTGGTTAAGACGTGTAGTCCTGATGTGAAGCAAAAGTGGAATTTGGGTACCTGGCGAAGCCAAAGTGGGAATATTG